>Ga0256834_1000938_pt1 | contig 20428 bp, 15 predicted proteins | sample 4281140metaG_FD_190536 | JGI IMG/M metagenome (GOLD analysis project Ga0256834, IMG submission 190536) | Hydrothermal vent microbial communities from East Pacific Rise, Pacific Ocean - 4281-140 | ecosystem: Environmental > Aquatic > Marine > Hydrothermal vents | place: Pacific Ocean: East...
ATTTATTTGAATATTTAGATAAACATTACAATTTAGCAGGAGCTGGGTTGTTTCAATATATTTCGTTTAGATCTGCCATGAGCTTCATTGTTTCTTTGCTTTTTTCAACAATTTATGGAAAACGAATCATTGATTATTTACAGTTAAAACAGGTTGGAGAATCCGTAAGAGATTTAGGGCTGGAAGGGCAAGTGGAAAAAGCAGGAACACCAACAATGGGAGGGATTATAATTATTTTAGCCACTCTTATTCCTGTGCTTTTATTCGCCCAAGTAGATAATGTTTACATCGTAATTTTAATAGTAACCACTTTGTGGATGGGTACTATTGGTTTTATTGATGATTATATTAAAATTTTTAGAAAAAATAAAGAAGGGTTAAAGGGACGATTTAAAATTTTAGGACAGGTTACTTTGGGAATTTTTGTTGGTGCTATGTTGTATTTTCACCCAAGTGTAACTATGAAAGAAAAACTGCCTGTAAAGTACCAATATACTACAGAAGAGGGGACACCTGTTTTGTTTGCTAAGGCTAAAAAATCTACCAAAACAACCATTCCATTTTTCAAAAACAATGAATTAGAATACGCTGATGTACTTAATGTTTTTGGAGAAGGGTTTAAAGATTATGCATGGATAATATTTATTCCAATTGTAATTTTTATTATCACAGCAGTTTCAAATGGAGCAAATTTAACCGATGGAATTGATGGTTTGGCAGCAGGTTCGTCAGCCATAATTGTACTCACATTAGGTATTTTTGCCTGGGTTTCAGGAAATATTATTTTCGCAAATTATTTGGATGTAATGTACATACCAAATTCTGGTGAGATGACTGTTTTTATAGCTGCTTTTGTAGGAGCATTGATAGGGTTTTTGTGGTACAATACGTATCCGGCTCAAGTTTTTATGGGAGATACGGGTAGCTTAACTATTGGAGGTATTATTGCTGTTTTAGCGATTGCCGTACGTAAAGAATTGCTAATTCCAATTTTAGCCGGAGTCTTTTTCGTTGAAACATTATCAGTAATATTTCAAGTTAGTTATTTTAAGTATACAAAGAAAAAATTTGGAGCAGGTAAACGCATATTTAAAATGTCGCCATTACATCATCATTATCAAAAATCAGGCTATCATGAAAGTAAAATTGTAACACGATTTTGGATTATAGGAATTATGTTGGCGGTGCTTACAATTGTAACACTAAAATTGAGATAAATGAAATTGGTTGTGCTAGGAGCTGGAGAAAGTGGAGTAGGAACAGCTATTCTAGGAAAGCAACAAGGGTATAATGTATTTGTTTCTGATAAAGGAATAATTGCAAATAAATACAAACAAGTTCTTTTAAATAATAACATTTCTTTTGAAGAAGAAAAGCATACTGAATCTAAAATTTTTGATGCTAATGTGGTAATGAAAAGTCCGGGAATTCCGGATGATATTCCATTAATAAAAGCATTAAAACAAAAGAGTATTGCTGTTATATCTGAGATTGAATTTGCTTCAAAATACACTGACGGAATTATTGTTGGAATTACAGGTTCAAATGGTAAAACAACTACAACAATGTTGGTTAACCATATTTTGAAAAAGGCAAATTTAAATGTAGGAATGGGAGGGAACATTGGAGATAGTTTTGCACAACAAGTAGCAAAGCAAAACTTTGATATTCATGTGTTGGAACTGAGTAGTTTTCAATTAGATGGGATAGAAAGTTTTCAGCCTCACATAGCAGTAATTACGAATATTACTCCAGATCATTTAGATAGGTATGACTATAAGTTTGAGAACTATATAAATTCAAAGTTTCGAATTACAAAAAATCAAACAAAAGAAGATTTTTTGATTTATGATTTTGATGATGAGGTAATTGTAAACTGGCTAAAAAAAAATAAAGTAAAAGCAACGTTGCTACCTTTTTCAATTAAAAACAAACTTGAACAGGGAGTGTATTTAGAAGATAATAAAATAATAATAAAATATAAAAAAGAAGAAAAAATAATGGGTATTTCATCTTTAGCATTAAAAGGTAAACACAATACAAAAAATGCAATGGCAGCTGCAATGACGGCCTCATTGTTAAAAGTAAGAAAAGACACTATTAGAGAAAGTTTAGAAGATTTTGAAGGAGCAGAACACAGACTTGAAAATGTGTTAAAAATTAATGGCGTGCAATATATCAATGATTCAAAAGCAACCAATGTAAATGCTACATTTTATGCTTTAGAAAGTATGAAATCTCCAACGGTGTGGATTGTTGGTGGCGTAGATAAAGGGAATGATTATTTAGACTTGATGCCTTTAGTTAGAGAAAAAGTGAAAGCTATTATCTGCTTAGGTGTTGATAATCAAAAAATAGTTCAAACTTTTTTCAATGTGGTGGATTTGGTTGTTGAAACTATGGGAGCAGAAGAAGCTGTAAAAGTAGCATATAAAATTGCTGAAAAAGGAGATACAGTGTTGTTATCTCCAGCTTGTGCAAGTTTTGATTTGTTTGAAAATTATGAAGATAGAGGAGATAAATTTAAAAAAGCAGTTAGAGAATTGTAAATGAAAAATATTCTTAGAAATATTGAAGGAGATCGTGCAATATGGGCTATAGTTGCAATATTAGCAATATTGTCGTTTTTACCTGTTTATAGTGCAAGTACTAATTTGGTATATGTGGTTAATAATGGTACTCCTACTTTTCATTTATTAAAACATGCTTTTTTATTGGCTTGTGGGTTTTTAATTATTTATGCTGTTCATAAAATCCCATTTAGATACTTTAGTGGAGGGTCGGTTATAATGATTCCATTAGTAATAGTATTGCTTATTTATACGCTAACACAAGGAACTACAATTGGAGGGGCAAACGCTAGTCGTTGGATTCGAATTCCATTTATAGGTGTTGGTTTTCAAACATCAACGTTGGCAGGGCTGGTGTTAATGATTTATGTATCTCGTTACTTAGCGCGTAACAAGGATAAAAAAATTGTTTTTAAGGAAACCATTTTACAATTATGGTTGCCAGTTGCCATAATTTTAGCATTAATTTTACCAGCAAACTTCTCAACTACTGCCATTGTTTTTTTTATGATATTATTGTTAGCTTTTATAGGAGGCTATCCATTAAAATATATTTTATCTGTTGTGGGAACAGGTGGTCTAATATTGGCTCTATTTGTGCTTACTGCAAAAGCATTTCCTGATGCTATGCCAAATAGAGTTGATACTTGGATTAGTAGAATTGAAAATTTTACAAATAAAAATGCTGAAGAAGGGTATCAAGTTGAAAAAGCCAAAATTGCGATAGCGAGTGGAGGTTTAAAAGGAAGAGGTCCGGGAAAAAGTATTCAAAAAAACTTTCTGCCACAATCTTCATCTGATTTTATTTTTGCAATTATTGTTGAAGAATATGGACTATTTGGAGCTTTAGTTATAATTCTTCTATACTTCATGTTACTTTTTAGAATAGTAATGGCAGCTAAAAAAGCAACGAGCATTTTTGCAACACTTCTTATTATAGGAGTTGGTTTGCCAATCATTTTTCAAGCAATAATTAATATGGCAGTAGCCATAAATTTATTTCCTGTTACCGGGCAAACATTACCACTTATTAGTAGTGGAGGTACATCAATTTGGATGACATGCATTGCAATTGGAATTATTTTAAGTGTTACTGCAAATAAAGAGAAAGAAGAATTAACAGAGAATGAAGAAAACCCTTTAGCTATTTTACATGAAACAATTGGTTAATATCATATTAAGCGGTGGAGGAACAGGAGGGCATATTTACCCTGCAGTTTCAATTGCTAATGAGCTAAAGGAAAAATATCCTAAAGCAAACTTTCTGTTTGTAGGCGCAAAAAACAGAATGGAAATGGAAAAAATCCCTCAGGCTGGTTATGATATTAAAGGTTTGTGGATTTCTGGAATTCAAAGAAAATTATCATTACAAAATTTAATATTTCCATTTAAACTTATCAATAGTTTGTGGAATGCTTATAAGATTATCAATAAATTTAAACCTTCTGTTGTTATTGGAACAGGCGGATTTGCAAGTGGCCCAACCTTGTATGTGGCAAGTGTAAAGAGAATAAAAACAATTATTCAAGAACAAAATTCATACCCGGGAATTACCAATAAACTACTGTCAAAAAAAGCTGATAAAATATGTGTTGCATATGATGGATTAGAGCGTTTCTTTCCTCCAAATAAAATTGTAAAAACAGGAAACCCTGTTCGTCAAGACTTAATTAATATTACTGGAAAACGAAAAGAAGCTCAACGTTATTTTAATTTAAAAACAGACAAAACAACATTAGTTGTTATTGGAGGTAGCTTGGGTGCAAGAGCTGTTAATAATTTAATTGAAAAACATATTCATTGGATTGTGTCAAATAATGTTCAGGTTATTTGGCAAACAGGAAAGTTGTATTACGAAGAATTTAAAAAATATGACGAGTTGGAAAATGTACAAACGCATGCTTTTTTAAACAGCATGGATTTAACATATGCTTCAGCAGATATATTGATAAGCAGGGCGGGAGCAAGTTCAATTTCAGAATTATGTATTGTTGGAAAACCAGTAATATTTATACCATCACCAAATGTTGCTGAAGATCATCAAACGAAAAATGCTTTGGCGATAGTTAATAATAATGCAGCCTTATTACTGAAAGAATCAGAGTTTGAAATTTTTCAAAAAATGTTTAAAGGGTTGTTGGCTGATAAAAAGCTACAAAAAACATTGAGTGAGAATATAAAAAAATTAGCATTACCAAATGCAACAAAAGATATAGTTAAAGAAATAGAAAAATTACTAATTGGTTAATTGATTTGAATTTAGAGAGTATACATAATGTTTATTTTATTGGTATTGGAGGTATTGGTATGAGTGCTGTTGCAAATTATTTTAAAAGCAATGGTAAAAATGTTGCTGGATATGACAAAGTTTCAACCGAAATAACAAAGTCTCTTCAAGATATTGGAATCACAATTCATTTTGAAGATTCAATAGATTTGATTCCTTCTGAATTTAAACAAAAGGGAAATACGATTGTAGTTTATACGCCGGCTATTTCAAAAAATCATACAGAATTAAATTATTTTATAGAAAAAAACTTTAACGTTTTAAAACGTTCTGAAATACTGGGGGAAATTACAAAAAATACCTTTTGTTTAGCGGTTGCAGGAACACATGGTAAAACAACTACTTCAACAATATTAGGCCATATTTTAAAAGAAGCAGGTGTTAATGCCACTTCATTTTTAGGTGGTATTTCAGAAAACTACAATTCAAATTTAATTTTAGGAGGGAATGAAATTTCGGTAGTAGAAGCAGATGAATTTGATAGGTCATTTTTAAAATTGTCACCAACTATTGCCTGTATAACTTCAATGGATGCAGATCATTTAGATATTTATGGTAGCCATTTTGAATTAACGAAATCATTTAAAGATTTTGTGGCAAAAGTCTCAGATACAATAATAGTTAGAAATGGATTGCAAATAGAAGGTTTAACATACGGAATAGATGAAGAAGCTGATTTTGATGCTAAAAAATTAAAAATAATAGATGGCGTTTACATTTTTGATGTTCAAACTCCAACAGAATACATTAAAAATATAAAAATAAATTTACCGGGAAAACATAATGTGCTAAATACTGTGGCAGCTTTAGCAATGGCAAATATTTTTGGAGTTTCACTCCCAGTCATTGCTAAGGCTTTACTAACATTTAGAGGTATTAAAAGACGTTTTTCATATAAAATAAAAACTGATAATTTGGTGCTAATTGATGATTACGCACATCATCCAACTGAAATTAATGCTGTTGTAAATTCAGTGAAAGAAATGTATCCTTCAAAAAAAATATTGGGTGTTTTTCAACCACATTTATACAGTAGAACAAAAGATTTTATTGATGGCTTTGCCACAAGTTTATCACAATTTGACGAACTGATTTTACTAGATATTTATCCTGCAAGGGAATTGCCAATTGAAGGAGTAAATTCAACGTGGTTATTAAGTAAAATTACCACTGAAAAGAAGCAGATTTCAAGTAAAAAAAAATTAGTGGAAAACATATTAAAATCTGAAGCTAAAATAATTGTTATGATTGGAGCTGGAGATATAGGTGAACTGGTAGATGAAATTAAAAATAATTTGAGCGTTGAAAGTTAATTGGAATTACATAAAAGGCTTTGTTTTATTACTATTAGTAGTGTTTTTACTGGGTTTTTCTAATAAGAAAAACAACCGTAAAAAAGTACGAGATGTTGCTATAGAATTTGAGGAAGGAAACAACTTATTTATGAGTTATCAAATGGTTAATAAATTGTTAATACAAAATGGAGCAGCAGTTAAAAACCAAGCAAAATCTGTTATAGATTTACACTTGTTAGAAACAAATGTGCTGTCGCACCCCATGGTAGAAGATGCAGCTATTTTTTTAACGGTTGATGGTTTGTTGAAAGCGAAAGTGAAACAACGTACACCTATTGCAAGAGTTTTAACAGATACAAAGAGTTATTATATTGATAAACAGGCTAAAATAATGCCTTTATCAGAAAATTACTCCGCAAGAGTATTGTTAATTTCAGGTGATATAAAAAAGGAGGATATTCCTAAATTGTATTTTTTGGTAGCTACAATTTTGAAAGATAAGTTTTTGAAAAAACAGCTAATAGGAATTCAAAAAATGCAAAATGGTGAATTTCTTTTGAAGATGAGAGTAGGAAATCAGAAAATATTTTTAGGAAAAATTCAAAATTTACATCAAAAATTTGAAAATTTAAAATCCTTTTTAAGTAAAACAATGACCGATAAAACAATAGAAAATTATACATCGATAAATTTAAAATACAACGGTCAGGTTGTGTGTGCAAAAAAGTAAATTATGGAACACAATGATATTTCAGTAGGGCTAGATATTGGGACAACTAAAATTGTCGCTATGATTGGACGTAGAAATGAATACGGGAAAATAGAGTTGCTAGGTACCGGTAAAGCTAAAAGTTTAGGTGTGCATCGAGGTGTTGTTAATAACATAACTCAAACTATTCAGTCAATTCAAATGGCTGTTGATGAGGCTATTGCGGTTTCGGGGATTAAAATTACCGAAGCTGTTGTAGGTATTGCAGGGCAACACATAAGGAGTTTGCAACACAGTGATTACATTACAAGACCAAATTCTGAAGAAGTAATTAGTGATGAAGATTTGGAAAAACTTGAAAAACAAGTTTACAAATTGGTAATGCTTCCAGGAGAAGAAATTATTCATGTACTTCCACAAGAGTTTAAAGTTGATGGACAAGCTGAAATTACAGAACCTGTTGGGATGTATGGAGGAAGATTGGAAGCGAACTTTCACGTAGTGGTAGGACAAGTTTCATCTATACGAAATATTGGACGTTGTATTAAAAGTGCTGGATTAAATTTGGCAGGAATTACTTTGGAACCATTGGCATCTGCAGAAGCAGTTTTGAGTACGGAAGAAAAAGAAGCAGGTGTAGCCTTAATTGATATAGGTGGTGGTACTACAGATTTAGCCATTTTTAAAAATGGAATTATTCGTCATACGGCTGTAGTTCCTTTTGGAGGAAATGTAATTACAGAAGATATAAAAGAAGGTTGTTCAATTATTGAAAAACAGGCTGAGTTATTAAAAACCAAATTTGGATCAGCTTGGCCAGGAGAAAATAAAGAAAATGAAATAGTTTCAATTCCAGGATTAAGAGGAAGAGATCCTAAAGAAATTACACTTAAAAACTTGTCAAAAATAATTAATGCAAGAGTTATTGAGATTATTGAACAAGTATTTTTAGAAATTAAAAATTACGGATACGAAGAGTCAAAGAAAAAATTAATTGCAGGGATTGTTTTAACAGGAGGTGGAGCACAATTAAAACATATTAAACAATTAGTTGAATATATTACGGGAATGGATACGAGAATTGGCTATCCAAATGAAAATTTAGCAGGTGATTCAGATGAAAGTTTATCAAGTCCACAATATGCAACAGCGGTTGGACTTTTAATGAATGGATTGAATAAAATAGAGAAAGCCAAGTTACAAGAACAACAAATTGAGAATGAATCTCTTCAGGAAGAAGAAAATGCAGTAAAAGATGAAATTAAAGAAGTACCTAAAAAATCTATTTTTGAAAAATGGGGAGATAAATTCAGAGATTTTTTAGACAATGCCGAGTAAAAAATAAATAAAGAAAAAGACCAATAAAAATATATTATGAGCAGTTCAGATTTTAGCAACATTTCATTCGATTTACCAAAAAATCAGTCTAACGTTATTAAAGTAATAGGCGTTGGAGGAGGAGGTAGTAACGCCGTTAATTATATGTACTCGCAAGGTATAAAGGGTGTTGATTTTGTTATTTGTAATACCGATGCTCAGGCATTACAAAATAGTCCAATTCCTACTAAAATTCAATTAGGAGTTTCTTTAACAGAAGGTTTAGGTGCAGGTGCAAATCCTGATGTTGGTCAACAGGCAGCAATAGAAAGTATGCAAGAGATTAAAGATATGCTATCCTCTAATTCTAAAATGGTGTTTATTACTGTTGGTATGGGTGGAGGAACGGGTACAGGTGCAGCTCCAATTATTGCTAAAGTTGCTCGTGAATTAGATTTATTAACAATTGGTATTGTAACAACTCCATTTTCTTTTGAGGGTAAAATGCGTAACGAGCAAGCTCAGCAGGGTATTGAAAATTTACGGGAATATGTTGATTCATTGGTTGTAATTAATAATAATAAATTGAGAGAAGTTTATGGAAACCTTGGTTTTAAAGCAGGATTTTCTAAAGCAGATGAGGTATTATCAACAGCTTCTCGAGGTATTGCAGAAGTAATCACACATCACTACACTCAAAATATTGATTTAAGAGATGCCAAAACAGTATTGTCAAATAGTGGAACGGCAATTATGGGGTCAGCATCTGCTTCAGGAGAAAATAGATCTGAAATAGCGATTTCAAAAGCATTAGACTCTCCATTGTTAAATGATAATAAAATTACAGGAGCCAAAAATGTATTATTATTAATTGTTTCAGGAAGTGAAGAAATTACTATTGACGAAATAGGTGAAATAAATGATTTTATTCAGGCAGAGGCAAAATCAAATGTAAATATTATTATGGGAGTTGGTGAGGATGAATCTTTAGGAGATGCCATTTCTGTTACTATTGTTGCCACAGGATTTAATCCAGATCAGCAACATGAAATTATAAATACCGATCCTAAAAAAATTATACATACTCTTGGAGATGATGATCAAGAAGCTACATATGATTTTACTGAGAAGAAAATAGACAGGCCTTTAGAAAAGGAACTAACAAAGCCTGTAGATGTTGCAAATAATGGTAAAGACAAAATAATATATAAATTAGAAGAAGAAATAGAGGAAGATTTTGAACTAATTCCTACAACTGAATTTGTTAAAAATATTGACGTGGTTTATGAAGAAATTAATTTGAATGTTACTGAGGAAGATTTTGTAATAACTTCTGTAACTGCTGAGAAAGAAGAAGAATTAATTGAAGAAAAGGAAATAGAAAATCAAATTTCTCTTACGTTTGATTTGCCTATTGATAAATCTACTAAAAATATTGAAATAGAAGAAAAGACCGTTAAAATTGACAGTATTGAGGTTTTTGAACATCAAGAAATTAAACCTACTAAAGAAATAGAAGAGGATATTTATTTTTCATTAGAAGATTATACAGAATTAGAAGACAGTTTAACGCAAGCAAAAAAACCTACATCAATTAATACAGAAGTTGATGATGATTTAAATTTTACTGTCCGTTCAGAAAATAATGATGAAATTGACATTAATGAACAAGAAGTAATAGATTATAAAGAGATTTCTCCATTAGATTTAACAATTGAAGAGCTGCAAAAAAGAGCTTCTGAAAGACGTGAAAAAATGAAAAATTTCAATTATAAATTTACAAATAATATCAAGAAAAAAATTGATGATATAGAAAAAGAACCCGCATACAAGAGAATGGGAGTTGAATTAGATGAGACATCACATTCATCAGAAATTAACCAATCAAGAACAACTCTTGAAATTGATGAAAATGATGATATTCAATTTCGGTCTAATAATTCTTTTTTACATGATAACGTAGATTAAAACATAGCCCAAAGATGAGTGCCCTTAGATAAATTTTCTAAGTTTTGGACTCGGAAATCTTTATGATTTTAAAGATTTTCGAGTTCTTTTTTTTTATCTTCGCAAAATAAATATAGTAAGTTATGAGTTTGCAACAAGAGTTAATGATTAAAATGAAAGAAGCGATGAAATCTAAAGATAGAGTTGCTTTAGAATCTTTAAGAGCAATAAAGTCAGAAATTTTATTGGCACAAACAAAAGGAGGAACTTCTGAAGGCTTAACACAAGACGATGAAATTAAATTACTTCAAAAATTAGTAAAACAGCGTAAAGACAGCGCATCAATATACAAAGAGCAAGGTAGAGATGATTTAGCTGAACCTGAATTGGCACAAGTTAAAATAATTGCACAATTTTTACCCGAACAATTAGGAGAAAAAGAGCTAAAAGAGATAATTTCAAAAATTATGGAAACAGTTGGAGCAACTTCAATGAAAGATATGGGGAAGGTTATGGGGATGGCTTCAAAACAATTAGCAGGAAAAGCCGATGGTAAAGCAATTTCTACCGTTGTAAAACAACTTTTAGGATAAGTAATTAAAGGCCTCGTGGCGCAACTGAATAGCGCACTGGACCTGCCTGCCGGCAGGCAGGTTTCGGTTAGAAGTTTAATTAAATTTATAAATATGTTTTATGTATACGTTCTTTATAGTAAAAAGCACAATAGAAAATATACAGGTATGACTATTGATATAGAGAAAAGGTTAAAGGAACATAATACAAGACAAAATAAATCAACAAAAGCATACGCGCCTTGGAAAGTCATTTTTAAAGAAGAGTTTAAAACAAGGATAGAAGCAAGAGCAAGAGAAAAATATTTAAAGTCGGGAATAGGAAGAGAATTTGTAAAATCTTTACTATTATGAAAATTAAGGCCTCGTGGCGCAACTGAATAGCGCACTGGATTTCGGCTCCAGCGGTTGCAGGTTTGAATCCTGCCGGGGTCACTAAAAATAAACACAAACAATGGTAAATACTAGAGTTTGTGTTTTACTTTTTTAAAAGTGTATACTTTTTAAATTGACAGTAATAACTGCTGTTAACTTTGGTTTGTAGAATGTACAATATTAGTGTAATTAATTTTACACATTTTCTTCCAATTTATTGGTATCTTTGCCTTCTTAAAATTTACACGTATTAAAGTTACCTAGAAAGTTAAAAGTTATTATAATGCAGCAGTTAACAGATAAATTTGGCAGAAAAATTACCTATTTACGTTTGGCAATTACAGATCGATGTAATTTGCGCTGTCAATACTGTATGCCTGCTCAAGGAATTAATATTGTTGATAGAAAAGAGTTGCTCTCATATAAAGAAATGTACCGTATTACTCGAGTTCTTTCGGAGTTAGGTGTTAATAAAATCCGTTTAACTGGAGGAGAACCTTTTGTACGAAAAGACTTTATTTCATTTTTGGAATCACTTTCTTTTAACGATAAATTAAACGAAATAAATATAACTACAAACGGAGCTTTAATTTCCAATCATATAAATAAATTGGAAGCTTTAAATATCAATACCATTAATTTAAGTATTGATAGCTTACAAAAGGAAAAATTTGCAAAAATTACACGAAGAGATGTTTTTGAAAAGGTGTACGATACTTTTGAAAAATTAGAAAAAAGTAATTTAAATTTAAAATTAAACGTAGTTGTTCAGTCGGGTTTTAATACCGATGAAATCATTGATTTTATTGAACTTTCAAAAAATAAAGATATTGCAGTACGTTTTATCGAAGAAATGCCTTTTAACGGAAAAGGACAAAGAGAGATGGAAGAGGAATGGAATTTTAAAAAAATTATAGGTTACATAAATAACCACTACAAAGTTGTAGAGCCAGTTCTGTCTAAAAAATCATCTACTTCAAGAAATTATAAAATACCAAATTACAAAGGAACTTTTGGTATAATTCCTGCCTTTACGCGTACAATTTGTGGTGATTGTAATAGAATTAGAATTACAGCAACGGGTATGTTTAAAAATTGTTTATTTGACGGAGGTGTTTTTAACGTGAGAGATTTTATAAGAAATGGAGCAAGTGATGAAGAATTGAAAGAACTGTTTATAAATACGGTTCATCATAAACCTGAAAATGGATTTATTGCTGAAGCTGCGCGTGGTGAAGATATTTCAGAAAGTATGTCAACTATTGGAGGATAAATAAATTGTAATTTTCAAAGCTAGAATAAATAGTTTCCTAAAAAAATAATATGAGTTTAAGCACTGTAAATGAGGCGTTAAAAATTATTTTAAATACTTCTGTAAATTTTGGAACTGAAGAGGTTGATTTTTTAGATTCAGTAGGAAGAGTTTTAAAAGAAGATATTATTGCTGATAGAGACTTTCCCCCTTTCAATAGAGTGAGTATGGACGGTATTGCAATAGCATCTGAAGCATTTAATAGAGGGCAGCGAGTATTTAAAATTGAAGGAATTCAGGCGGCAGGAAGTAAACAATTAACATTGGAAAATTCAACAAACTGTGTTGAGGCTATGACAGGAGCAATGCTTCCAATGAATACAGATGTGGTTATTCAATATGAGTTGTTAACTATTGAAAATAAAACTGCTACGGTAAATACTGATGAAATTAAAAAAAATAAAAATGTTCATTTAAAAGGATTGGACAGAAAAAAAGGTGACGTTTTAATACCTAAAAACACTAAAATATCTTCAGCTGAGGTAGGTGTTTTTGCGACTGTTGGAAAAACGACAGTTACGGTTGCTAAACAGCCAAAAGTGATGATAATTTCAACAGGAAACGAATTGGTTGATGTTTCTGAAAATCCCGCTGAACATCAAATTAGAAGAAGCAATGTTTTTACGTTGGTTTCACTTTTAGAAAAATTAAAAATTAAAGCTGAAACAGCACATATTACAGATGATAAAAATTTATTGTTGAGTAAAATTGAGCAATTTTTAAATGAGTACGATGTGTTGTTGTTTAGTGGTGCAGTTTCTAAAGGGAAATTTGATTACATTCCAGAGGTTTTAGATAAGTTAGGAGTTCAAAAACTATTTCACAGAGTACAGCAACGACCAGGAAAACCATTTTGGTTTGGTAAAAAAGTTAGCACTGAGCAAAGTCAAAATGATAGAACTGTTTTTGCTTTTCCCGGTAATCCAGTTTCAACTTTTGCAAGTTGCCTAAAATATTTTTATTCGTGGTATTACAAATCTGTAGGGCTGAATTTTGAAAATAAAAATCAAGCAATTTTAAGTGAAGATTTTTATTTTAAACCAGATTTAACGTACTTTTTACAAGTAAAAATCACTCAAATTAACGGTAATATATATGCAACTCCTGTTAAAGGAAGAGGATCTGCAGATTTGGTAAATTTAGTAGATGCTGATGCCTTTTTGGAATTACCTGATAATAGGAGTAATTTTATTAAAGGAGAGGTGTTTCCACTAATAAAATATAGATAAATAGTAAAATAAATACTGAAAGTTTACTTAATTTCTTATAATTTTAACAAATGCAACCCAATTGCATTTAATATTTTCTTATTTTTGACCCGTTTATGAAATTAATAGTCATCATATTATCTATCTACACGATTGTTTTAACGGCAATGCCGTGTGATGATGTATTTATAGATGACCTACAACAAGAGCTGTCAATTTCTCAAAGTTCAGATGATATAAATCACAACACATTTGATTTGTGTTCACCTTTTTGTTCTTGCGTTTGTTGTGCTACTTTTTTTACAGATCAATTAATTTATCAGGAAGCTCTTCAAACTAAAATAGCTGTAAAAGAATTGTGTAATTTCAGCAATACTTCTTTTTCTAGTAATTATTTTTCTAAAATTTATCAGCCACCCAGAGTTTAAGTTATAAAAACCGATTCAAACCCTATTTTTTTTAGGAATTATCAATTTATAACAATTTAAACTTTAAAAAATGATCAATAAAATCATTCGTTTTTCTATTAACAATAAATTCATTATTGGTTTATTTATCCTAGTACTTATAGGTGCTGGTACATATTCAATGATGACCGTAAAATTGGGATCTGTACCCGATATTACAAACAACCAAGTACAAGTAATTACTGTAGCTCCCAATTTGGGAACAGAAGATATTGAGCAATTTGTAACATACCCTATAGAATTAGCCGTAGCTAATTTACCTAGTGTTACAGAATTACGTTCTGTATCTCGTTTTGGACTTTCAGTAGTCACCATCGTATTTAAAGATGAAATGGGTACTTATTTACCAAGACAATTAGTGCAAGAAAAATTAACTGAAATTCAAGAGGATATTCCTGCTGGTTTTGGAAAACCATTTATGGCTCCTATTGCTACAGGTTTAGGAGAAATATACCAATATTCATTGGTACCAAAAAAAGGTTTTGAACATAAATATTCACCCTCTGAATTGAGAACTATTCAGGATTGGATTGTTAAAAGGCAAATGGCATTAGTGCCAGGCGTTGTTGAGATAAATTCTTTTGGTGGAAATGTAAAACAATATGAAGTTGCTTTAAATCCCAATAAATTAAACAGTATGGGAATTAGCATTAGTGAAGTTTTTGAAGCACTGGAAAACAATAATTCCAATACAGGTGGTGCTTATATTGAAAGAAATCATCAGGCTAATTTTATACGAGGAGAAGGCTTAGCCAGATCCATAGATGATATTAAAAATATTGTTATTGAAAACAATAAAAATACACCTATTTTAATTAAAGATGTTGCAGATGCAGTTCGTTTTGGATCTGCTGTGCGTTATGGGGCTTTTACTGAAGATGGAGAAGAATCGGTTGGAGGTCAGGTTCTTATGTTAAAGGGAGAAAATCCAAATGAAGTAATTAAAAATGTACAAAAACGTATTGCAGCTATTCAAAAATCACTGCCTGAAGGATTAGAAATTAAACCTTTTTTAGATAGGAGTGATTTAATCGCACGAACCACAAGTACAGTTTCAAAAAATTTGATTGAAGGTGCTTTAATTGTTGTATTTGTATTAGTGTTGTTGCTAGGTAGTTTACGTGGTGGATTACTTACCGCCTCCATAATTCCTTTGTCTTTACTATTTGCATTTATTTTAATGAAAGCTACAGGAGTTTGGGCAAACTTAATGAGTTTAGGAGCCATTGATTTTGGAATTATAGTAGACGGAGCCGTAATTATTGTAGAAGGTACAGTACACCACATTGAGCAGCGAATTAAAAAGAATAAGGGTGACTTTACAGCACAAGAAATGGATGCATTAAGCTACAAATCAAGTAGTATGATGATGAATTCAGCATTTTTTGGGCAGCTTATTATTTTAATCGTATTTACTCCAATCTTATTTTTAACAGGTGTTGAAGGTAAAATGTTTAGGCCAATGGCATTTACTTTTGGGTTTGCAGTTTTAGGTGCATTATTGTTGTGCTTAACCTATGTCCCTGTAATGGCATCATTATTTATGAAACCAACTTCACAAGAAAAAAGAACGTGGTTTACGAAATTGGAAGATTGGCTGACAAAATTGAGTAATAAAATGATGTCAAGCATCTTCAAAGTATATAAACCATTAATAAATGGAGCTTTAAACTTTAGAAAAGCAGTAATAGCCATTGCAGTATTATTATTTGTTATTGCTTCTTTTGTGTTTTCTAGAATGGGAGGTGAATTTATTCCAAAGCTTGATGAAGGAGATATTGCGATGCAAATTATTATGAAACCAGGTAGTTCTTTGTCTGAATCTATTAAAATTTCTGAAGATGTTGAAAATATAATAACTTCTAATTTTCCTGAAGTTAAAACAATGGTTGGACGTATTGGAGTTGCGGAAATTCCAACGGATCCAATGCCTATGGATGTTGTTGATAGTTTTATAATTCTTGAAAAAGATATGGATAAATGGACTTCAGCAACCACTAAAACCGAATTAATAGAAAAAATACAAGATAAGTTAAAAAATATTGTAGGTGCTAATTTCATCTTTACCCAACCAGTTGAATTACGTTTTAATGAACTACTTACGGGTGTGCGAGAAGATGTTGCGATTAAATTGTATGGCAATGATTTAGATGTTTTGGCAACTAAGGCTGAAGAAATGGCTAAAATTATTAAAACAGTTAATGGTGCAGCTGATGTACGTGCAGAAGCTACAGATGGTTTGCCACAGATTACTGTAAATTATCAACGAGCAAAATTAGCGAAATATGGTTTGTCTGTTAAAAAACTTAATCAGTATGTAAGTGCTGCTTTTGCTGGTGCAAATGCTGGGATTATTTTTGAAGGAGAAAAACGTTTCGATTTGGTAGTCCGTTTTTCCAGCGCTTATAGGCAAAGCATAGATGATTTAAAGAATTTATTTGTGGATTTACCCAATGAAAGTTCTCAAATTCCACTTAAAGAACTGGCTGATATTACTTACGGACCCGGACCTATGCAAATTTCTAGAGATAATACCTATCGAAGAGTATCAGTTGGAGTTAATGTAAGAGGGCGAGATGTAGAATCTATGGTAGAAGAAGTACAGCAAAAATTAGATGCAGAGTTAGATTTACCTGATGGTTATTTTATTGAATACGGAGGCTCTTTCGAAAATCTAAAAAGAGCCAAAGAACGTTTAGCAATTGTAGTGCCTATAGCTTTATTCTTAATCTTTATACTGTTATATTTTGCTTTAAACTCATTTACACAAGCAACTATGATATATATGGCGGTACCACTGGCAGCAATTGGAGGTATTTACTTTTTGGCAATTAGAGGTATGCCTTTTAGTATTTCAGCAGGCGTTGGTTTTGTAGTGTTATTTGGTGTTGCTGTTTTAAATGGATTGGTGCTGGTAAGTAGGTTTAATAGTTTAAAATTAGAAGGAATGACAAACATAAAAGAGCGTATTTTGTTGGCTACAGAAGAGCGTTTACGTCCTATTTTATTGACGGCGGTTGCAGCAATAATGGGATTCATGCCAATGGCAATCTCAGCATCAGCAGGTGCAGAAGTACAAAGACCTTTGGCAACTGTTGTTATTGGAGGTTTAATTTCATCAACTTTTTTAACATTATTAGTGGTGCCTGTGTTATATTATTTAGTAGAGCGTAGTTCTCAAAAAAGAAAAGACAGAAAAGGTAGTACAATGAATACTAAAATTGCAACAATATTAATTTTAGGCTTTGTATTATTTGCAGGCAATAATTTCGCAAATGCACAAGAAAAAAGTCAAAAAATGACTATTGAAGAAGCAGTTGAAATAGCTTTCAATAATAATCCAACTATAAAAGCTGCAAATTTAGAAATAGAGAAACAAGAAAGTCTTAAAAAAACATCTTTTGATTTAGATAAAACAACTATTTCATATACAAAAGGACAAATAAATGCAGCTCAAATAGATTACGAATTGAGCATATCTCAAGACTTTAAATTTCCAACAGTTTATGGAATACAATCAAAATTGCAAAAAGAAAAAGTTATTTTGAGTGAAGCCTCTTTAATGCTGAAGAAAAATGTTTTAGAACGGAATGTGAGAGCTGTTTATATGCAATTATGGTATGCGAAAAATAAATTTGAATTAATTTCTTCCTTAGAAAAAGAGTTTGAAAATTTTGCAATTATTGCTCAAAAAAGATTTGAATCTGGCGAAACAAACTTAATTGAAAAAATAGCAGCTGAAGGTAAACGAGAAGAAGTAGGTTTATTAAAATTGGAAGCCAATTTAGATATTGAAAATTTAAGAAAGCAATTACAGTTATTGCTTAACACAAACGACTCAGTATCCATTTTAAATAAAAGCTTACAAAGAATATCTTTTGATCAAGTTGAAGAGTTAGGTAATAATAATCCAATTTTAAAACTTAAAGAGCAATTTGTTACCATTTCAAAAGGACAATATAAACTTGAAAAATCTAAATTTTTACCGGATTTGACTGCTGGATATTTCAATCAGCAAATTGAAGGTGTTAAAAATTTTACTGGATTTCAAGTAGGTTTAAAAGTACCAATATTCTTTTGGACACAAAAAGGAAAAACTCAGGCGGCTAAAAAGAATAATGAAATTGCTAAAATGAATTATGAGCAAACGAAGTTAGATGTTAATTCTGTCTTGAAAACGAATCTACAAGACTATGAAAAATACAAAGCTTCGTTATTGTATTATGAGACAAAGGGTTTACAATTGGCTGAGAAGTTATTTTCATCTGCCAATAAGGCTTACAAAGAAGGTGAAGTAGGTTATGTAGCATACATAACGTCTTTAGAACAAGCTGTACAAATAAAAACAGATTATTTGAGTAAGCTTAATTTGTACAATCAAACCGTAATTGAAATCAATTATTTAACAGGAAAATATAATTAAAAATAAGAAAGTGTCTATTGACACTTAATAAATATTAAAAACAATCAGATGAAACATATTATAATAAACATTAGCAGCATTTTTTTACTCCTTATTTTTTTAGTGAGCTGCCAAAATAAAACAGCTCAACAGAAAAAAGAAACCGATAGTGGAGTACACAATGATACCCATAGTGATTCCCATGAAGGAGACAAAGAGACAGAAGAAACTTTAAATTTTGTAACGCTTCAGCAAAAGCAATTAGAAGTTATGGATATTGAGTTGGGAACTACTAAAAAAGTAAATTTAGGAAAAACATTGAAGGTTAATGGGCAATTAGAATTACCGCCTCAAAAAAGGGCAAGTATAAGTGCAATTGTAGGAGGTCGTATAGAAAGTGTGGCAGTAATTGAAGGTGATTATGTAAAAAAAGGACAAGCAATTGCCCAGTTAAATAACCCACAATTTATTACTATGCAACGCGAATATTTAACAGCTAAAAGTAATTATTCATTTTTAGAAAAAGATTATTTACGTAAAAAAGAACTCTTTAAAGATGGTATTACTTCGCAAAAATCTTTTCAACAAGCAGAAGCAGCTTATAAAGATGGAAAATCTGCATTAAATGCTGCTAAATCAATGTTACAATTAGTAGGGATAAATATTTCAGTATTAGAAAAAGGTCAAATTATTTCATCAATACCAGTAATTTCACCAATTAATGGATACGTACAAAATATAGCTATTAATATTGGAAAATTTGTTGCTCCAGAGCAAGAGATGTTTGAAATTGTTGATAATGAGCATTTGCATATTGGATTGAAAGTTTTTGAAAAAGATATTGATAAAGCCAAAGTAGGACAAAAAATCACATTTGCTTTAACAACAAGACCCGATAAAATTTATGAAGCTGAAATTTTCGCTTTAGGCAGTGCTTTTGATATGGACACAAGAGCTGTTAAAGTACATGCGAAAATTATTGGAACTCATGCTGGTTTGCTAACGGGAATGTTTGTTGAAGCAAGAATAACAACATCGAACAAGGAAGTAAGTGCTTTGCCAGAAGGAGCTTTTGTTACAGAAAAAGGATTGGATTATATTTTTATTCAAAAAGAAAACGATAAAGATAATATTACACTTGAAAAAGTTCAAATAAATAGAGGGATTTCAGATTTAGGTTTCTCAGAAGTGGTTTTTATTAATGAAATACCAAAAAATATTGTGGTTGTAACAAAAGGAGCTTATTACGTTAATGCAGAATTGAATAAAGGTGAGTTTGAAGACCATGAACATTAAATAATAATTCTAAATTTATTAAAATGAAAGAAATTAAAGCATATATAAAACCAAATAAGTTAGAAAAAGTAGTTGAGGTACTTAAAGAAAATAATTTTAAAAGTGTTACCTTATTAGAGTGTGAAGGTACAGGAACTTATAAACGAGAAGATTCACTACCTTCGTTAAAATTTCATTTTGCAGATAGTAAAATGATTAAGTTGGAGTTGGTATGTCAAGATGAAGAAGTAGAAAACGCCATTGAAATAATTTGTGAGAATGCAGCTACACCTTACCCCGCAGATGGTATTATTTATGTATCTGATATTAAAGATGCGTACAGAATAAAAACGTGTAAATCAATTAAAAAATTCGATTTTTAGCATGAATCTTGATTTAGAAAAAATTTTAGATAAACACAATGTAAAACCAACAGCAATGCGACTGTTGGTTTTACAATTTCTTTTAACCGAAAAAGCAGCAATGAGTTTAACTGATTTAGAAAATTATTTTGATAAATCTGATAGAACAACGCTATACCGTACTTTAAAAACTTTCGTAAAGTATGAAATTGCTCATAAAATTGATGATGGTACGGGAATTACAAAATATGCCTTGTGTGAAGAAAATTGCCATTGTGAAATAGAAACCGATTTGCATGTGCATTTTCATTGTAAGTTGTGTAAACAAAC
>Ga0256834_1000939_pt1 | contig 20420 bp, 18 predicted proteins | sample 4281140metaG_FD_190536 | JGI IMG/M metagenome (GOLD analysis project Ga0256834, IMG submission 190536) | Hydrothermal vent microbial communities from East Pacific Rise, Pacific Ocean - 4281-140 | ecosystem: Environmental > Aquatic > Marine > Hydrothermal vents | place: Pacific Ocean: East...
CGTGTTACCGGCGGCTAATGCCGTTAGAGCAGGCAATAAAGACAGTTGATAAGGATAATTCCAAGCACCAATGACCAAAGTGTTACCCAGAGGCTCGGGTATGATGTAACTTTTGCCTGGCCAATTGGGTAAGTCGGTCGATACACGTTTGGGGCGGCTCCATTGTGGTATTTTTTTGTTTAGCAGCTTGATTTCGTGATAGATCAAAGCTAATTCTGTCAAATATGTTTCAAAGGAAGATTTGCCAAAATCTGTATAAATGGCTTCGTATAATAAAGACTCATTGGCTTTTAAAAGCTGTTTTAATTTGGCAAGCTGTTGTTGTCTGAACTTTATATCTTTGGTTTGTCCCGATTCAAAAAAAAGCCGTTGTAGTTGTATTATCTCTTGAGAAGTCATATATTGGAATTAATTATTTTTAAAATTAAATAAATTATTATGGATTACCAAATACTTTCCCGGTGTGATATAGGTTAACACATACTTTTTGTTTCAACTTCAACATTATGTTTCATTTTCGATGAAAATTTTTCGCAAAATTTATAATTTACTCAAAGAGATATTGCTAAAAACGCAATTATAAAAGTATGCGTTTGTTCTGCTGTTGCAATGAATCACTAATAAACAATCAACGGAACAAAGCTCGTGAAGTTATATATTTTTTTCTTTGATTGTCCCCAAAATAATCATAGATACAAAAAAGAAGCCGGCCATCATCAGCACGGCGGATTTCATAGAACCGGTTAAGGCTTCCAAAGCGCCAAACGAAAAAGTGCCCAAAACAATGGCTATTTTTTCGGCAAAATCATAAAAACTGAAATAAGTAGCGTGTTTGTGGGTTTCTTCGGGCAACATTTTTGAGTATGACGAACGCGACAGGGCTTGAATAGAGCCCATGACCAAACCTACAAAGCCGCCTAAAACATAAAATTGCATTTCGACATGCGGATTGTTTTTGTCTAAATAATAAGCACTGATGGTGATGCCTATCCATATCAACAAAATAATTTGCAAAGCCCTGATATTGCCAATGATTTTAGAAATACGAGAGAAGCCCAAAGCACCGGCAATGCCGACTATTTGAATAACTAAAATGGTCATGATCAGCTTACCGGAGTCCAGTTGTAATTCTTTACTGCCAAACAATCCGGCTACATAAAATATGGTTTGTGCCGCCAAGCTATACAGGAAGAAAGCGGCCAAAAAACGTTTTAAAGTCGGGTAATGCATCAGTTGTTTAAAAACCTTTTTCAATTGTTTGTAACCTTCCCATAAATAACCTTTTCGTTTGGGTGGTTTTACTTCATAAATATTATCGGGCAGCACATAAAAAGTATATTGCGAAAAAACAATCCACCATATTCCGACACTCAAAAAAGAAATACGTGCCGGTAAGGTGCCGTCGGTGATACCATACCATTCGGGATGTAAAATCATGGTCAGGTTAAAAATCATCAATAAAACCGATCCTACGTAACCGTAGGCAAAACCCATGGCACTAACTTTGTCTTGTTGCTCATATTCGGCAATTTCGGGCAAAAAAGCATTGTAAAAAACCAAACTGCCCCAAAAACCGACACTGGCCAACACGCTAAACAAAATACCCAACCAAACCGTGTCGGGCCCTTTAAAAAAGAATAACATCATGGTTGAAATAGAGCCCAAATAGGTATAAAATTGCATAAATTTTTTCTTGTTGCCGCTATAATCGGCTATGGAAGAAAGCAAAGGTGATAAAAAAGCCACAATTAAAAACGAAAGTGCCAAGGCATAACTATATAATTCGGTATTTTTAAAAGACATGCCTAAAAAATGCAGGGTGTCATTGCCATTGCGGTTGGTTACTTTTTCAAAAAAAATAGGAAAAATAGCCGAACTGATGACCAGCGCATAAGCCGAATTGGCCCAGTCGTAAAACGCCCAAGCACGAATCAGTTTTTTGTCGCCTTTTTGTATTTTCAAGAATTAGTTTTTTTATGGGAAATCAAAGATAACAATTATTTGAATAATAGTAGAATTTGACTTTTGTGTTTGTCATATCTCAAATTTGTTGTATTCACTTAAAATAATAGACTAAATAAATATCCCCTGAATAAAATCAGAGGATATTGTTAATTATTTATGTTAGAATAATTTATTTTACTTATCAAAAATTACCCCGAATTGTTTGGCAATACGTTTGGCTTCGGGAGCCCATTTACGCAGATTTTCCATACGTCTTTGATTAGACGGGTGGGTGCTGAGAAATTCCGGTGGTTGTTGTCCGCCCATTTTACTCATTTTTACCCAAACATTAGCAGCTTCATCCGGATTGTAACCGGCTATGGCCATAATAATTTGTCCCATTTTATCAGCTTCCGATTCATGTTTGCGACTATAAGGTAACATTACACCGAGTTGTGAACCGTAACCGTAAATAGCCATCCATTTTTGCTGGTCTTCGGGTTTTGATTTGCTGGTGGCCAACATAGTTAATACGGCTCCCAATTGTTGCCCGTAGGCCATACTCATACGTTCGGCGCCGTGGTTGGCTAACGCATGGGCAATTTCATGGCCCATTACCGCGGCTATTTCGCCATCGGTTGTAGTTACTTTGAGCAAGCCGGTATAATATACAATTTTACCTCCAGGCATACAAAAAGCATTCATTTGCGGATCATCTACCAAATTGACTTCCCATTGATAGCCTTGTAAATCTTTTTCCCAACCGTTTTTCTTATAATATTTTTCAACCGCTTTAATCAAACGGTTACCAATACGTTTCACACGCTCGGACTGCGTTTTATCGGTCGAAACTTTATGCTCTTTTAAAAAACCGTTATATTGGGCAAATGATGCCGGAAAAATCTGAGAATTGGGCACCATGTTAAATTGTTTTCTGCCGGTCATTTTAACCGTTGTGCAGGCAATAACAGCTGTCATAAAAAACAGTGCTATAATAATTTTATTAACTTTATTCATATTGTTGGTATTTGTATTGCAAAAATAATAAAAAATTAAGAATAAACACGCATATATTTTTTTACTGATTCTGCAATAATTTTGACACCTTCATCAATTTGATTTTTATCCATATTAGAATAGGCCAAACGCATATAATTCAAATTTTCTGCTTGAGGATCAAAGGTTTTGCCGGTTACAAAAACCGCTCCTTTTATGATACTGTCTTTGACTATTTCTTTGGCATCCATGCCTTCGGGCAGTTTTAACCAAAAGTAAAAACCACCTTGTGGCACTTGCCATTGGACTTCTTGCGGCATATATTTTTTTAAGGCTGCTTGCATCAAATCGCGTCTTTCGTGATACTCTTGTCTGATTTTATGCAAATAGGGTTCCAAATAGCCTTTTTGCATAAATTCGTGCGCCAATACTTGGGTAAAATTAGGACTGCAAGAGTCAATGCCCTGCTTTATAATTTGTGCTTTTTCATAAATTTCAGGTGAGGCTAACATCCACCCCAGCCGGAAACCGGGGCCTAAAATTTTTGAAAATGAGCCGGTATAAACCACTTCTACATCTGTTTTGTTCAGGGCCATAATAGGTGTGGTCATGGCTTTGGCTTCGTTGTTAAAATAGAGCTCGTTGTAGGCATCATCTTCCAGTAAGATAATATTTTTATCTTTGAGTAATTCCAATAATTTTAAACGTTTTTCTTTGGAATAAATAATGCCGGCCGGATTATGAAAATTAGGGATGACATATAATATTTTGGGGGTTTCTTTCTCCAAAACCGTTTCCAAGGCTTCTAAATCTATGCCATCTGCTTCCAAAGGAATACTTTTAATACGGGCTTGAAAGGTTTTAAAAACCGCAATACCACCGATAAAACTCGGTGTTTCGGTCATAACCAAATCGCCGGGATTAATAAATTCCATTCCTAAAATATTGATAGCTTGCATTGAGCCGGTGGTAATCATTAATTTGTGTGTATCTACCGGCAAGCCTTTGGTGCGCAGATATTCTTTTAAGGCTTCGAGCAGGGGCGGATATCCGGGGGTAGGACCGTATTGAAAAGCGGTTTTTTTCTTTTCGGGATCCATTTTTAAAAAAAGTTCTTCTATTTCGGCTACCGGAAACAAGTCGTTATTAGGCATGCCACCTGCAAAAGAAATAATATCGGAACGTGTGGCAAGTTTCATTAAATCTCTGATTTCCGATGAGCGTATATGTTGCACTGTTTGTGAAAAATTCGGCATAATTATTAATTTTAAATAAGTGATTTTTGATGCTTTAAATTTACAAAAAAATATGCATCTTTATAGCATCAAAATCAGTTTTAACAAAAGCTTATGATACATCCCAACTTACTCAATCCGCAAGAAATTGCCGTTATTGGCGGTTCTGATAATCCGAATAGTCCCGGCGGAAAAATATTGGAAAATTTACTTAATAATCATTATAAAGGCCAAATTTATGTGGTAAATCCGAAAAAAGAGAAGGTAAAAAATTTACCGACTTATAAAGATGTTACACAACTGCCCGATAAAGTTGATATGGCTATTATTGCTATTGCGGCGCGGCATGTTTTGGAAACCGTTAAAATACTAACCGAACAAAAAAACACCCGCGGGTTTATCATAATTTCTGCAGGATTTAGTGACACGGGTGAGCAGGGCAAACAATTGGAACACCAAATTGTTTCGCAAATAGAAAAATATGGCGGCAGTTTATTAGGTCCTAATAATATTGGACTAATCAATCAAAATTATGCAGGGGTATTTACCACACCGGTGCCTAAACTTGACCCGAAAGGTATTGATTTGATATCGGGCTCGGGGGCTACAGCCGTTTTTATTATAGAAGCTGCCATGCAAATGGGAATGACTTTTAACAGTGTGTGGTCTGTTGGCAATTCGGCTCAAATTGGCGTAGAAGAAGTATTGGAACATCTGGATTTGACACATACAGAAAGCAGTCCAAAGATAAAAATGTTGTATATTGAAAGCATTCAAAATCCTCAAAAACTTTTAAAACACAGCCAATCATTGATACAAAAAGGTTGCCGGATAGTTGCCATTAAAGCCGGTAGTAGCAGTGCCGGTAGCCGTGCTGCCACATCACATACCGGTGCCTTGGCCAGCTCAGATATGGCAGTAGAGGCCTTGTTTGACAAAGCCGGTATACTTCGGGCTTATGGTCGCAACGAGATGATTCAATTGGCAGCCGTTTTGCAATACCAACTACCTGTGAACAACCGCATGGCTATTGTTACGCATGCCGGTGGCCCCGGAGTGATGCTGACCGATATTTTAGAAAAAAATGGTATAGCAGTGCCTGAAATAAAGGGTGAAGAAGCCGAAAAACTCAAGGAAAAACTTTTTCCTGGAAGCAGTATTGCCAATCCCATTGATTTTTTGGCCACCGGAACTGCAGAACACCTTGATGAAATATTAAAGGCCGTAGAAAATGATTTTGACCAAATAGATGCTTCAGCTGTTATTTTTGGCAGCCCCGGTTTATTTCAAGTTTACGAGGTTTATGATGTCTTGATGCACCATATCCAAAATGGCAAAAAACCTATTTATCCCATCTTGCCTTCTGTGGTTAATGTGGCTGACGAAATTGCTTATTTTCATCAAAAAGGCTTTGCCGGTTTTCCTGACGAAGTGTTATTCGGACAAGCTTTTGCCAAGGCTTTTTACCATTTGAAAAAAATGCGAGAGCGCGATTTTGATATTCAAAAAGGCCATCAAATACCATTTCATTCTAAAAAAAATACTTTTAAAAAAGGTTATTTGTCACCTCAAGAAGCTTATCATTTGTTAAAAAGTTTTGATCTTCCTGTTGTGGAAGAAGCTGTTTTTACCAATATAGAAGAAGCATTGAAATTTGCCCGGGAGAAATTTCCGGTCGTATTAAAAGTAGTGGGTATTTTGCATAAGTCCGATGTCAATGGCGTGCGTTTAAATATTCAAAACGAAGCCGATTTTAAAAAGCATTTTTTCGAATTAACCCAAATACCGGGGGCAAAGGGCGTGTTGGTGCAAGCGCAAAAAAAAGGCATGGAATTGTTTGTGGGGGTTAAAAAAGAAAAGGATTTCGGCCATCTGATTTTATTTGGCATGGGTGGTATTTATATCGAAGTTTTAAAAGATTTTCAAAGTATTTTGGCACCGGTAAACAAAACGGAAATTCGTCAAAAATTGCAACAATTAAAAATGTATCCGCTTTTGAAAGGAACACGTGGACAGGAAGGTATTGATATTGATGCTTTTATTGATATAATTCAAAAAGTGTCGGACTTGGTGATGACCTATCCCGAAATTGTTGAAATGGATTTGAACCCTGTTTTGGCAACCGGTAAAGAGTTGTTTGTGGTAGATTCTCGTATTAAGATGGCGTGATTGTCAGTCCAAAGTTTTATAAGCATCAATAATTTTTTTGACCAAGCGGTGTCGCACGACATCGCGGTCGTTTAAATGAATGATATCAATCCCCTTTACCGATTTTAAAATACCCAATGCTTCTTTTAAACCTGATACTTGTTTGCGCGGTAAATCTATTTGTCCCGGGTCGCCGGTAATGATAAATTTGGCATTTTTGCCCATTCGGGTCAAAAACATTTTCATCTGATTATGCGTTGTGTTTTGGGCTTCATCCAGTATAACGAAGGCATGGTCTAAGGTGCGGCCACGCATAAATGCCAATGGTGCGATTTGTATAATACCTTTTTCCAAATAACTTTCCAATCGTTCGTGTGGAATCATATCGCGCAAAGCATCATACAGCGGTTGCAAATACGGATCGAGTTTTTCTTTTAAGTCGCCGGGCAAAAAACCGAGATTTTCTCCGGCTTCCACCGCAGGCCGGGTTAAAATAATCCGCTTGACTTCTTTATTTTTTAAAGCGCGAACCGCCAAAGCCACACTTACAAAAGTTTTTCCGGTGCCGGCAGGCCCTACCAGAAATATCATATCGTTTTTTTGGGAAGAAACCACTATTTTACGTTGATTGGGTGTTAAAGGTTTGATAAGCTTGCCACCGACGCCGTGCACTATAACATCATCATTGTTGACAAAATCTCTGTAATCGCGCTGATTGGTCGTCAAAATTTGCTCAATGGTTTCTTTGTCCAGCTTGTCAAATTTTTGAATATGTTGCAAGATTAAATCGAGTTTTTGTTCAAACTCATCTAATATTTCGGCTTCGCCGTAAGCTTTGATTTGGTTACCTCGGAAAATTATTTTCAATTTGGGGTAAAAAGATTTTAAAAAGTTGATATTGTCATTTTTCACACCGCTAAAAACAACAGGGTCAATGCCGTTAATTTCCAATAAACGTTCTGTCATATTTTGTATCTTTGTTTTTTGATATTTTAATCAAAGTTAATTATTTTCATTCATAAATGCACTAAAATAATGCCAATTATTACTTTAACCACCGATTTTGGACAAAAAGATCCGGATTTGGCTTATTTAAAAAGCCAGATATTACAATTAATACCCGATGCCCGGTTGGTGGATATATCTCATGACATTTTACCGTTTGACCCTGATGAAGCCATTTATATTATAAAAAACAGTTTGAAAAAATTTCCCGAGAGGAGCATACATATTGTTGGGGTTGAAAGTGCTGTTAATTCTGATCAAAAACCGGTTTTAATTCGGAGTCGCGGTCAGTTTTATTTGGGAAAAGACAACGGGATACTAACGACTGCTCTGGAGGATCCCAACATGTTGGTTTACGCTTTGAATATTGAAGAAGATGATAGTTTTATGACCGTCCAACTCAAAACCGCCCAATTGTTATCACAGGGTGTGTCGCCTTCTGAATTGGGAGAGATTATGGATGATTATAAACGTCTTAGTCTCTCAAAACCCTTGGTAAAATATGATGAAGCTACCGGAGAAGTGGCTCTTATAGCTCCCAAAGTAATTTATACTGATCATTATGGCAATGCTGTGTTTAATTTACTTCGTCAAGATTTTTTACAATGGCAAAAAAATCGTCCTTTTAAAATAAAAGTCAGTCATTATGTAATGGACCGTATTTTAAGTTCCTATAATGATGCATTATTACACCAAGATCAAATGGTGACGGTAGAAGGCCACATGTTTGCACATTTTAACCGGTTTGATCATTTTGAAATTTTTATTTATAAAAGTAATCGTCAAACCGGTGGTGCCAACACTTTGTTGGGCTTGGATAAAAACAAAACCGTTCATATTGTTTTTGATTAAATTATGCAGTGGTCATTGATTAAAAAAAAACCGGTATTGGTTCAGCATCTCATTTATTGGTTACTTACCATACTTATTATTCAGATGTTGAGTTTATGGCCTCAGGGGATTGAGACGGTTTATGCCCGGAGTATTTATCCGGTTATTGCCGTAATCAACCGGTGGATTGCCGCTTGGTTTCCATTTTCTATCGGCGATTTGCTTTATTTCTGGGGATTCAGTTATTTTATTTATCATGTGTTACTGCTTATAATCAATATAAAGCATCCGCAACAACATTTGCAAAAATTATCTATGTTTTTGCTTAAAACCATCTGGATTTTTTATCTCTCATGGGGGTTAAATTATTTTAGAGAACCATTGAGCCGTTTGCTGCAGTTAAATGAAACCAAATATACAGCAACACAATTGTTACAAGTAACCGACAGTTTGATAAGTCGTAGCAATCGCTTGCAGTTGGCTATTACCGGAAATGATACGTTGCCGGTAGAAGTGCCTTATGGTATAGATCGCATTATAGGTAAAACGCCGGAAGGTTATAAAAATATTGAAGATTATATACAGACCAAATACCGTGTGCCATGTATTAAAGCCTCAATGTTTAGCAGACAAATTTCTTATATGTCGGTGAGTGGATATCTGAATCCGTTTACCGGCGAAGCGCAAATTAATAAGTTTTATCCCAAAGTTTTTTTGCCGGCTATTGCTTCTCATGAAGTCGCTCACCAATTGGGATTTGCACCGGAAAATGAGGCTAATTTTTTAGGGTATCTGGCGGCAGTCAATCATCCTGATATTTATTTTAATTATGCCGGAAATATTGATGCCTTGTATTATTTCTTGGTTGAGTTAAAACGTTATGATATAGATGTTTATAAGGAAAGTTTAAAAAAAATACATAAAGGCGTTATTAAAAATTACAGAGAAGCACGTGATTTTCATCAAAAGTATCGTTTTCCTATAGATTTTTCAAAAGGTTATGATGCTTATTTAAAACTTAATAAACAAAAATCCGGCATTCGTTCATATAATGAAATGGTGCAATTGGTCATTGCTTACGACCTTCGCTTATAAAATTTATTTGTGTTTGGTATTCAATTTCAATAAATTTGTTTAAATTTGTTTTAAGATCAACTGCTTATGTTGAAAAAATTGTTTGTTTTTGTTTTTTTATCTGCCCTGTTATTATGGGTTAACAGTTGTCAGAAACAATATAGTGAGTTGGGAGAAGATTCGCTATATTACATTTACAACGGGCAAGAATATGATAAGGTGACGTGCTATTTTCATTCTGGTATCCAAAATAGTTTGGTTACCATGCAATATAATAATCAAGATACTTTGCATTTGTCATTTTGTGTCCAAACTACCAAAGATTCCGGTAGTAGTTTTTTACATTTTAATATCAATCATTATCACGGACAAGGCAAATATTATTTTGATACAAATACCGGTAACAACAGTTATTTTACTAATAATGGCGTAGATATTAATACTGCCGGTCAAGATACATATATTTACATACTTGAAATCGATCAGAAAAATAATATTGTCAGGGCACTTTTTGAGGGACAATATGCCGGCCAAAACAATACCAAACACACCTTTACCAAAGGCAGGTTGGATTTGCATTATTCACTTAATAATCAATAAAATGAAAGTCATTTTTTATTTATGTTTTTTCTTGATTTCTATGAATGTATGGTCACAGGCCAATGATAATGTTTCTAAAACTGATCAGCATTTTTTCTCGGTTTTTGTTGATGGAGGTGCTACTGTTATACATTCTCAATATTACCATTCTAGCTCTAAAATGGGTTATCAGTTTGGAGCCGGTGCATCTTTACTATTATTTGAAATGCCTGATTTTAATTTTAACACACAGTTATCTATACAGTTGTATAATGGTGCCTCAGAATTGCATTCCAGCGACGTTATTTACCAGCTTGACCAAACTTTGTATACTTTGCAACAGGCTTTTTATATGCAATACAATAAATATAAATGGCAACCCAAAGCCGGCGTTTTTATCGCTAAAAAGCTTTACGGGCAATATACATATCAAGTAGAACTCAACAATAATATTATTTACACCAATACTTCTGACGGAGATACATTCAATAATTATCAAATTGGTTTTTTTGTCGGGGTGGAAAAAGCCATTAATCGAAAATGGATTATTGAATTAAATTATCAATATTTTGAATCGCATGAAACACTACATGCTTTACAAGCCGGTATACGGATGTGGATTGATTAAGTATTAAAGAACATTTTTCAATCGAACTTTTTTGGCATACTTTTGGCAAAGTTATAATAAAATATATTTATAAATGTAAAGATATGAAACAGAAACTATTTCTTTTAGCTTTTCTTTGGGTTGGTATGGCACTTTATGCACAGAGCCAAAGAAGTTTGGTGTTAGTCTCAGGTAATGAGGAACCGATACAAGTTTTTATTAATAATAAACTGATGAATTCGCATGGTTTGCAAGAACTTAGAATTTTAGATTTGACGAATAATTATTATAATGTAAAAGTTAAATTTTTAAATAGACCTTATGTTATAGTTACCGGCCAATTATATTTGCCACCACTCTCGGAAATTGTATATGAAGTATATCCTCCTAAAAGAAGAGTAAGAGGCGGCGACTTTGTTATTGCCGATGTATATCCCGTAGGCGATCAAATGCCTAATATGCCGGCGCATCAAATTTATCATTTCGGAACAACTACCGCTATGCAATCCGGAAGCGGTTCGGTAAATCAAACCGGACAAATTAATATTAACATACATAATAATGTAACGGGTAATCTAGCAATGCCTGTTATGTATGTGCCCGATTATAACGGACCTGTCGGTTGCACCCCGCCCGTTACTGAAGAAAGGTTTGGAAATATGTTACAAGCCATTGACAAACAATCATTTGAAGATAGTAAATTGCGCGTGGCAAAACAAATAATTAAACAAAATGACTGTATGACCGTAAACCAATTGGTTCAAATTTTGCGTTTGTTTGATTTTGATCAGAACAAATTGAAGTTGGCCAAATATGCATATCACTATATTTATGATTTGGAAAATTTTTATAAAGTCAATAATGTATTTGAATTTGAAAGCAATGTGCAGGCATTAGATAAATATATTCAATCTCAGGAATAAATAGGGAAGGGCTAAAGAATTTATTATTTAAAATTACTTTGTAAGCAAAATGATTTATGATCATAAAAAAGAGGTTGTCTCAAAAGTATTTTTTATAAACAATTCATATAATAATAAAAATATAAGCTATTGATTATCAGATATGAGATTCCTCATCCCGCACTTGCGGGATGAGGAATGACAGATAATTCACTCTTTTGAAACAGCCTCTTTTTTGTTTAAATAATTCTTTTTACTTCGCTTAACCGGTGTGAGTAGCGTTGAAATTTATTACTCCAAATACCTTTTTCGTCAATCGGGTCAATATGAGCATTGCCGTGGGAGTGAAAAATGCGGCCGTCACCAAGCAAAAATCCAACATGAATGACCTTACCTTTATCATTGGTAAAAAAAGCCAAATCTCCGGGCTCTGCTTCTGATAATTTAATAGAAACGCCTTGTGTAGCTTGATCTTTGGCATTTCTCAAGAGGTGATGACCACAAATTTTATAAGCCATTTGGGTCAGTCCACTGCAATCAAGACCAAAATGGGTTTTGCCTCCCCATAAATACGGACTGTTTTCGTATGTAAAAGCTAAGTCTAAAACCGCTTGTTTGTTATGCTTTCCTGTGATATATTCGCCTGTAAAGATACCGGTTTCTTCACCCATTTTCAGGGTCATTTTTTCGGGATTAAAATATGGCAAAACACTACCCATAGGAAGTAAAAAACGCCCTGATTTCGGAAAAATGACTTCGGTTACTATATCGGCAGTATAATATTTAGGTTGAGTGTTGATAGCTTCAAAGGTGTCTTTTGACAAATTCAAAACAACCTTTTCATCTATCCACCCTTCATATTGGTCATAGGTCGTTTTGATATATTTCCATTGTTTATAGGTGTCTAATATTTCAAAAGTGTCGCCAAAAAGCATTTGGGTCATAATTTCGGCCTCATCGGCATGGTCAGCTCTAATGGGCACAATAGTTGCAAAATTTATAGCATACATATGAGTTAAAAGTTAAAAGTTGAAAGGATTTTTTTATGGTTAGTGAATAAGTTTACCGGCTTGTTCGGGCATGTTTCGTATTGATGAGGCTGTTTCAAAAGAGTGAATTATCTGTCATTTCGAACAAATGAGAGAAATCTTTAACTTGAAAATCTACGACTTATCAATTAATTTTATGTCAAATTATTTAAATAAAACACTTTTAAGACAGCCTCATTTTGGTCAAAATATTGGTATTATAACCCGAAATCCAATAATAATCTCCCGTTTCCACATCATAATAATTGGTTTTGAAATCTTTACCTTTTAAAGATCAAAGGTTTGGTCCTGATAATAAAGAGTTTTCATTGTAATAAAAAGTATTAAAATGTGTTACGGGCAAATTTCATTATACTTCATTTTCAATAATCATAGCACCGGCACCGCCACCACCGTTACAAATGCCTGCGGCTCCATATTTTCCGTTGTTTCTTTTAAGCGCATTGATGAGTGCCATAATAATACGGGCGCCACTGACACCAAGGGGATGTCCCAATGAAACCGCACCGCCGTAGATGTTACATTTTTCAGGATCAATGTTTAACAACTCTTCGTTGACCAAACCAACGACCGAAAAAGCTTCATTGAGTTCAAAATAATCCATATCTTCAAGGCTCAAACCGGCTTTTTTAAGGGCTTTAGGAATAGCTTTGGCCGGTGCGGTGGTAAACCATTCGGGCTCTTGCGCTGCATCGGCATAAGAGACAATTTTTGCCAAAGGTTTGATTCCTAGTTCTTGTGCTTTTTGGCGGGTAGTAATGATCAAGGCAGCACCGCCGTCATTAATGGTGGAGGCATTGGCTGCTGTTACTGTGCCGTCTTTGGTAAAGACGGGTTTTAAGAGTGGTATTTTTTCAAATTTAACATTTTTATACTCTTCATCTTCGGCAAAAATAATAGGATCTCCTTTGCGTTGTGGAATTTCGACCGGCACCACCTCATTGTCAAAGATATTATTTTTCCAGGCAGCGGCAGACCGGTTATAAGAAGTCATTGCAAAAGCATCTTGAGCTTCGCGACTGATGTCATATTTGGTAGCACACAGGTCGGCAAAAACGCCCATGTGTTGTTGTGAGTAAACATCTAACAAACCGTCTTTTATCAGACCGTCCTTAAGAGTAATGTCACCGAGCTTAACACCTTTTCTGCCCATCAGATAATGGGGGGCTTGTGACATGTTTTCCATGCCACCGGCTACTATGATTTCGGCATCGCCGGCTTTAATGGCTTGTGCCGCCATACTAACGGCTTTCATGCCTGAGGCGCAGACTTTATTAACCGTAGTGGCCGGCACCGTATTGGGAATGCCGGCAAAAATACTTGCCTGACGAGCCGGAGCTTGTCCTTCGCCGGCTTGCAATACATTACCCATGTATACTTCATCAACTTTGTCAGGTGATAGATTTATTTTGTTTAAAGCGCCTTTAATAGCAACGGCTCCAAGTTTGGGGGCGGAAATACCGGCTAGTGAACCGTTAAAACTGCCTATGGGCGTTCTGGCATAAGAAATGATAACTATATCTTGAGGTGATTTCATAATTAAGTTTTTTTTAAATTGGCATAAAATTACAAATAATTGCACAATTAGATGCATCTATGTGAGAAAAAAATTATATTTTTGAATAAACATCCTTAAGATATTCTAAGGCTTTCATGAAAAATATTTTAAATTATATATACCGCAACTCTACTATTATATACAAGTCTGTAATTTTTGGCAGTGCTTTGTTTTTAATTGTTTATCTTTTTTTACAATTGGGACAGTTTAGGTATGATTTTGCCAAAAATAAGATATGGCAGTACAAAGATTTGTCTGCTCCTTTTGATTTTGCCATAAAAAAATCACAATCGAGTATAGAAAAAGAAAAGGATTCAATAATTAAAAATACACCGGTTTTTTATGAAAAAAAGCCTGTGGATACTGATCAAATTCTTTCTGAAACCGGAATGTTGATTAAAAAACGAAATTTTGATTTTAAAACATCGTCAAAACTTTTGCGAACCAATCGTTTTTTGATACAACGTATTTATAAAGAAGGATTGGCGGCATCTTTACCCGAATCTTATCATTTGCCGGTTGTAAATATTGTTGATAATCAGAGGCTTAAAGAAATTTCTGTAGATAGATTATTGACAAAAAATAAATTATATTCCTTTGTAGTCTCTAATATTGCAAATGACACCCTTGCTAACTTTTTTGCAAATTTGTATATAACGCATTTGCCGGTTAATTTGGTTCCTAATGATATTTACAGAAAAGAGTTGATAAACAGGTCATTATCTCATATTAGTTTAAATAAAGGTGTGGTAAAAAAGGGTAGTGTCATTATTAAAAAAGGACAAAAAATTAATACTCAAAAATATGAAATACTCAATTCTTTAAAACAAGCCGCCGGCTTTTACAGAAGCAAAGCCTCCCAAAAATATTGGACCTATTTGGGATATGGTATTTTGGTTGCCATGGTGCTTTTAATGTTATTATTATTTCTAAAAAAATACCGTCCAGAGATTTATGACAATAATATCAAATTGAGTTTAATCATCTTTAACATGGTGTTGATGGTAGCACTTACAACAATTACCGTTAAGTATTATCCTGCTTATATATTTGTGGTTCCTTTGGTTATTTTACCTTTGATTTTAAAAGCTTTTTTTGATGCTCGTGTGGGACTTTTTGTGCATGTGCTCACCATATTATTATTAGGATTTGTAGTCAATAACAGTTTTGAATTTATTTTTCTGCAAATTATGGCCGGTATTGTTAGTATTTTAACGGTTTCGGAAATGACTAAGCGCTCCAATCTATTTACATCGGTCGGAAATATTTTGTTTGTATATATTATTGGTTACTTGTCTTTTCATCTGATTTATGAGGCGGATTTAAGTAGTATAGATTATTCGGTTTTATGGTATTTTATTGTCAATGGTGTTTTATCCATAGCCTTATCTCACCAACTTATATTGGTTTATGAAAAGCTATTTGGTTTGGTATCAGATGTCTCTTTATTGGAGTTGACCAATACCAATTCAAAGTTGCTCAAACGTTTATCAGACAAGGCGCCCGGAACATTTAACCATTCGATGCAAGTGGCTAACTTAGCCGAATCGGCAGCTAATGCCATCAATGCCAATTCGTTATTGGTGCGGGCAGGCGCTTTGTATCATGATATCGGCAAAATGCTTAATCCTTTTTATTTTACCGAAAATCAAACATCCGGCGTCAATTATCACGATGATTTGTCAGCTGAAGACAGTGCCCGTATTATTATTCAACATGTATTGGACGGCGTAGAGTTGGCGCGCAAAAATAATATTCCGGACAGAATTATTGATTTTATTCGCACCCATCACGGACGTGGTATAGTGCAATATTTTTATAAAAAAGCTTTGGAAAATAATCCAGATGTTGATATAGAAAAATTTCGTTATCCCGGGCCCAATCCTTTTTCAAAAGAAACCGCCATTTTGATGATGGCCGATTCGGTAGAAGCCGCCTCAAAGAGTTTGCGAGAACCAACGGCTGAAAAAATAGATAATTTTGTCGATAAAATAATTGATCACCAGTTACACTCAGGTTTGTTGGATAATGCCAATATAACTTTGAAAGAGATTTCCACTATTAAGAAATTATTTAAAAAGAAATTAAAAAATATTTATCACCTGCGTGTTGAATATCCGGAATAGTTGGGGTTGATTTTCTTTGGTTTGTTTACCAATTGTCTTAAAGTATAGATATCGTTTTGGTATAAGTTGCCTATATGATAGCCGAGTTGAATAACGGCGATTATAAAGAGAGCCTTATTGATGCCGGTGCCAATGAAATTGTGGTAGCCGGCAACTATAGGCATGCCATAATGAAACAGTCATTATTCAATCATGGAATTTCAAAGGTATTAGATGAAATCATGCAATATAACGATGATAATGAGTTTTATAAAATTGATTTATCATTGCCACAAAACAGACATTTGGTAGGAAAACTTTTGATGAATTACTAATATTACTAAGACAGCAGAATATCCTTTTGGTTGCCATTCATATTGTTTTTCATGATGAAAATGACAATATCATCATTGATCAAAATATTATTAAAGAATTATTACAAACTGAAGAAGGAGAGGGGATTACTCGCGATGTTATTATTAACCCGACCAAGGATGCCGAAAAAAATAGAAAGGTTGATAGTGGTGATCATCTGATAGTTTTAGCTTTAAATATGAAAGCGGTGGAGAATGGTGTAAAAAATCTAAAAGACCTTTAATTCATTTCAAATGATATAAAAAAATATCATTTAAAATTCAATTTAAAAAACTCTTTTTTTTCTTGTTTAATTAAACAAAGGGTTTTATCTTTGCACTCGCAATTCAGAATTAGTTTTTTTGAAAAAGCAATGGAGAGGTGCCGGAGTGGTAACGGAGCAGATTGCTAATCTGTCATCGCGCAAGCGATGCCAGGGTTCGAATCCCTGTCTCTCCGCAATTTTCGGGGTATAGCGAAGCCCGGTTATCGCGCCTGCTTTGGGAGCAGGAGACCGCAGGTTCGAATCCTGCTACCCCGACCTAACAATAGATTGCGTTCCCGAAGTATCGGGAGGATAGCGCATCCCGACTTTCGGTCGGGGCGGTCACAGGTTCGAGGAGAAACAGTAAGATACGCGAATTGAAATTAATGAAAAGTAAAGTGACTAAAATGAGGTCGCGTAGCTCAGCTGGATAGCGCATCCCGACTTTATGTCGGGACGGTCACAGGTTCGAGAGGCAACAGTAAGATACGCGAATTGAAATTAATGAAAAGTAAAGTGACTAAAAATGAGGTCGCGTAGCTCAGCTGGATAGAGCATCTGCCTTCTAAGCAGACGGTCACAGGTTCGAATCCTGTCGCGATCACAACAAAAAAATAATGGCTCCGTGGCGCAACTGAATAGCGCATCTGATTACGGCTCAGAAGGTTGCAGGTTTGAATCCTGCCGGAGTCACTTCATTAAAAAGCAACTCGCTTAATTTCAACGAGTTGCTTTTTTATTTTAAAACTTTGTACCGTATTTTGTACCGTAAAAATTTAGCTTTTTATAGATGTTTAATGTATTCATTTAGAAAATAATCTGCAATATCATATCCTTTTTCTCTCTCTTGGCTTCCAGCTAAGCTTTCTAATTGATCATAAATTTTAATATCTATCTTGGATGATAATTTATTTGATATTTCTTGCCACTTATCAAAAGCATTCAAATCGGGAAATAAAATTATTTTGCGATTCTCTAATACTTTTGTTTTTTCATAAGAGAGATTATTTAGTCCACCGGTTGCAAGCCATATTAATTTGGGATAGAATATACTTGAAATGATAGCTGTTTTTTCACTTTCTACTAATCCAATTGTTTGGGTTGGATTTGTTTTTAATAAATGTTCTCCGAACAAACATTGTTGCAAATTAAATGTTTCTGTTGTTAATGTTTTTATTATTGCTTGTGTTTTATGTACCCAAAATATATGATTAAAAGGCTTTTTTATTCTTTTCCCTGTTTCTTTGTTATATAGCATTATTTTTCCAGTGCGGATTCTATTTTTTATATCCATTTGCCAAAATATGTTTGCACTTGGCCAATATTTACTGCTCCCTATCAAATATTTTTGTTGTAATGATTTTGTTGCAGTTTTTCCAAATAATTTTATTAAAAAAGTAATAAAATTATTATTATAATTATTTTTTATACTTTGAATTAAAAATTCTTTTTTTATATAAGTTGCTTTTGTTGCTTTTGTTTTTATATGTTTTTTTGTTAATGGTTTATAGTCAAAATTATTATCAAGAAAATAATCTTTTGGTTTATAATGATACCCGCATTTTATTTCTCTGTCACAACGCCCAACAAATTCATTTATGTATTCCTGGGTTTCAAGGTCTATATATCTTGTAAAGGTTTTTCTATGGCAATTAGGGCAATGAAATTTCATTTTCATTGATTTATAGGGTTCTAATGTGTATCGATACATATTAATATGTTTATTTGTATAAGTTCATTCTGTTCACTTCATTCATAAATAGTGCTATTAAATGAATGAAGTGAACGAAATGAATTTGAAAAATTATTCTTTTTTGATATATATGACGATGCCGTTTGATTTACGTTCTTTTACATAACCGGCATTCACTAATCGTTTTGAAAAATTCCTAATAGACAATTGTCTATATCCATTATCAAGGCAATATAGCTTGTAGTGCATATATATTTCTTTTAAATATGTGTGGGAAGTAGTAGATATTGTATACTTTTCATCTTCAAGAAACATTAATACACTATCGCTTTCTTTTTTATAAGTGTTTATTTCCTTTTCTACTATTTCACTTGTTATGAATTGTTTATTTTTTAGCAGTCTTTTTAAACCCTTCAAAATCCAATTAAATATGCCTGGTAATTCATTTTTAATGATTTTTTGTGATAAATTGATATCCTGTTCTTTTTCAGGAATAGTAACTTTAAAGGGAATAATTATAAATCGTCTAAAAAAAGCATGTGTATTTTCTACTTCACGAGGCAATTCGTTTGTGTTGAAAATAAATTTGGCATAATCTGTCAATATATAGGGTTTCCCGTAAGGTAATCTTACTTGTACCGGCTCGCCTGATATCAATAATTTAAAAAAATGTGTTTCCATTTTTCCATTTATTTCACTGGCATAATTCAGAAGTTTATTTCCGAGCATTGCTCTTTCATATCCATTGTTATTTGTAATGGATTCAAGTGTATAATTTGAAACGTTTTCTTTCCCAAATACAGCATTTATGATATTGAATAAAACGCTTTTACCATTTGCCCCCGTTCCATATAACAATAAAACCTTTTCAAATTTTAAGGTGCTATTAGGGATGAAAATATAACCGAGATATTCCGCTAAGATGTTTTGTAATTTTTTATCGGGCAATACTTTATCAATAAAAGCATTGAATAAAGGAGTTTCTGCATTTTCCTTGTATTCAAAATCAAGTTGGTAAGTTAAAAAATCTTCTTTTCTAAATTCTCTAAGAATTTGTTTTTCGGAAGAAATTTCAAAGGTTCCGTTTTTTAAATTGATTAAAGTACTTTTTTCTGTGGTTTTTATTTTATGACTCAAAGAAGTTTCCGTTAAAAATTGTTTATATAATTCATCTTTAAAAGTATGCAACTTCGCATCATATTTATTTACATTCATTTTTAAAGCAACCATTCCTAAAAATGATTTGATTTGACCTTCTTCAATTTGTTCCCAATATCTACCATTATATAAATAAATAATATTATTTTTTACGCCAATATCATAATTGAGTTTTTTTATTTTTTGGGTTAAGATCTCTATTATGGAAACTAAATAATGTTTCTTTTGTAGTTGCCTTTTTTCATTATCGAACTTTACATATTTTCTAAAATTTACCGGTTGAACATCTTTTAGCACATCATCCAGTATGTTATTCGATAAATAGTTCCTTTCTTTTTCATCAAATTGTTTTTCAATTTTATCTATTGATTGAATAATTTGAGCTGAATTTATATTTGTTTCAAATGTTATTTTCATTATGCTTTATTATTTAATTTGATAAATGCTCTATCAATTTCTTCTTTTTTATAATAGACACGTCCCCCTATACCATAACTGGTTAATATATTTCGTTTGGTCCAGTTGTGAATGGTTGATAGATCTACTCTGAGTAATTCTGCGGCTTCCTGTCTTGTTAAGTATTCTTTATTATGGATGTTGTTGCTTCTTATTAATCTTTCAAGTTCTTTTTGAATGAGCACTTTTATACTTTGAAAATCATTATTATTAGTTTTCATTTTTTTTAAATTTTTTTAAATGTTATTAAATATTTGAATTTGGAAAAACATAATGCGCATTTGTTTTTATAACACAAATATTGAGTGTAATTTTGAAATTTATTTATATGAAAATATTAAAAACTGTCAATAATTATTTCTTATATTGAAATTAAATAAAATGCTGATAAACAGTTTTATAAATGATGTTTTTTTGAATTTAAAAAAATGTAATACTAAAATTTTGAAAAAAATACCAAA
>Ga0256834_1000940_pt1 | contig 20420 bp, 21 predicted proteins | sample 4281140metaG_FD_190536 | JGI IMG/M metagenome (GOLD analysis project Ga0256834, IMG submission 190536) | Hydrothermal vent microbial communities from East Pacific Rise, Pacific Ocean - 4281-140 | ecosystem: Environmental > Aquatic > Marine > Hydrothermal vents | place: Pacific Ocean: East...
CTAACATAAGCGTAAGTAGACTATCTTGTCCTGCAATAAAATGATGTACCAATGATAAAATATCTACTGTTGAAACAAACCATAACACAAGCCCAAGTATTAAAAAAACTTTAGCTACATATTCATCTATAGCCGGTAATACTGCTCTATGTGTATCTAGTAAATATGCAGAGACAAGAGTTGCTACAGTAATGATCATATAGCCAAAATATTCTGCCATCGTTAAGCCATAGACACTCACAGACTCAGGGTAGACAAAAAGAGAAACAAACAGTAAAAGCTCTCCAAAATATCGTGTTACTATACGATTTTGTTTTAACGCTATCCATATCACACCTGCACTCTCCAACGACCATAGTGCTGCACTTACATCTGCATCGAAAATGTATGGTACTGCTATGGTAAAAAAGACCACAGACAGTGCTAAAAATGACTGTGCTAAAAGATTGGTACGTTCTTTACTTTTGAGCCAGAACCATAGCCCAGCATACAGCACACCCAGCGCCACGGCACTGTAAGCTTCTCCATACTCAAATACTGAGACCAAACTCACTTGTAAAGGAAAAGCTATCACCGGAAGCCCAAATACCAAAGTACCATCTACAAGATTTTTAGGCTCGTAAGGGTGCTTGACGGTAAAGAGAATAGAGATACTCAAGTACATAAAGAAATAAAGTATTAAAAACGGTTCGGTTGTAGTAAATATCTCTGACTTGTAACGTAATACACCCCATGCAGTAGCGATAACAAAAGTAAAAAGAAACCCTACCACATTCAGCACACGCCAAGAACGAAACCATGCCACGATGAACAGACCAAGGTTTAAAAAAGCATAGTAGCTAAACAGTGTCACATGAGAGCCATCACCACTAGAAGTTAAAATAGGGACTAAAAAACCACCTGCTGTAGCAAAAAGTGCTAAAGGTAAAGAGTCTTCTATGACTGCAAGCACGGAACCCAATACCACGACACCCAGCATCAAACCAAATGCCATCTCTAAAGAGAGTAGTCCATAAAACTTCGATGCCCCATAGATAACGAGATAGAGCATCGCTACACCTAGTCCTTGGAGTATCTGCCCATAAGCTCCTTCTCTGTCTCTAAGCTTCCACCCTGTAGCTATGAGTGCAACCGCAGCCAATCCAATACCCCACAAACGCATCTCTATGCTAATAATGCTATGTTCTGCTGCATACTTCACTAAAAAGGCTAGCCCAAAAAAAAGTATCACCCCACCTATACGCACAAGAAGATTGCCCCCTGTAAAGTAGTTCGTAAGCATCTGCATAAGCCATGACGGTTCTGTTGGTTCTTGCACTTTTTTAGCTTGTGTAATATTTCTTGTTATTTTAGGTGAAGTATGCGATGTTTTAAACTGAGAGACAGCACTTACATACTTTTGCCCCTTTTCCCATTGATCTTCTACATTATCGACTAATGTTTGAGAAATTGGTTCTTGTTGTGCATGATACACTTCTTTCAATATAGATTTTTTCTCTTTATCCAATAGTCCAGCAACACTATTTTCCAAATATTTTATTTTACGTTGTAAAATAAAAACCCAAATACCTAATACGATAATCCAAAATGCTGATGTGTTCATCGGTTGATCCTTTATATTGTTACTTAATTATTCACTATTTTCTATCACTGAGTTCATGAGCTAATTTTTTAGACCCCTTAAAATCAGCCTTCCCGGTACCAAGTTTAGGCAATTCCTCTACCTTGTAGTATTCACTAGGTACAAACAATGGGTTGAGCCCAAGCTCTTTTATTTTGTTTTGTAACTTATCTACTTCCATCTCTCCCTCTAAAAGTAATACCAACTTCTCACCTTTTTTTGCATCAGCTAAAGCAACGACTGCTATCTGGTCATTTTCACTTAAGACAGTAACTATCTCACGCTCTACTAGCCCAAGACTTACCATCTCCCCTGCTACTTTGGCAAAACGACTATAACGGTCTACGATGGTGAGGAAACCATCTGCATCTAAACGTCCTTTATCTCCAGTAATGTACCAGCGTATGCCGTCTAACTCTTTGATGACGGAAGCAGTTTTCTTAGGATCACCGATATAGCCTTTCATGATCTGCGTACCGCCGATAAGTATCATCCCCTCTTCTCCTGTTTTTAATTCTGCAAAACTCTCTGGGTCTACTATCTTAAAGCTACTCCCAGGAACTGGTAGTCCTACTGTACCTACCTTATGTCCTATCTGAGGCTTCCATGAGTCTTGTAACAGTACATCTGGTATGTTTATGGAAGCTACCGGTGTCGTCTCAGTGGCCCCATACCCTTCGTAAATATCATGCCCAAACTTCTTTTTAAAGTCATCTCTTATCTCTTTTGGAAGTTTCTCTGCTCCTGCTATAACCATACGTAAGTTTTTGAACATCAGAGGATGTAGCTTTTTATTACGCGTGTAGAGTCTAAAGAATGTTGCCGTGGCAAAGAGCATGCTTGCTTCATATTTGGCTGCCATCTTACCTATGCCAAATCCATCTGTTGGATCAGGGTGACAGACTACCGGGAGGCCTTCTATAAGAGGAAGCAATGTCGTAACCGTCAGTCCAAAGGAATGGAAGATAGGCAGAGTACCTAACATCACATCATTATCATTTGGGTTAATAAGCGTAATGGCTTGCTTGATATTACCCATCATATTTTTATGACTAAGTTCTATACCTTTTGGTGTACCTTCACTACCACTTGAAAAAAGTATGGCAGCTGTGTCATCTAGCTTTACATCTTTTACATAGAGTAAACTCAACACTGATGCTGGTAACATTTTTACCATCATAAGCATAAAGAGCCCTTTGGCTTTACCCATCTTCTCTTTGATATCTTCTAAATAAATCACCTCTACCTCACTAAGCAAATCAGTCAAGTCAAACCCTTTTGCTTTAAGCTTGGTAACAAACTGTTTTGAGGCTACTACTTTTGTGATATTGGCAATTTTAAGTGCATGAAGCAATGATGCCTCTCCACTAGAGTAGTTCAGATTGACAATGGTTTTTCCCAAGGTAAGTAACGCCATATTCCCCATAGAACCACCCACAGAAGTAGGCAGTAATACACCTATATTTTGACTCTCTTTGAGCATTGGTTTTAAGGCAGAAGCTATCATCACCGTACCAGTGATAAATCTATCTCCACTTACCTCTAACCCTGTAGAGTCCGCCATACAAAGTTTTTTACCTTGTTCTTTGGCAGATCTTATCCACGCTTTTTGTAATGTAGGGAGTGTATTTGCATAGGTTTGCCAACTCTGCACAGAAAGATCAAACACAGACTTTTTCACTTCAATAGCCCCACTATGCACATCTAAGACTTCACCAAAGGTAACAGAGATATCTTTACTCTTGTTACGTTTCATCTTTTGGGATGCATAAGAGAAGTTGTCTTCCCAAAGACCTCTTAAGTAAAAAGGAACGATGATCGCATCTTCAGCATCCTTTGTTGCAACTTCAAAACCTCTTTGAAATACCCCTAAGTGGCCATTACGAGAGAGATGTCCCTCAGGGAAAAGTGCTACTGTTTCACCACGGTTAAGTGCTTCAGTCACTAATGCCAATGCCCCTTTACTTCCACGACTCGAAATAGGTATCACCCCAAAGAAGTCTAAAAAGGGTTTCACATACCACTTTTCATAGTAGCTACGCTCCATGACAAAACGTATCTGTTTTGGGTATGCCATTTGTAAAATCGCCCAGTCTAAGAACGAAACATGATTACCTAAAAGAAGTACTCCTTTGTCTGCAGGTATATTTTTAAGTCCATCAACATGCAAACGGTACTTAAATCCTATAAGCATACGTACCACATAACGGATGAGTGATTGAGGAAGCTTAATAAAGGTATATCCCATCCCTAAAAGTGCAATAGTCGCGATGATATAAAACAGTCCCTCCGATGAGATTTGAAAATACCCAAAGAGTGCTGTAAGTATGAGAAACATAAACATACTCACATTTTGCATAAAGTTATTACCTGCAAGTATCTTTCCAAGTATTGCTGAAGGGGTGGAAAACTGTATCAGGGCATTGAGTGGGACGATGAAAAGTCCTGCTGAAAAGCCAAAGAGAAATAGTGTACTTCCTAACGCCCATAAAGAGGAGAGTGTCGGCATAGTAAAAAGTGCCACCGTTACACCTAATGCCCCTAAAGGGATAATACCTGTCTCGATGTAGTTTTTGCTCACACGTCCTACTATCATAGAACCTACTATCATTCCAAAACCGGAAAGTGCTAGTAAGCCTTGTGCTGTCACAGTATCTGTCACGCCAAGTGTACTTTTAAGATACTCCCCAAAAATAGCTAAGACTACTTGCGAAACACCCCAAAGTATACTAAGTCCTAAAATACTCAACCAAACCACATCATTCTCTTTAATAACCTTAAGGTTACTTTTAAGGTAATGTAAATTTTTATACTCCTTGGCTTCAAAAGTCATACTCTCATCTACTTCTACTGAATTAAATCTCTTAACCAAACGTCTGGCAAGTAGGTACTCTACAATACTTGCTCCTATAAGAAGAAATCCTAGAGGTGCGATAAATCTCAAGATCTCTGAGGGCTGAATGCTTCTGTCTTGCAACAGGAACTCAAAAAAGATAGAGTAAATCACCGCACCTGCTAAAATAGAGACAATCGTTACTGCTTGCACCAATGCATTTGCAGGCGCCAAATTCTCATTACCTGCCATCTCTTTAATGAGTCCATACTTTGCAGGAGAGTAGATAGCAGACTGAGCTGCCAAAATAAAAGTAAGTCCAAATGCTGCCCAAAACCAACCCATAGTGTAAGACAGAAGTATGAGTATCGTAATACCTATAGCTGCTGCAGATGCGTACTCAATTACTTTTACTTTTGGATACTTATCGGAGATAAAGCCTGCCGGAGAGAAGAGAAAAATAAATGGCAGTAAGATAAGTGCATTGACTATAGAGGTCAGGACAATCAATTCTGCACCATCGTAGGCTTTAAATATGGTATTTTGTAAAATGATTTTATGCCCCAAGTCAGTCATAGCATTGAGTAATATAATAAAGATGTATGGTGTAAATCCTGAGATTTTAAATAAATTTTTCATCTATGCATCCTTTTGAATGTTTTCTTTTTGAGTATTTTCTTTCTTTTTGATACTATTTTTATGTGTCTGCACTGTATGCATATTAAAGATATATGGTTTAAGTGTGAGTACCAAATCAAAGAGTAATTCATATCTTGCATCGTGTGACTCATCATCGTCTTTTAAGAGTTTTGAGCCTACTTCGTTCTCTTTATATGCCAATACTTTTGCATCTGAAACATAGGCATCCAAAAGTGAACAGTCCAAGCCTAAAGAGACTGTACGTTCAAGTATCTCAGCTATCTCTACCTCTTTACTAGAAAAACCTTTGGCACGTTCAAAAAGATAACCTTTTTCCTGATACTCTTTTAACTTCATCTCATCCATGTTAAGTAAAGATAAAAACTCTTTTCTTGTGTACCACTGATTATCGCGCCCACCCGAAATGAGTTCTAATGAACGTACCATCATCTCAAAGCTTCCATCAAAGTCAAAGTGATTGTCCTGAAAAATACTTTTTATTTCTGAGATAGAGTAGGAGAAATTATGCTGTAGGTATTTGATAAATTTAAGTATTTGGATACATGATTCATTATAGAGGTGTACATTTGGTTTTGGTTTTTGAGGTTCGGGAAGAAGTCCCTCTTTGATATAAAAGAGTATAGTTGACTTACTCTCCGCACTTTGACTCATAAGGTCTTTCATTTTTAACGCCATCACAAATCCTTCATTTTGAATTGTGACAGTATAAACTATTTTACCTTAAAGTGTATAGTATCACTTTACACTTTTCATATTTAACCGATTTTACTCTTGCATCTCACTCTCGTCTACCGTCAACCCATCACCGTATCCAAGTGCTTCTTTAATCTTAGCCTCTATCTCTGCCATCATTTCAGGATTTTCTTTAATCGTGATCTTTGCATTCTCTTTACCCTGTCCCAGTTTCTCAGCACCATACGAGAACCAGGCACCTGATTTATCAACGATATCCATTTTCACACCATAGTCGATCAACTCACCGACATAGGAGATACCCTCCCCAAACATAATATCAAACTCCGCCTGTCTGAACGGTGGTGCTACTTTATTCTTAACCACTTTGGCTTTCACACGGTTACCGATGCTTGACTCACCTGCTTTCAATGTTGCGATACGTCTGACATCAATACGTACAGAACAGTAGAACTTCAATGCATTCCCCCCTGTTGTTGTCTCCGGAGAACCATATCCCATTGTCCCAATCTTCATACGGATCTGGTTAATGAATATGACCGTTGTATTGGTCTTATGTAAAATGGCTGTCAATTTACGCAGTGCCTGTGACATCAATCTTGCCTGAAGTCCGACATGGGTATCTCCCATATCTCCTTCTATTTCAGATTTAGGCGTTAATGCTGCGACAGAATCCACGACGATGAGATCAACCGCACCGGAACGGGTCAGTGTTTCAAGTACATCCAGCGCCTGCTCTCCGAAATCCGGTTGAGAGACCAAAAGGTTATCGGTATCAACACCAAGGTTTTTTGCATACACCACATCCAGTGCATGTTCCGCATCAATAAAGGCGCAGACCATGTCCTCTTTCTGGGCTGAAGCGATCGTCTGCAGTGCCAAGGTAGTCTTACCTGAAGACTCTGGACCATAGATCTCCACAATACGCCCCTGAGGAATACCGCCTATCCCCAATGCCATATCGAGTCCGAGTGAACCTGTAGAGATAGACTCGATCGGTTCAAACGCTTTGTCTCCCAATCTCATCAATGTACCCTTACCAAACGTTTTATCTATCTGTTTGATCGCCATATCCAGTGCTTTTTGTTTGTTCGCATCCATTGCCATTGTCATATCCTTAACCTTTATGTTGATGAATTTTATCTAAATAAAATAGATATTGTTTAGTCTTATGGGCAGTTTAATCTAAATTTTGGAAAAAGCTCAAAAATATGTCATATTGTCATGTTTTTATGTAAATTTCTTTTTTTACTGCCTTATGATAAAATACTTTAACAATTCACTATAAAAGAGCCTTTATGCCAAAAACCATCCAATTAGCCCACTCCCCCGATGCCGATGATATCTTTATGTATTATGCTATTAAATTTGGCTGGGTCGATACGAAAGGCTATACATTTGAGAATATCGGACTGGATATTGAAACACTCAATGTTGAAGCTATGAAAGGAACCTACGATGTTTCTGCCATCTCTTTTGGCATGTATCCGCTTATTAAAGAGGAGTATGCCCTGCTTCGCACAGCCGTCAGTTTTGGAGAAGGCTATGGCCCTAAACTTATACGACGCAAAGATAAGAAACTGAAGCGCAATTTCAAAGTAGCTCTTTCAGGACAATATACTACCAATGCCATGCTTCTCAGACTCTACTACCCAGATGCCCGACCGGTTTATATGGATTTTCTTGAGATCGAAGAGGCGGTCGTATCCGGCAAAGTTGATGCCGGGGTACTCATTCATGAATCTATCCTGGATTATGACGAAAGCCTGGAAGTGGAAAAAGAGCTCTGGGATATCTGGGTCAAACTCGCAGGAGAAGGCTTACCCCTCCCCCTTGGCGGTATGGCAGTTAGAAGAAGCCTGCCCCTGACCACCGCTATCGATATAGAGAACATCCTCATAGACGGTGTTAAAGTTGCCAATGATAAAAAAGAGGAACTCTGTGCCAAGCTGGAAGCAGATAATCTTGTACGAATTTCAGATAAAATGTTAACCAAATACCTGGACATGTATGCTTCTGATGAATCCGTAGAACTCTCTGAGTTGCAACTCAAAGCACTTGATACACTTTATGAAATAGGCTTTAAACACAGTATGTGGGATACGCCTGTGAAAACAGAAGATTACCTCATCCCTAAAGAGTACAGTGAACTTCGTTCAAAATAAAAAGGCCTTCCTTTGTTTTTTAAAACCATCGATTTTTCAAAATACTCAAGCATCAAAGTAGGTCAAGAGACCGAAGTCTTGATGATAGAAGAAAAAGACAGCATCCCTCTTGACCGATACCTGATAGGAGGGGCGAACAATCTACTTGTCTCATCCACCCCTCCTCCTCTCATGAAGTTAAGCAAAGATTTTTCCTATATCAAAGAGGAAGGCAGCATGCTCATCATTGGTGCAGCCATGCCTACCGGACGTATCGTCTCTTATGCCAAAAAACATGATATTTCTGGGTTTGAATTCTGTTCAAAACTTCCAGGGACACTCGGAGGAATGCTGGCGATGAATGCAGGAGTGAAAACGTATGAGATATTCAATATACTTGACAGTATAGAGATCAATGGAGAATGGATCAGAAAAGAAGCCATTGAATACGGCTACCGTTTTGCAAAACTTTCAGGGTTTGCCACTGCTGCCAAATTTAAAATTGTGAAAGGCTTTGACAAGATATTGCTGGAGGAACTTCTGAGTCTGCGTTCCAACCAACCTCATGATCCCAGTGCCGGGTCAGCCTTTAAGAACCCGGAAGGGGATTATGCCGGAAGACTGATCGAGGCTGTAGGGCTCAAAGGCTATAGAATGGGTGACATGGCCTGGAGTGATGTGCATTCAAATTTTTTAGTCAATCGGGGAAAGGGAAAGTTTGATGATGCCAAATATCTTATTGATCTGGCAAAAGAAAAAGTATTGAAAGAATTCAATATATTACTCAAAGAGGAAATAAAGATCCTCTAAGCGCAGTTTTTAGTACTGTGATTCTACTTTAGAGGTACAACGTACACATCTTACATAATTTGTTTCACTCTTTTTTCTTTTGTATATATAGGCATCTGCAGGATAAACGACATAGTATTTACCTTCTATTGTCGGAGTGGATGTCCAGAAATCCTGTCCTCTAAAATGACTAAAGACTTGTCCTTCAATTCTGTGAACATGCTGCAGTTCATCTGCTGTTGGTAGTCTCCAGTCGGAATACCCGGCATAGTAGAGACTACGACAGTAATTCTTGGCATGTCTCCAAGTACCTGCCTTCCCTGCATTATGTGAGTTTGCATAAGCACCGTCTTCGGCATCGGTATAAAACTGATCCTGCCACATAAGATTTACATTTTCCTCAATATAGGTGAGATCTTTATGGCACACGTTCTTCTGCTCTAGCGGTTCAACAGGAGAAAGGTCTCCCCCCGCTACCAAAAATGCTGTAAACAATACCAACCATACTGATAGAATACTCTTTTTCATTTATTTCTCCTTGTTTATCCAATATTATTCAATATGATAATATAACCTTTCTCAAAACAAGCTAAAAAAAACTATTTCTTTTGTATTATTCAAAAACATATTCAAAACTTATGGATTAATAACGATTTCCGTCCCGTTCTGTACAGCTCTCCACAATCGGTCTATCGCGACATTCGTAACAGCCATACAGCCTTCCGTCCAGTCATGGGAAAGTGTATAGTTGTTTCCTCGTCCGTCTGCATTCCATTTCGGCTGACCATGGATCGTAATATAACCACCGGGTTTCACACCGCGTTTCGCTGCTCTTGTTTTATCTGAGGAGTTTGGATAAGAGATCATCAAAGATTTATAAAGTCGGTCATCACACTTTTTTCTTACAATACAGTAAGCGCCTTCCGGTGTACGGTAATCGCCCGCCTGTACTTTATTCCCCTTATCTCCATTTTTACCCAGAGAAATACGGAATTCATCAATTTTTTTACCCTTTCTATAGGTATAAAGTTTTCTTTTCTTTTTGTAAACAACGATCTTGTCAATTTTACTGGTATGGTCTATCTCTGCACCTCTGCTAAGACTTTTTCTGCACTCCTTGGTCGCATAGGGTGTATTATCTACTTTCCCCCGGTATCCCTGTTCTGAACATCCTGTCATTAAAAATAAAATGGCCATAGAAAATATAGCAAATACTGATCTCATCATTACTCCTTTGTATTGTGTATTGTTTTATCCCCAGTCCTCTTGCTCACACTTGGACTTATGTTTGTCTTTTTTATAGGATGTACCGTTCTTCAATTTCTGCAAACGGTTCAAATTGCTCATTTCTGCATCTCTGAGATCATTAAATTTCTTGTCATCGAAAAACTCTATCAAGCAGGTTTGGGCATATACCCTCTCAATATAGTTTTTAAGCTGCTGATGATATTCCGAATCAAGATTAATTTCTATTTTTTCATCAAACTTCTTTTTAAGTTCTGTAAACTTTTTTGTAAACTTTTCAGAACAAATAGCCTCATCCCTGAACATTCGGAAAAGATTTTTACTGATCTTTTCCAACTCAGTAATATATTTCTGACGGTTGAATTTATCGATCTGTTTTTGTGTATATCTGATGTGTTCCCTTTACTTAATGGTCACAGGTACACCTTCGCGTACCGCATACCATAACTGATTCATTGCAGAATTCGTGACGGCAACACATCCCTGTGTCCAATTGCGAGAAAGTGTATACTTGTCCCCTTTACCGTTTGCATTCCATGTAGGCTGCGCATGTATGGTAATGTCTCCACCGGGGTTTACACCTCTTGCCGCAGCCCGGGCTTTGTCTTGTGGCCGGGGATAAGAGATACACAGGGAACGGTAATATTTAGGAGAGCATAGTTTACGATGGATCCAAAATTGTCCCTCAGGGGTACGATTGTCTCCCTTTTTCACTTTAGTCCCTACAGGGTTTTTTCCCAAAGAAACGGGGAAAACAGATGTCACCTTATTTCCCTTGTACAAGTACATTTTACGTTCTTTTTTGATCACAACGATACGGTCAATACGTTCACCTTCAAGAAAATCATTGGCATCCAGCATCTCCTGTTTACACTCCTTGAGTGAATATCTGTTCCCCTTTACATCTGGAGAGTCACAACCTCCTAAAAACAGAAGAAAAGAGAGCAGTGGTAAAAAAATAAGTTTTTGATAAAAATACATAGGCTGATTGTAACGAAAATAGAATTAAAGATAAAGAAGAAAAGAGGAAGTATTTAAGAAAAAAAGGGGTGTCATGTCAAAACCCAAAAAGGGTTTTGAACAAGGAGGTTATAATTGTATGATTACAGTGCAGCTTTTGCAGCAGCTAGAGCTTCTTCATAGTTAGGCTCTTCTGTAATTTCAGGAACAACTTGCTTATACGTTACTTTTCCGTCTTTACCAATAACAAAGATAACTCTAGCAAGAACACCTGCCAAAGGACCGTCTGCCAAAAGTACACCATAAGCGTTAGCGAAATCTCTGTTTCTGAAGTCTGAACATACTTTGATGTTTTCGATTCCAGCTGCTCCACACCATCTTGCTGCTGCAAATGGAAGGTCCATAGATACTGTGATCACTTCTACACCGTCAAGAGACGCTGCTTCTGAGTTGAATCTTCTAGTTTCTGCATCACATACACCTGTGTCAAGTGAAGGAACTGCTACTACCAGTTGAACTTTACCTTCTCCACCTACCTGCTCATCTTGAAGCATTGGGTTACAGTTTACTACTGTTACTACTGGTGCTGTGTCACCTACATTGATCTCGTTACCTGCTAGGTTACATACTGTGTCGTTTTTAAATGTTACTGTTGCCATTTAATATCCTTTAATTAAGTTTGATAAATGCATTATGACCTAATTAGGATAAATTTAGTCTTAATTACTCTTTTTTCTCTAATTTATATCAGTCTTGACTCTTTTTAAGACTCCATCAAATGCCGTATATACGTCATGTCTGTGATCACTCTGTATCTTATGGTAACACTATAAAGCTTTTTTTATCTCAGGAAATTAAAGGTCAGCAATGCCTTTGACCCATTTCTCCATGGCCGCATTTGCATCAGGATTCGGTGCTTCCATAAAAGAGACAACAAAGTGGTCTTCCAATTCAGCTACACCAATGGATCTTGGCCTGACTGCAAGTACTTCCGGCTTAGGCAATACTTTTCCAAAACAGCAGATGATATTTTTTGCATCTACGATCTCTTCAGCTATTTTACCTTCACTCAAACTGCTTGTATGGCTATAATGATCAAAGTCACCTATATAGGTAGCAATAGGATGTGCCTGAATTTGAGATTTGATATACGCCAATATTTCATTCACATTTTTATAACTTGTTTCATTTTTATTGATTTCCAGTATAAAAACCGGATATTTTTCTAAGACTGTTATTTGTTTCATTTTATTCCTTGTTTTTTTGATTTCTCTGCCTTTGCGGGGCACCTTTCTCCAGCGCTACGCTCCTTACATCCCAGGTATTCTTGGGATCTTTCCGAGTTTGGAGTTACGGCAGTACCAACCCCAGCCTTTTTTCATCCAGTGCCCTACGAGAGGCATAGGGATCATCTTGGCACTCTTTTCGCTTCTGTAGACAAAAGCAGCTCCGTTACCGGTATCCATAACACATAAAATATTGATATGCTCCTTGTAACCTTTTCTAGAATCAATGTTCTGTGCATGCTGGAAAATATTATAAGCAACATTACGTGCCATCACCTCAGCAACATGCCCCTGTTTCGCTTTCCACTCAGGACCCATTAAGGCAGCTGCATCACCAATGACATACATTCCATCTATACCTTCTACTTCATTATAGTCATTGGTCACCACAAATCCTGCATCACTTAAAGGCAGCCCTGATTCGGCAATAATGTTATGTCCGGTACCTGCTGAGATGAACATGACCAGGTCAGATTCTATTTTTGTACCATCTTCAAATAGAATGCCGTTCTCTTCAAATGCAGTGATTTTTGTACCGACTTTTTTATGAATATTGGTCATTTTAAACATTTTATCCATCATGGTCAGTGCTTGCTCTCCCATCTTCTGTCCCGGCTTTTCCATAGGTGCAAAAAATGTAAGTTCAAAATTGTCCCGCACCCCTTTTTTCTTCAAATAAGTATCTACATTGAAAAGTACTTCAAACGCCGGACCACCGCGTACAGCGGAAGGATCTTTAGGGTTTCCGCCGAAGCCCATAGCGATCTTTCCTGAACCTTTAGAGACCAATGTGTCTAACCGTTCATACAGTTCTGTAGCCTCTTCCGGTTTCCCACAGATCGAAAGGGTATTTTCAATTCCCTTCTGCTTAAGTTTGTCCTGTCCAAGAGCAACCACCATATAGCTATATTCATCCAGTATACGTCCTGAAGCCAAAGTGACTTTCTTCTCTTTAGCTTCCAGTTTTGCCACAGGGTCGACGATCAGTTGAAATCCGTGTGCGAATGCCAATTCATCAAGAGGGACAGAAACATCTTCTCTCGTTTTCTCCCCTGTTGGGATCCAAATAGAAGTAGGATAAATATAAAAGTAGTCTCTGTCACTTACCAAAGTCACATCCAGCTCCTGCTTTCTCAGATAGATCGCCGCTTCAACACCTGCAAATCCGCCACCAAGTACCAATACTTTTGTCATCATAGCCTCCTAATATTTCACAATGCCGGAGTTTACACTCAAGGCATCACTTACAGAACTGTTTGATCCGATGATCCCGTAGAGAGCACCGATCAATAAGCCTGTCAGAATAACGATCCAGATCATCATCTTCTTCTCTTTACTTTCTTTCCCGTCATAATCTTCTATCTTTTCCAAAGTAGGTTCAACAGTTACTTCAATATTTTTCATAAGCACAGCTCCTTACTTCTTAAGAAGATCCGCACGAGGATAAACAAATACAGTATGTCTCTCTACTATGATCTTTTCTTTGTCATCCACCGCATACGCTTTAATGGTAACAGGGATCGGCACATCTTTTCTCGCATTGTCCGCCAGCTTTTCCTTTGTTCTCAACACAACCACTTTTTTACGTTTTTTACCTGCCGCGATAGAAAAAGGTTCTTTCGGTCTGATAATTTCAATTTTATCTTTCAACGCGCCTTCAATTTCAAACGTATAGGTATGTTTTTTACTGTCCGTATTGGCGAAGAGGAACAAATAATCATTCTCGACCACGCCATGATCCAGTATTTTATACAGTCTTGTCGTTTTATTCACATTCAGGAGCATATGCTCTTTGGTGCTTCCCATCGCAAAAAGTGCAATCAGGACAATAAGTAATACTGTAAAGTATGCAATGATCTTCGGTCTGAAGTAATTGGTCTTTCCTTCATGTCGTAATGTCTCTTTCTCACTGGACCACTGTACAAGGCTCGGCTTCCCAAGTGCGCCCATTACCGTAGTACAAGCATCTACACATTCCAGGCAGTTGATACACTCAAGCTGTAAACCTTTACGGATATCAATATGTGTAGGACATACCGTGACACAGGACTCACAGGTCGTACACTCTGCATTTGGTTCAACCTTCAATAGTTCTTTCGTTTTGTTATACTCTTTATGTCTGTCATGTCCATGCCCCTGATAAATTTCACCACCACGGATAGGATCATAGACTGCCATGATCGTTTCATCATCATACAATACAGACTGCACACGGCTGTAAGGACAGATATAGATACAGAAATCTTCTTTAATGAACACGACATCTATAATGATGAACAGTGCTGTACCAATGAGTATCCCTATCAGCATCATATGCTCACTCGGATTTTGCAAATAAGCAAAGAATTCATTTGGCGGGACAAAGAACCATAAAAAATCCGCAGCAGCGAGAAAGGCCAGGATCGACCAGAGCAGAATAGCAATAACTTTCTTCACCTGGTTCTCTGTTTTTGACATATCCGGTTTTTTCTGTTTGTTTTTAATACGTTTATGCAAACCTAACAGTTTTGTCTCGATACCATCTCTGTAAATAACCCGGAAGATCGTCTGGGGACAGGCCCAGCCACACCATGCTCTACCTCCCACTGCGGTAACAGCAAATATTCCTAAAAAAAGCAACATAAGCAGGAAAGGCATTAGGTAAAGCTCTTGCATATCAAAGGCCACACCCGCCAAATGTAGTTTTTTATGGTCAAAGCTCAATAGAAAAAGGTGATTACCTCCTATGGTGATCCAAGGCATGACAAGCGCTATGATCGTTGCAATCACATACGCCCAATACCGCTTGATCCGGTAAGGCACCCATCCTTTTAAATACTCTTTTGCCTGATTTTTCTTTGCTTTTGGTTTTTCCTCTGTAACTGCTTCCATATTACTGTATCCTTTCTTGTTTGTGTAATTTATCCTGTTCGAATGGACATACCAACAGAGTATTGTCTACTCCGGGCAAGCCCTGATCCGGTACGATCTCCATCCACGATCCTTCTATCAACTCTCTTAATCCTCTTGACTCAATATAATCTTTTAAAGAACTTCGGCTCACACCCAACTCTCTTGAGATGGCAGATACATTCATACCCTCTTTCAAAAAAGATATGATCTGGGTCTGGTACATATCAAACTTAGACGAAGACCGGCTTCCTTTGGGTCTTCCTATCTGGTTTGACTTGGCTTTTTGTTCTTCTCTAAGGTCGTTCAATAACGGGAATATCTCTACAATGGTAGTCTCTCTATCCATTTTAGTCTTTGCCGAGGCGATATAAAGAATGATATTGCGGCTCAGCATACAGTTAATGATCTTTATCAACTCTTCTGCACGGTTACTGAGTACAGACAGAGTATCGATAATGACCGAACTACCCTCTTCAAGAGAATGCATAAAGTCTTCAAATTTTTCCCGATCTTCTATAAAATGGTTCTTGTTTGAATATTCTACGACCTCTTTGCTTATTTCCAATCCCTGAGTCAATGCATAAGAGAGAATATTACGCTGCTGTTCAGACATATTAATACTATCCGGCATTTGTCTTAAGTATGCATAGTTCATAATTCTCCTTTATCATTTGAATAATTGTATGCTATATGATGTTAAAAATAACTTAAATTACTATTTAAAACGTCACAATTACTATTTTTACGTCACAATAGCTTTATTAACGTCACTTTTTATGCTAAAATAAGTAAAAAAATGAGGATTACTTTGTGAACTTAACACATTTGGATGACCAAAACAAACCAAAAATGGTAGATGTATCAGAGAAAAACAATACCACGCGCATTGCAACAGCATCAGGGATCATTGAAGTAGGTCAGCCTGCTTTTGATGCCGTTGTAGCCAATACAGCCAAAAAAGGACCGGTACTGCAAACTGCAGTGATCGCCGCTATACAAGGCACGAAACAGACCTCTACCCTTATCCCGATGTGCCATCCTCTCATGCTGACATCCGTAAAAACAGACATTGAAGAGTTGCCTGATATTCCAGGCTTTAAACTTACGGTTACGGCAAAACTCAATGGTCAGACCGGTGTTGAAATGGAAGCACTTACCGGAGTAAGCGTAGGGCTGCTGACTATTTACGATATGCTCAAAGCCATCGACAAAGGGATGGTCATCAGAAATGTACAGCTTGAACATAAATCCGGTGGAAAATCCGGTAATTTCAATAGATAGGAGATAAAAATGAAAGTATTAGACAAGAATACCCAGGAAAGGCCGACGATCGAGTACCCGACCAACTGGGGCTTCAAACTCATTGGCAAAGACAAAGATAAACTTTTAGCCTGCATCAAAGAAGCCATGGGAGAAAAAGAACACCTCTGTTCTCTCGGCAATGCATCACGTACAGGAAAATTTCACTCTTACAATGCATCCTGCACTGTAGAGACGGAAGAAGAAAGAAACAAGATCTTTAAATATTTTGAAGATCATGATGATGTCGATATGGTGATCTAAGTCACCCTATCCTTTAAGTTTGTGCAGCATTTTGTCTGCGCTCAAACTTACCAACATGGACACAATGACATAAGCAAGAAAAAAATAAAGGCCTACTTCAACCTCTGCACGACTTACCTCTCCCTTATCTACTGTCAAGTAAACAAGAAAAGTGGCCACAACAAAAACATCTACCATAGACCATTTCCCTATCATTTTGAAAAATTTAACGATTCCGTGAGCAAAACTGCTTTGCATAAAAACAGAAACAAATGCCAAAGAGAAAGTTTTAATCATGGGGATCAATACAGAGAAAAGCAATATCACCAAAGCAACGACCAGGTCACCATTCTCAAATAGTTTTACGATGGAACCAATCACACCTTTAGATTCAAAAGAGAGTACTACATCTCCCAGATACTCAACTTCTTTATGTATCGTGACCATCATGATCGGGGTAATGAGACCGAAGATCAATGTCATCAGTGCTGCAACAGCTCCAAAAAATGTAAACGCTCTCAGCGAAAGTAAAAAATAGCTTCCCAGGATCCCCAGGAGCAGCAACATAAAATACAAGGTAGCACTTTGACTCTGTATTTTACGCTCCATGCCTGCTTTTCTCAGCACTTCAAGATTTTTCTTTTTGTCGTTTTTATAAAATCCCAGAGAGAAAGTTTCGGCAAGTTCTTTCAACTGGAACTCCGCAAGCTTTTTTGCACTCATCTGTACTACAAGAGAAGCAGTGATCTTTTCATATCCTTTGGCGTCACTGTAAGCTTTATAACCAAAAAACAGCATGCCGGCAAGACAGAGGCTCAACACACTGTATATGAAATATTTCATTACTCTTTTACCTCAAAATAGAGCAGCAGTGTTTTCTGATAAAAATTGTCATTGTCATCAGAGATCATCACATAACGGTTTTTGCCTACCCTAGCAAGCCCTTCAAAATTGTCCACATCCCAGCCTTTATGGGAATTCATTTTAACGAGGACCTTACTTTTGCATACACCTTTTGGACACTGATCCAGATAGACTTTTTTCAGTGTCACGACAAAAGGATTCATCATTCCCGTAAAAGAGCGTTCAAGTACCAGTACATTTCCATCATCCGTTACTTCCATGGCAGAGACAGCGCTGTTCCCCTCAGGTTCAGCCTTAAAATGCCACTCTTTCCCTTTAAGTGAATAAATGGTCTGCCTTTTTTTACCATCTCTTTTCAGCGGCCACTCTGCGGCTGTCAAAATCCCGTAACGAGGATGCCATGCCAAAGCTTCAAGTCCTTTATTCTTCGTGCGAAAATATTTCATTTTACGCAGTTTTTTAGGTAAAGAGTATTTTCGGATCAGTTGACCGTATTTCTCAGAATTTTTATGGAACCAGGCTATTTTAGGTTTCTCTTCAAATGAGATCATCAAGTGCCCCTGTCCATCCAAAGTCATACCTTCACTGTCTCGTCGCCATTTTTTGAATTTTTTTCCACTTTTCTTGAGCAGTTTTCCCGATCTTACCGGTCTAAGTTCTTTGATCTTGTCTGTAAATTCTGTTTTGAACTCAAAAAGTTTTCCTTCATCACTCACCATAAAGAGAGAATGGGTTTGTGGATAATACGCAAGATCAGAAATTTCAGAAAACTTGATACCGTCGATCGTGTTATAGACGATCTGCTTTTGATCAAGAATCTTAATACCCAGTGTTGTTTTATCTAATCCAGAAGGTACAATATTGACAGTAAAACTCCCTGCCTGAAGCAGGCCAAAAAAAAGAATGAACAGAAGCCATGCCCGAAATAGAGGAAAGAACATTAAGCCTTTTCCTTCTCAGGAAAGAAGTACACCATGATCAATATCCAGGCAACTGCCAGATCTATGGCTACGTCCGCAAAATTGAATACGGCAAAATCAAAACCGCAATGCCATGCCACATAGTCAACAACCCCTTCATGCACAAAACGGTCATACACATTTCCAAGTGCTCCGCCTATCAGTAATCCAACAGGAAAAGCATACCTTTTCAAATAGCCCTCTTTCAATACATAAAAAAGAATAGCAGTGACCATGAGTGCCTGGATCCACTTCAGATAAGGTCCTATAAAGGAGAGCATGGAGAAAGCCACCCCTTTATTATAATGTAAAGCCAGGTCTATGCATTCTCCGGCACGATAGTATCCTGCAACAAACAGGTCTTTGATAGCCTGATCTATGATAAATATACCAATGGCAGTCAAAAGGAAAATTGAAAAGTATCGCATTAAATAAGTGCGCCTTTAAAGAAAGTCTTGCACTCTTCCATCATTTTTACAAGTGCTTTCCCGTCTTTCCCCTCAAGCAGCAGACGGATCTTGTTTTCTGTACCAGAATATCTGAAAAGATGACGCATATTCTGCGATTCAACCTTCTCTTTAAGTGCATCCAGACCTTCTATCTCTTCAAACGCTCTCTTCTCATCGATAAGAAGATTTTCCAAGAGCTGAGGATAAGAGTCGTACGGATCAAATACTTCACTGGCCAGCTTACCTGTACCTACAAAATATGCCAGTGCCTGCAATGCTGAAGAGATCCCGTCACCCGTCTTCGCATAATCAGAGAAAATAATATGCCCGCTCTGCTCACCGCCAAAATTAATACCCTCTTTTTGCATCATTTCAACCACATTTTTATCACCCACCGCAGCACGATGTAAAGTAAGTCCGTGGGAAGAAAGATATTCACCAAGTCCTTCATTACTCATGACCGTGGCTACCATACCGCCGCCTTTCAGCGTACCCTGCTCTTTCATATGTACAGCAAGAACCGCCATCAGTTTGTCCCCATCAATGATATTACCCTTTTCATCCACCATGACAAGACGATCAGCATCCCCGTCGAGGGCTATCCCTACATCTGCACGCTTATCCAGAACGACTTTTGCAAGATTCTCCGGAGCAGTCGCACCACAGCCCTCATTGATATTGAAACCGTTAGGTTCATCTCCGATCACAACAACTTCAGCACCCAGTTCATTTAAAATAGTCGGTCCGACAATATAGCCTGCACCGTTAGCACAGTCAATGACCACACGTTTGCCCGCTAGAGACAGAGACTTGGGAAATGAGTTTTTAATATGGACGATATATCTACCGATCACATCATCGATTCTTTTTGATTTTCCGATCTCTTTACCTATAGCCTGTGCATCTTCAATATATTCTTCATTCTCATAGATCGCCTCTATCTCCACTTCTTTGTCTCTGTTAAGTTTGTTTCCTTCAGAGTCAAAGAACTTGATACCGTTATCATAATAGGGGTTATGACTGGCAGAGATCATGATCCCCGCATCACAACGCATATTTTCCGTTAGAAATGCAATGGCCGGTGTCGGCATAGGACCGATCTGTATCACATCAAAACCAACTGCAGTCAAACCGGAGACGATGGCATTTTCTATCATATACCCGCTTCTTCTTGTATCTTTTCCCACCAAGATCTTGTTGGTTTTTGAAAATTGCCTAAAGTATATCCCTGTAGCCATCGCCAAACGCATTGCATTCACAGCAGAAACTTTCTTCCCTGCTTTTCCACGTACTCCATCTGTTCCAAAAAGTGTCACAATATAACCCCTAAATTTAATTGTATTATTTTAACTTAAAGTCTATTAAACACTCCTCTACTCTCATCTGTCTCTATTCTTAGAGATCCCCTTAATAATTCTTTAATCTTTTTTTGGGTATTATTCGCGAACTATTTTCACTCTATAACTGAGTGATAACAACACAA
>Ga0256834_1000941_pt1 | contig 20410 bp, 17 predicted proteins | sample 4281140metaG_FD_190536 | JGI IMG/M metagenome (GOLD analysis project Ga0256834, IMG submission 190536) | Hydrothermal vent microbial communities from East Pacific Rise, Pacific Ocean - 4281-140 | ecosystem: Environmental > Aquatic > Marine > Hydrothermal vents | place: Pacific Ocean: East...
ATGTCCTTTGATGATAACTGTATCACCATCAACAACAACATCTAAGTTCTCAATCGGCATAGTACCACTTTGAGATGCAATCTCATTTTTAACACTCTCATTGTCATCACCACGACCTAATAACTTTTTCCCTGCATCTTTTACGAAATCAAAAAATCCCATAAGTTCTCCTTTAAATTTAATTCAAAACATTATATACCTTTACACTAAAAGTAAAATTATTTTTTTATTTTAAATGGTTTTTCTATCCCTTTGGTCTAAAAACTTTAATAACCTCTTCATCACACTCAAGATAATCACCCTCAATAAGGTCAATACAATAAGGAACAGCAGGGAACACTGCATCTAAACACTCTCGTATGGACTTTGGTTTACCAGGGAGATTTATGATAAGAGATTTACCTCGTATTCCTGCACTTTGTCTTGAAAGAATCGCTGTTGGGACATATTTCAGACTTACTTGTCGCATAAGTTCTCCAAAACCTGGAAGCATCTTTTCACATACTGCTTGAGTAGCTTCTGGGGTAACATCTCTTCGTGCAGGTCCGGTGCCTCCTGTTGTGACTATCAGTGAGCATCCAAGCTCTTCTAACTCTATAAGTGTCTTTTCTATTATATCTCTCTCATCAGCTATGCATCTGTAATGTTCTTCAAATTCACTTATAAGATAGTCATTTAAAGTATCTATGATAGCTTTGCCTGATATATCTTCATAAACTCCTTTACTTGCACGATCTGAAGCTGTTAAAATTCCTATCTTAATCTTTTGTTTCAAGTATATGCCCTCCATTTTTTATAAGATATATTGTTGCAAATTTTTTGAAAAAATCGTATGCTTTTTTGGTATCCATTATCCTATCTTTCCCACCTAGATAAACTTCTATGTTTATACCTCTATCTTTTAACTCTTTTAATCTATTTGCATCCCATCTAAAATAGAGAAGTTTTTCAAGTGACACAATGGAATCGTTTTTTAGATATCTATTTAAATCTCTATCTGCTGGATAAGCGATATTTTTTAAAAATTGCATCTGGTAGCTATCTCTATTTTTTTGATAATTTATAGTTTGAACTCTTTTAAATTTTTCACTCTCATTTTGGAAGAATGCAGGAGAGAAAAGTTGCAAAGTATCTACTCTATCTGAAGAGTTTAAAACATACTCATATGCTAAAATTGCCCCAAGACTAAATCCACTTACACAAAAATCATTCTCTTTAAGATACGGACTAAAAAGAGACTCTTCACCCTCTAAACTAAAACCGCTAAAGAAATTCACCTACCACTCTTTGAAGCTCAGATTTTGTTACACTCTCTTTTTCAAGAAGAAGAGTTTCTAGTTTTTTTATAGCCTTTTTTGTTCGTGCTAAAAATTGCTCAACATCTTCTATTGCTTCATCTATCAAGTTTGCACTATCTATAGAAGAGGGGATTATACCTTCACCCATTGCAAAGACTTGAACCATCTCATCAGCTATCATCTTCGCTTTTTTAAGATCTAAGGCTGCATTTGTATAAGTTTCATTATAGATTAATTCACATGCTACAAAACCTGAAAGATAGACTTTGAGTTTTGAAGACATCTGTGTTTTTGACTCTATCTCTTTTTCTACATCTTTGATAAAGCTATTTAGCATCGTAACTTTTTCAAAATCAACCTCGTACCAGTAGGCACTTAAAGCTTTTGCAGCTTGATAAGTTGCTTGAATCTTTTTCTCCTCATCTGAGTAACTTAAAATTTTATGTTTACCCAAAAGAACTTTATCTTTTACATCTAAAAAATCATCTATCTCAACTCTCATAGCGTCTCTTTTTAGGGTATTCAACGCAGCTTCATTTACAAGTGTTGAGAGAGCTGCTCCTGAAAAACCAACTGTCATTTTAGCAATTTCAGAGCTTTTTACATTGTGAGTTTTACCCAAAAGATAGACATCTATAATCTCTTCTCTCTCTTTAATATTTGGCAAAGATAAAAATACTCGTCTATCAAATCTACCAGCTCTTAAAAGTGCGACATCTAGCATCTCTATCTTGTTTGTTGCAGCGATTACTATGATATTTGAGTTATCTTCAAATCCATCCATTTCGGTTAGGAGTTGATTTAGGGTCGATTCTCTCTCATCGTTTCGTCCCCCTCCTCTTGCTTTTCCAACGGCATCTATCTCATCTATAAATATAATTGACGGTGCATATCTCTTTGCATTTTCAAAAAGTTCTCTTACTCTTTTAGCTCCCATTCCAACATAAATCTGAACAAATGAAGAACCACTATGGTAAAAAAACGGCACATCAGCTTCACCAGCAACTGCCTTGGCAATCATCGTCTTTCCAACCCCAGGAGGTCCAACAAGAAGAACGCCTCGTGGCAGTTTTATACCAAAGTCTAGATATTTTTGCGGATATTTAAGATAATCAACAATTTCAGTTAGCTCAATCTTTACATCATCAATTCCAGCAACATCATCAAATCTAACTGATGATTTAGAGGGTTTGATTTTTCGATTAAATGATAACGGCTCTAACTCTGGAGCTCTTTGTCTTTGTTCATTAACTTGTGTCTTTTCAACTCTTTTAACCCGTTTTGCAAAAACAAAGGCGATAACAATTATAAAAAGAAGCAGTAAAAAAGCAAAAGAGAGTGAACTTAAATCACTACTATGTTTTACTTCAACAGGAACTTTTTCTAAAAGCTCTTCTATACTAATCCCATCTTTGATAATAGAGTAAATATCTTCTTGAGTAAAGAGGATTACTTCATAATCCCTAATCTCTGCCTTTTTAAAAAGGTCATTTTTTAAAAAGTTATTATAAGTTTGTAAATCTATAACTTTTGGAGGCTTATTTATGAATGCTATAAATAAAAGCCCTACCAAAGCCACAAATGCGACGATTAAAATCAGTCTATTTTTATCAGTTGATACTTGCATAATTACCCCCTTCTTTTACATCGTAATCAGAAATTGTAATCCATCTTTTTTGCAAATTATCACTACTTTTTATGAAAACTTTATTGTAAAATTGATCATATCCAACTTGATACTCATCTTTTTTATCTTCAACCAAAACTAACAACTCTTTTTTACTATTTTTTCTAAATTCAAAATTGTTTGCAAAAACTACTGACTCTAACATTTTTAGCCTTTTTTTAGCCACATCTCCTCTAACTCTATTTTTAAGAGTACTAGAGTGAGTGCCCTCCCTATCGCTATAACTAAATGCATGAAGATGTGTTATTGGAAATTTTTTAAAGTTTAAAAGCCCATCTTGCCAAATTTCATCACTCTCTCCTGGATGCCCAACAATAAAATCAGTCCCTAGTGCAAAACCCTTTTCACTTATTTTTTCAAAAAGTGCTAAATCACCTTTAAGATTATTTCTTCTTCTCATAGTGCGAAGCATCTCTTCATTTGTATGTTGCAAAGCAATATGAAGATGTTTTTCAAGCCAATTCTCATCTAAAAGTTCCATAAACTCATCATCTATCTGTACAGGTTCAAGAGAGCCTAATCTCACTCTTTTTACACCATCAATAAAAGAGATATTTTTTAAAAGTTTTGCAATTGAGCTATTTTTATCTTTGCCATAACTTCCGATATTTGTTCCTGTTAATACAAACTCGCTATACCCATTATCAGTAAGCTTTTTTACCTGTTCGAGCAATTTTAATTCATCTTGACTTCTTGCATCTCCTCGAACTTTAGGAATGATACAATATGAACAAGAAAAATCACACCCCTCTTGAATCTTTATAAAAGCTTTTGTCTTTAGAGAAAAATCTTCAACAATACTCTCATCAATACTATCTAAATTACCAAGTTGAAAAAATGGCTTTTCTCTTTTTAAAAACTCATCTATTTTTGTTTTTTCTGAGTGTCCAAAAACCCCAAAAACTTTTTTTTGTTTATAAAGTTCATCACCACGACTTATCGCTCCACAACCTGCAAGAACAACTTTTTTATCTTTTTTTGCTAGTAAATTTATATAGTTTCTTGCAGTTGAATCAGCCGAGTTTGTTACCGTACAAGAGTTTATAATAACGATATCAGCTTCATCTTCACAAGTTACTTCACTAAACTCTTTTAAATTTGCACTCATAATCTGAGTATCATAAATATTTGTTCGACAACCAAAGGTTTTAAAAAATACTTTCTTCATTTTCTCCCCTTGGTGGTAACTCTCTATCTCTTTTTATATTGATAATTTGAGTAGGATATGCAATCTTGATATCATCCTCTTCTTGAATTGCATCTATTATGTTTGAAAAGATACTACTTCTTAGAGTCAAAGTTGCATATGAATTTGTCATATACCAACAAGATATTTTAATACCATTTTCTTCCATAAATGTAAAAATTCTAGGTTCGACATTTATATTTTTTAGACTGTATTGGCTTCTTAGCATATTTAACTGTTTTCTTGATATATCTGTATAACCTTTTGAGTACTTTTTAACAATCTCTTTAGCAAGATGTGCCGCTTTTTTATGATTTGAATCAAATGTGATAGTAAAATCTACACCATCCCAAACTGTTTTAACTTTTCCGTGAGTATAGTTTGCTAAAAGGTCGGTAAATATAAAGTTATTGGGTATAAAGATAATCCGCCCTGCTCTTCTATTGTGCATATATGTTGTTAAAGTTATATCTTCTAATATCGTCATTCTTAAAATTGATATATCAACAATATCTCCAACATACTCTAATCCATTTTTTTTAGCTTTTATACGATCTCCAACATGAAAACTCCCACCAAATACGATAACAATCCAACCTAAAATACTCATAAAAAGATCTTTCATAGCAAATGCCAAACCAGCAGATGCAAAACCAATAACTGTCAAGAAATATGAAACATTCTCTAAAAAGAAAAATAGAAGAACAAAAACAATAAGTATAAAGTTCGTAAAGTTAATCCCTTTATTTGCCATATAATATCGTTCATTATCTGATATTGTCTTTTTAGCCAAATATTTAAAAAGCAGAGATAATAAAAATATTATAAAAATAACAATAGCAACATTTAAAAGTCTCTTCATCTGTACTTTTATATCTGAATTAACTATCAAAACATTATCATCTATTTTTTTAGAGTAGATACCAAATGTACTAGTAGCAATATCAAGTGTTGATATAAATTCATCTAACTCTTTTTCTATCTTTTTAATTCTATCAATATTATAATCCCCACCATAAATCTGATTTAATCTTTTGGCATAACCCTCTTGTTCTTCTAATCTATTAATCAATAATCTAAGAGAGTTTAATTTATTACTAAAAATCTCTTTATATTTTTTCATTGTTTTGAGATAGGTAAAGCCATCTATGATACTAAATGGATTTTCAATAGCAGGTATTTTTTCCAAATCCTCAGGTTTGACAAGGCTTTCAAAAGGAGTAATTTTAAAATCACTCAAAAGCTCAAGACGATTTTCGAGTGCTCGCTCTTGACGACTAAACTCCATAAACTTTTCACTATCTTTATTTAGTCTCTTCATCTTCTCTTCAATTTTATGAAGCTCTGTCTCTATATCTAAGTAGATTTGATGATTGTTATACTTTGTATACCAAATATCTGTTTTTAAACTATGATCTATCTCTAAAAGTCTTTCATTGATTTTATCAGCCTCTTCTTTTGTCCTCTGCTCAACAATTAACTTTTGTGCCTTTTTCTCCTTTTCTACTTTTATGTTTTCAATATCTTCTATCTTTTTTTCTATCTCAGTTGTCGTATTTATTTCAGCATTAAGTGTAAATATAGATAAAATTAAAAAAATAACTACAAGATATAGTGTTTTCAATTTGAATACTCTTTTAAAATACTTAATACAATATCTTTATCTATATTATTTTTTATGATATGATTGCCTAATCCTTGCGGGAGTATAAATTTTATCTTATCTTGGTCAGTTTTTTTATCTAAGAAAAAGTGTTGATAAAATAGTTCAACATCATCAATCTTATATTTTACAGGCAAATCATATCGTTTTAATTGCTCTTTAATACGCTCTGATTCATCTTGAGTTAAAAAACCTAAAACTACAGATAAATCATTTGCCATACATATACCAATAGAAACAGCTTCTCCGTGTAAAAAATGAGAATACTTTGTTAAGTTTTCAATAACATGTGCGAAAGTATGCCCATAATTTAAAACAGCTCTTACACCTTTCTCTTTTTCATCTTCACTTACAACAAAAGCTTTAGTCTCTACACTTTTTTGTATTGCAACTCTTAAATCCTCTTTTTTATTTAAATTTGCATTCTCAAGCCAAATAAAAAAATCTTCATCAAAAGTTACAGCCATTTTTACAATTTCACTAACTCCCGCTGAAAACTCACGGGGTGAAAGTGTATCTAGGAAAGAAGTCTCAATATATACAGCTTGTGGCTGATAAAAAGCCCCTATTAGATTTTTACCAAATTTATTATTTATGCCAGTTTTACCCCCAACACTTGCATCCACTTGTGAAAGAAGTGTAGTTGGAATTTGTATAAAATTTACTCCTCTTTGATAAGTAGAAGCAACAAAGCCAGTCATATCTCCAATCACACCACCACCAAACGCAATGAGTGTAGAGTTTCTATTAAACTTATGGTTAAAAAGATTTTCATAAATCAGATCAAGAGTTTCGCTATTTTTATAAACTTCCCCATCGGGTATAGTTATGACATAGAGTTCATCTGCAGATACTTTTTCTAAGAGCCTTTGTAGATGCAAACCACAAACTTTAGGATTTGTGATAATAGCAACTTTTCCAGAAATTCTCAAATTTTCAAGCTCATCAATATAAACTTTATACTTTTTACTTTTTTGTTTTTGAAAATCTATATTAATTTCCATAATTATTACCTTATATTTTTAAAGTTTATTTTTGATTATAGTGAAATAGTGTTTAGGTTATCATAACTCAGATGGTACAAAAAGTTGATAATTATTTGCAAATCTAAAATACTGTTTCTCCACATCCGTGGAAAAATATGATGTAAATTTTGATGAAAGCATCTTCTTCTCAAAAATTACAAATTGTATAAAATCATCCCGTGAACTTAAATCCATTATCGGGTTCTCTACAGTTTTTATCACCTTTACTCTCTTTTCAAATATTTTTCCTAAGTTTTGAAAATGGCTAATAATTTTCTCATTCTCTTCATTTTTCTGTAAATCCACATCAAATAGTGCTATGCATACTTTAAGCTGTGAAGAGATATCAAATATAATCGAGGAAAATTTTTCAGCCTTTTTACTATCTGAGCCTAAAAAAACCATCTCTTTAATTTTATAAAATCCACTATTACTAACCTTAAATATAGGCAATTTAAGCTCATACAAAAGATTGAAATTATCTGATAAAAATCTTTGAGTAGTCACAAAAAGACCAATATAATGTCTATCAATATCATTAATAATAATCTCTTTAGAATTTTTTTGATGAAAATCAAACTCTACAAGCATATTTGAACTTGCATAACTCTTCATTTTATCTAAAACTTTTGAGAATTTAGAGTTTACAATTTTAAAAATAAGTTTTTTACTATTTAATTTTGAGTGCAAAAGCATAGCATCATTGCTAAGAATCTCTATCTCCTCTTCACTCATATTTTTCATATCAATATAGCAGTATATATTTTCACCAAAAGGAACAGGAAACTGTCCAAATTCCCTTTTGACACTTTTATAAACTCCTTTTAAAACATTAGGATTTCCAACAACAAGGAGTGCATCATTTGGTAAAAGCATAGTTTTTGGTGTTGGTAAAAGAAGTTTATGTTCTCTAAATATTGCTGCGATTCTCCATCTTTTTTGATCAATACTTCTAACATGTCTATAGATATATGGACTACCCGATGGAATTTTGAACTCCATAATTTCACCAATTCCAAGTCCTAGATTTTGTGCAAATAGAGGAAGATCTGGAAGATAATTACTAAAAAGGTTAGAGATACTATCATGCAAATCCAAAATTGTCAGATTGGGATCATTAAACGAGAGGTTCCATTTATCGATAAGCGATATCTGAATCTCTAAATCTACTTTTCTGATATTTTCATAGGTAGATTCAAGATCTGTTTTATTTGCAAGAGCAATCATGCATTGATGAAAATCTTCACTTTCCAAAAGTGTAGATAACTTGGAAAAACTAGTAGGATCAAACTTATAATATACAAATCTTTCAACCTTAGTTTCGGGCAGTGTTTTATCATGATAATAGACAACATAATATCTATTGTCAGTCGTATCTGAACTTGCAACTCTTGATAAAAATCTACTTGCAGTATTACCGTCGGCTATAATTAGGATTTTTTTCATTTTTTATCACCTTTTTGGCAAATGCACTCTTTTAACTCTTCTGTTCTTAAAACTATATTTAAAGAATTAACCAAAGAGATATTGCAACTATTGTCTTTTAGATGCAAGAGAAATATCTTATTTGCATTGACATATCCATCTATACTATTTGTAAGATATAGATGCGACTTATCATAGAAAAGAGTTTTTGATAATTTAACTCCTTTTATATTTAAAATAGTCTCTATTTTTTTGTTTAACTCAATAAAACAGTTATTATCAAGTTCTGAAATTGTAGCAAAATCATTTTTATCTATTGCTTTTGTTTTTTTTGAAAATGCAAAAAGAGCACTAGAGCAAATAAGAGTTATCATTATAATCTTAAAAAAGTCCATGCACTCCCCTAAAACCTTCTATAACATTCTCTCTCTTTAGAAAAATATTTCTACTTCTTCTTTTGCAACTATCATTTTCTATGTAAAAAAGTGCAGTGGAGAGTGAATTTTCATTTATATTCCCAAAATTAAAATTAAAGTCATCATTACTTTCACAAGTTGGAATTAAGCCATCTACATAATCCCCTATACCGTCACCATTTACACTTTTCATCTGAACAGGAAAGATATAATTGTCTCCATATGCACCACCAATCATACCATAAGGCTTTCCACAAGTAGAAGAGCCAATTTGGATAACTTCAACACTATTTTCATTAGCTCTTAGTGCGTTTATAATAAGCTCACTAGCCGAGCAACTACTGCTTGTGGTTATGACAAAAATACGAGAAAGGTTTAATGAGTTTGAAGGTACATTAGAAAAGTAGTCTATACTATTGTATGAGCTATATTTTTGATTAAAAATAGTTTTATTAAAAACTTTTCCTATTAAGTTTTCTCCACCAATAAGAGAAGAGAGATACTTTGCCACAAAAACATAACCCCCACCGTTATATCTTAAATCCAACACAAGTTCATCTACTCCTGCATCTTTAAAATCTGTAAAACTTTTATCAAGTTCTTCAACTGAAGTACCTATAAATGATTGAAATACTAGATAACCTATTTTTAAACTATTTTGTTCTATTACACTTTTGTGTAGTACGGTTTTTACTTTAAACTCACTTTTTGAGATATTTATCTCTTGTGAAGTTTCAAGTTTTAAACTCATAGTAAGATTCTCCTCTTTATCTCCAAAATAGTACTCTATAAGTTCTCTACTTTGATAAATATCTTCAATACTAATATCATCAATCATTGATATATAATCACCCCGTTTTAACCCAACCTTATCCGCGGGAGAATCAGGATAAACAAGAATTATACCTATAAATAATTTACCACTTTCACTATCTTCAACAAAGGATGGAAAGAACCCAAAACCTGTATCAACCCCTGCTTGAAAATAGTTATCATGCTCCTTTTTTGTTAAAATATAACTAAATTTATCCTTTGGAGTTTTTAAAATTTCTAGCATCTCTTTATCATCTGATATATCTAAAATTTGATCTTCACTAAGTATTATTGTTTCATCAGCCCATAGATAACTGTCATGCATCAGATCATAAACAAACTGTTTTTTGCACTCTTTCTCACAATTTTTAGGAGGTTGTACTGAACCAAAAATCTTTTCACTATTATCTTCATTTTCAAATAAATTAGGATTATTACAACACGAATTACATGAAGTGAATAAAAAAGCTATAAAACATATCAAAAAAGTTTTAATCATTTTAGTCTAAACGCTTCTCTATCGATTTTTGATGAGCAGTAAGTCCTTCAGTATTAGCCAATAATGCACAAGCATGCCCTATTTCATCCATACCTCGTTTACTCATACTTATAATAGAGGTTTTTTTCATAAAATTTTCAACCCCAAGAGGAGAGTAAAATTTTGCAGTTCCTCCCGTTGGAAGTGTATGATTTGGTCCAGCTATATAATCCCCAATAGGTTCAGGTGTATATCTACCCATAAAAATAGCACCTGCATGTCGAATGGAAGGTAAGAGTTCAAATGGATTATCAACCATAAGTTCTAAGTGTTCTGGGGCTAATTCATTCATAAGAGAACAAGCTTCAATCAAATCTTTTACGATTATTATACACCCTCGATTTGTTATAGAAGAGTGTGCAATCTCTTTTCTATCTAATTTTTCTAACTCTTTATAAATTTCACCTTTTGTTTTTAAGGCAATTTCAGTTGAAGTTGTAATCAAAATAGAGCTTGACATCTCATCATGTTCAGCCTGACTTAACATATCAATCGCCAAAAAAGATGGATTTGCATTTGCATCTGCAATTATTCCTATCTCACTAGGTCCTGCTATCATGTCTATATTTACCTCTCCATAAACCATCTTTTTAGCAGTAGCAACATATATATTTCCAGGACCCGTTATCACATCGACTTTTGGAATACTCTCAGTTCCGTAAGCTAAAGCTCCAATAGCACTAGCTCCTCCAACTTTAAAAGCTTTTTCAATTTTACACAGATGCAAGGCTGCTAAAAGAAGTTCATTTATCTCCCCATTTGGAGTAGGAGTACAAACAACAATTTCTTTAACTCCAGCTACAATTGCAGGAATTGCATTCATCAAAAGTGAACTTGGATATGCAGCTTTTCCACCTGGAATATAAAGCCCTGCTCTATCAACTGAAGTTACTTTTTGACCTAATACTATGCCATTATCTTCATAATTTAACCAAGAGGTAGGAAGCTGTTTTTTATGATAATCATAGATTCGATTATATGCTAAATGAAGTGCCTCTTTTAGTTTTGCATCTAGTGAATCATAGGCTTTTTTCATCTTTTTTGTATCTATTAAAAGATCTTTCTCCTCTTCTACATCCCACTTGTCAAACTTCTTTATATGAGCTTTTATAGCGGAGTCTTTATCTCTTTTTATCTCTTTTAAAATCGAGCCAACTATACCCTCAACATTTTCAATATCCATTTTCCCACGACCTAAAAGAGTATTAAATTCTTCTTTAAATTTTGGGTCATTACTTTCTACTATTTTCACTAAACTTCCTCTTATATCTTAAACTCATACTCTCATTTCCTATAATTCCACCTTGATGCAGATAAATCAAATCATTGTTAAATAAATTATGGTGTTTTATAACATTCATCCAGCCGAGTGGGTCATACAAAAAATCAAACTCTATATTAGTTTCTCTTTTTAATTCTACCCAAATTTCAAAAAATTCTCTATAAAGCTTTCCAAAATGATACTTTTTATCTAATGTTAAAATATTAGGATGCAAACGCTCATCAGATTCAAGCTCTAAAAACTGTTTTTTTAAATACTTCACATCTCCAACACAAGCACAAGTAAAAACTCTATTTTTTAAATGTTTTTGAAGATACAAAGCAGTAGTACCAGTACCTGAAGGTAAAAATATATCACAATCAAACTCTTTTAATTCGTTAGCCAAGATTTTTATACCAACTTCCGCCTCTTTAAAATGCCCACCTTCAGGAATAAAGAGTTCATCTTCATCTACTATTTTTTTTAAATCACCTTCGATAATTTTCATGCCATTTTGCAAAGCATATTTATAATTTCCATGTGGGTTTTGTTTTAAAAAAAGAGCAATATGATCTACATAATAGATAAATTCAATATTTTTAATTTTAGCTAAAACTGAAAGCGAATACATTGCATTTGATTGTGAGCTTCCATGTGAGATTATCTTTGAAATATTTTTGAAATTATAATTTAAATAGTAGTGAAATTTTCTAGCTTTATTTCCAGAGAAATGATTATCTAATAAATCATCTCTCTTTATGAAATAGGTTTTTTCTCTAAATAGTACCTTCTGTAGTGGTGATTTAGTTTCTATCAATACAATTTAAATCGCTGTATGCTTGTTTTAATCTCTTAACCACTGATTTTTCACCTTCTCTAAGCCACTTTCTAGGGTCATAATACTTTTTATTGGGCTTATCTTCACCCTCTGGATTTCCAATTTGAGATTGTAAATACTCTCTATTTTTAAATACATACTCTCTAACACCATCCCAATATGCCCACTGAGTATCAGTATCAATATTCATCTTAATTACACCATAATCAATTGCTTCTCTAATCTCTTCAAGAGTAGAGCCACTTCCTCCGTGAAAAACAAAGTTAACAGGCTTTGCTTCAGTTTTAAATTTATTTTGAATATATTTTTGTGAATTATCTAAAATTTTTGGCTCAAGTGTAACATTTCCAGGTTTGTAAACTCCGTGTACATTCCCAAAAGAGGCTGCAATTGTAAACTTATCACTAATCGCACTCAACCTCTCATAAGCTTCACTTACCTCCTCAGGCTGAGTATAAAGAAGAGAATTATCTATATGCGAGTTATCAACACCATCCTCTTCTCCACCAGTAATTCCAAGCTCAATTTCAAGTGTCATACCGATTTTACTCATTCGCCTAAGATAATCTTCGCAAATTGACAAGTTCTCTTCCAATGGCTCTTCTGAGAGATCTAACATATGTGAACTATAAAGAGGTACACCATATTTCTCAAAATGTTCTTCACTTGCATCCAAAAGCCCATCAATCCAAGGAAGCAAACTTTTAGCTGCATGATCGGTGTGAAGTATCACCGGCACGCCATAAGCTTCTGCTAAAGTATGAATATGTAAAGCTCCACTAATACTTCCTAAAATTGCAGCTTTTTCATTTTCATTGCAAAGAGCTTTACCTGCATAAAAATAGGCTCCACCATTTGAAAACTGTATAATTATTGGCGAATTCACCTCTTTAGCCGCTTCTAAAACGGCATTTATAGAATTTGTCCCTACAACATTTACAGCAGGGATAGCAAATCCCTCACTCTTTGCGATTTTAAATATTTTTTGTATATCATCGCCTGTTACGACACCTGGCTTTACTACATCAAAGATTTTTGCACCCATAAGATACCCTTTAGTTATTTAATAGATATATCGGCACTTTTTCTTAGGTTTTTAGAAAGCTCTTTCATCTTTTCTTGAAACTTTTCAACCTTCAAACTCTGTTCAATACCAGGTTTTGCCTCTTCAAATGAGACTGCTTGTGCAGGTTTTTTATCTTCTAACAATATTACATGATAGCCAAACTGCGTCTTTACAGGTGTTTTTGTATAAGAACCTTTTTTCAATGCAAATGCAGCATCACTAAACTCTTTAACCATCCTTTTTCTATCAAACCAACCAAGTTCTCCACCACTAGGGCCACTAGGACCTGTTGACTTCTCTTTAGCTAACTTCTCAAACTTTGAAACTACATCTTTAGCTTTTGCAGTTTTTAACTCTTTAATTACTGCTTTTGCGTCTTCTTCGGTTGTTAATAAAATATGTTTAGCTTTTGCAGTTTCAGGCTTTTTAAACATATCTTGATTTTTTTTATAAAAATCTTTGAGATCTGAATCTTTTAATTTTAGAGCATCAAACTGTTTTTTCATCCACAGCTCTAATGCCAAATCTTTTTTAATATTTTCTAAAGCCTCTTTAAACTCTGGCTCTTTTTCCATACCAGCTTTTAATGCTTTTTCACTTAAAAGTTTTTTCTCAATTGCTTGATTTACAACTTGTTTTTGCTGTTCTTTTGTCATCTGCTCATAATTTGCCCCTGGAATTACTTGCAAAATTGCACCTATCTCTTTATCTGTTATATCACTTCCATTTACAGTCGCATATGTTTTTGCACTCACTGTAGATGCAAAAAGTGAAATCGCTACCATTGTATTAATAAAATATTTATTCATTAAAGTCCTTCGTATAATTTAATTTTTAAAAATGTTACTATATCTATAATTAACTAATAAAAAGCAAACTATAAAATAATTGTAAATTTTGCACCATTTTTTACATTTGCTACTTCAAGTTTCCCGTAACAACTATCTTCAATTATGAACTTTGACATATAAAGCCCCAAACCGGTAGAATCTTCTCTCTCATTTGTTGTAAAATATGATTCAAAAACTTTATCTATTATTTTTTCATCAATTCCACCACCATTGTCAATCACTTCTATATAATACTTTTTATCTTTTAAAAAGGTATTTATTTCAATATGGGGTTCTTTTATCCCTCTATTTAGCAAAATATTTTCAGCATTTTTAAGTATATTTATGAGAACTTGAATAATTTCATTTGAATATGTCGATAACTCAACATCATTTTGATAATTTGTAGTTACCAAAATTGAATTTTTAGAAAATGATGAAGAGAGTATAAAAAGTGCCTTATCACATAATTTCTCCAAAGTTGTAAACTCTGGTAACTTTGAAGGTTTAAAAAACTCTGTAAAATCATCAATAGTATCTGATAAATGTTTTACATAATCTTCAACTTTTAGCAAAGAGGATAAAAAAAACTTTTCATCATATTTATCAAGTTCAATTTTAACCTGAAGTCCAGTTGAAGTTGCTGATATTGCACTTAGAGGTTGCCTCCATTGATGTGCAATCAAACTCATCATCTCTCCCATCTGTGCTAATTTGCTGTTATGAATCAAAATAGAATCTTTATCTCGGCTTTTTTTTACCTCCTCTTTGACACGAGATTCTAATTTTTCATTAAGATCTTGGAGTTCTCTTGATGAGACTTTTGCAATATTAGTTAATGCTCTAGTTGTATCTAAATTATTGTCAATACTTTTATAATCTCTCTTAAAACGAATTTCTCTCTTTTTAATTTCGTTAGATTCTGATAATACCAAGCAAGTTATGCTTTGATTTAAAAATATACTTTCACTACTGTTTGAAAAAAACTCTCCATAACCAAAAAAACCAGCACTCACTCCTAGCATTTTATATGATTCTATCTCAGAATAGGCGATATTTTGCAAAAATCTTCTTCTTCCTCCAGATGCATAGATAAATATACTTTCAATTGGTTCATCTGCAATTTCCATAACTATCTTTTGACTATTTTCTAACATCTTTTGTGCATCTCCAAAAGCAATCTGCACTTTAGACCCCTCTTTCATGTTTGCAGAGTATATCAAAGAGCCATCTCCAGGGCTTGACAATACAGATCTTGCAATGAATGAACCATTTTGTGAATCTTTTAATACAAAAGGAAACTGTAAACCACTTAGAGGAAGTTTATCCGATATCTCTTTACCTAAATACTTTTTATAAAGTTCAAAAACAGACATTTTATCAACAGTAAAAACTCTACTATTTTTAGATTTTGTTATCTTAAACTCTCTTCCAACTGGCTCCCATTGTGATGTTTGCCTATTAGAAGCTCTAAGCTTAGCACCATTGAGAGTTATAGCAACTACACCATTTTTAGAGATTCTCTTTTGATGAAAAATAGACCCACCACTAAATGTGCCACTATCCCCACTAAGAGCTCCACAAATTATAATATCTTCTTTGAGAGATTTTAAACCTTGAAGCAAAAGAGGTGCATCAATATCTTTAGATGCTGCAAATACAATCATAACTTTCGTATCATCAGTGACAATTTTTTCTGCCAACTCTACACCTATTTTATAACTATCATCAATCGTTTCAACTAATGCAGTTTTTAAATAAGAGTGGTTAAATATCGTTAAAGAGATAACAATGTTTTCTGTTAATATCCGTCCATCTATTATCTCTCCATCAGTAGTAGAACCGATAACAGATGCACTTGGAAGAAGTTCATAAAGAAGGTTTGTAATAGATAAAATATTATTCACCTTATTTTGTGAAGAGAAAATTTGTATCAAAATATCTGATGAATCAATAAGCTGATTTTCATAAATAAAATCTCTTAGTTTTTCATCGCTTCTATATCTAATATTGAAAGTTTTCATAAAATACAACCACTCCAAAAGTTAAAAATCTTAAACTAATGGGCAATTGTATTAAATTTTTTATAATAAACTGTTGAAAATGTAAAGTATTTGTAAAAAATTTACTTAACTGGTATAGTTACAATGAATATATTTTGACCATTGGTAAAATGCGTTTTTAAAGTTGCATTTAATAAATTTAACACTTTTTCAAGATTTTTTGGTGTTATATTATAAAGTGAATCATTTTGTTTATATGAATCATTATTGTGCAATAATTTACTAACAAAAGAGTTATTTTCAGTTGTCTCTTTATCACTTGTTGTAACTATCTCAATTTTAATATCATCTTTAAGTTTATAAACTTTTACATCAACTTTTAGATTTGTTCCATCATGATAACTATCCAAAATCCCTTTTAACATCTCACTAACTGCATCTTGCGATATATTTGCATGTACACTATGGCTATTTACATCAAAATCTTCTCTTATAATTTTAGAATTAAGTCTTGCTTTTATAGTATTTATTCTATCTTTTAAGGTTTTAGCTATTACAAAATAGACATTTATCTCTTTAGTTTTTATATCATCATTGTTCTCAAAATTTGGTACTTTTATATCTAATTCATTGAGTAAACTTATAATATTTGCCCTTATTTTATCTCTTTTTTCACCCTCTTCAATCTCATTTAATAGATCAAATAATTCTCTAAGATGCAAATCAATTTTTTGATTTACATCTTTTTTTACTATTTTAGGTAAATATAAATCATGGTTAGATAGTTTTATAATATACATGTTTTTACCAAAAAGCTTCATTTTATTGGCTTGAACATTGAAACTAAACTCTTTATTTCTAATTTTTAAAGTGATTATAAAATTAAAATCTTTTATACTTGTTATTAGATCTATCCAAGTATTTGCATCGTGGGAATTAAGATAGTTTGAATCAGACATATATGGTATAAACTTTTTCATAACTCTTTTATTTGAGATAAGCCTATTTACAAGTGAATATTTACCAAAGAATTTCGTAAAGTTTTTATTGTACTCTACAACTTCATTTTTATCTTTATCATATATAAAAAGAATATTTTGGTCCATATCTAAAAAACTTTTATAAATTTTTAAAAACTCTTTAGCTCCACTAATCTTTGCATCAATCATATTTTCAAACAATGATCCACTATTAAATTTATCTTGTCGATTTTTTAATATTGAATTTATACGAGTTTTAAAGATTATATTGTCAATAGGTTTTTTTATAAAATCTAAGTTATCAACTATTATATTGTCATAAATTGTCGCTTGATAGCCTTGAGTTAAAAGAAGAACTTTTGGAATACTTCTTAGTATATGGTTTTTATTTAACCTTTTTATAATTTCATATCCACCAATATTTGGCAACATATCATCTACAATAATCAAATCAAGTTCTAAATAACTTGTAATTTTCTGTGCCGCCTTTAAATTAGCTGCTTCATAAACTTTAAAATTTCCTAGTTGATTTAAAAGCTTATTTACTAAAAAAATATCTGTACTATTTTGACTAATTATTAATATTTTATCTTTTTTACATACAGTTTCTGCATCCAAACTGTCATATTTGTCATATTGAACTTTTTCATATGTTTCTATCGACATAATTTACCTCTTTGAGACTTATTTTAAAGCATATCGTCAAAAAGAGAAAATTATTTATTTTTATTGGAAAATATTTTACTAACAATATTTTTTATAAGATTTTTCAAAAAACCTTCATTTTTATCTTTATAAAGTATCGGTCTAACGGATTTTATAGAACCTAATCCCACACGAGCTGTTAAAACCCCATTTGCAACTCCTTGTGCTGAATTTACTGAGAGTTTTGAAAGGATAGTTGAACCCAAAACATCTCCACTGTGATGAGTCAAAAGCTCAGTAGCACCTGCAAATGCTAAATTTATAAAAACATTTTTTATAAGTTTAAGCTCACCTAAAAAATTTGGCTTATATCCATATAACTTTGAAATTTCACCAATCATAACATATGAGCGACTGATGATTAAAATTGCATCTATAAAAGCTACTGGACTTATAGCTGTAGAGACTGCTGTTTGAGTTGAATAGTTTGCAATTAATCGTTTAGCTTTTACATCCAAAGGTTGCAAAAGAAGTTCATCAACACGATTAATTACCTCTGCATCCATCAACTCATCTAATTCGGATTTTGCTTTTTTGGCATTTTCTCTTACATCTGCATCTTGATGATTTTCATATTGAGCGATAACTTTCAGAGCATACGCTTTTACATCATTTGTAGGATTTTTGATCAATCTCAAACCCTCAAGTTGTAGTTTATCAATTCGTTTTAATTTAGCATATCCAATATACTGTTTTATGAGTGAAAAAGTGATAATCCCTATCAATGATAATAAAATCAAAAGATAGACAGCCCCCAAAACTGGTGCATTTTGAAGCATAGAAGTTGCTGTAAAAGTTGCATCATAAATCGTACCAATAACTATCAAAGATGCTAAAAGAGAGGCAACTAACAAACTCTTTTTCATAGCTCCGCCCATCGCTTTTAACTTTGTAAGCCTCTTTGTTTGCTCCTCCTCTACCTCTTGGTAAAATTCATCTTCAGCAACTCTTTGTGGATCTATCGTTTTGGTTTTTTCACTTGATATAGTTGATTCATCTATCCTAGTTGGTGTTTTATCTTTCATACTCTATCCTTTAACAAACTATAAATTAACCTATCCATCCTTATATGGTCTACTGCATTTGTATCTTTAGATGGAAAAGAGATTGGTTTAAACGAGACAAAATTAAATTTGCCCTCTTTCCAAAAATTTTTATCCTTATAATCTTTTGGTAGAAGACCGGGAAAATGAGTGGATGGTTCATCTTCTCCAACAACAATACCTCTAACACAATCAACCTCTACACCATTTAGTTTTGCCTTGACATATTGAGTGCTTTTAACAGATGCAAAAATTGTACTCTCTGTATCAACATGTTTGATATCTAACTCCTGTTTCATATCCCATATCATCTCTTTTAAAAGCCTTATATAAGCCTCTCTTTGACTCAAAGGTATATGATCAGCTTTTGAAGCCGCAAAAATCACATGGTCAATTTTCAAATCAAAGAACTTTGAAATAAAATTATTTGAACCATAAGTAAAAGATTTTAAAATACCTTTTATAGCTAGATGCATATCATCAAATATCTCTTCTCCACCATTTAGCGTTTTTATCAAATCAACCAAGATAATTTGAGTATCAAACTCTCTAAAATGCTCAAGATAAAGTCTATTTACAACCTCTTTAACATATAAATCATAACGCTTTTTAAACTGCTCATATATAGAGTTATTTTTATCTTTTAAAGGACAAAAATATAAAATAGGATCATTTTGCATATCGCCAGCCTCCACAAAACGACCAGGTCCAACATATGAGTAACCGTGATAGTAGAGATTTTTTTGATACTCACTAAATAGGTCAAAAAGCTCTTCTTCAGATTTATCAATATCACCCGCTATAGCCTCTAACCACTCTTTTGAAAACTTAACTCTTTTTTTCTCTTTTGCCAAATCTATCATATGGTTTGACCACTCTTCAAAACTCAAATCTAGCATCATCAAATCCAAAAGCCATTCCCCAGGATAATCAACTAACTCTAAATTGATAATTTGACTCTCCAAAAAGGCATAATTACTCTTAAACTCTAATTGGATAGTTGTCTTAGTAACTGCCTTTGTAGATTTTGGCCAGATAGGATTTTTCTTCCTAAATTCACTCAACTTACTATAATAGTCAAAACGCATATAGACACTATCAGGAGGAAGAAGCCTCGCTACAAACGAACGCCCCAATTTCTCATTTAAAAATGGCAATTTATCATTTGCAATAAGTTGATTAATCAAAGATGTCAAAAAGACAGTTTTACCGCTTTGACTAAGACCAGTGACTGCAACTTTAATAGTTTTATCAGGAGTGGGAATTTTAAAACCAAAATTAATATCTTTTATAAAATTAAACATCTGATAATTGTATCAAAAAATTGTGAAATTAGTTATATGAAGAAGAGGTGATGTCTATATCACTTCTAGCACTGTTGGCAATTTGGTACTAAAAAGTTACTTGTGAGTATCTCTTGCCCTTCAAATAAGAGCTTATAGCTTGATTTTGGTAGTTTAGATCACTTTCAAACTGTATCTTCATCATTTACTCTCTTATAGGATTTGGCAGATTCGACTCATAAGCGAATACCCTTAACCAAAACTATAGCATCTAAACCTGTAAGTTCCATAAAAGCCTCATAAGGAGTTGCATAATCAAGACACTTTCTAGGTCTTGAATTCAACCTGTG
>Ga0256834_1000942_pt1 | contig 20399 bp, 5 predicted proteins | sample 4281140metaG_FD_190536 | JGI IMG/M metagenome (GOLD analysis project Ga0256834, IMG submission 190536) | Hydrothermal vent microbial communities from East Pacific Rise, Pacific Ocean - 4281-140 | ecosystem: Environmental > Aquatic > Marine > Hydrothermal vents | place: Pacific Ocean: East Pacific...
TTAAAAAAACTTTTGAAGAAATGGAAAAATGAGATTTTTCTGAAGAAAATCTAAAAGATTTTATTTTATTTTTTAAAGAAGTAATTAAAATAAATGAATTAACTAAAAAAAGCTTTTTAGATTCTTATGAAAAATTATGAAAAGAATTATGACTTGAAAAAATTCTTAGAAAAGAAGAATATTGAGAAATGTTTGATATTATTGAAGAATGAAAAACAAGTGAACTTAGAACTTTTTGGGAAAAATTAGATAAAAAACAAAAGACAAATGAAACTAAAGAAAAAATAAATTTTAATGAAAAAGATGCTATTAATTTTTATAAATGAGAAAAAATAAAAGCAACTGTAGAAGAAATAAAACAAATTCAAAAACAATTAAAAGAATCTTGATTTAATCCTTGACCAATTGATTGAATTATTTGAAAAAAGACAGTTACTGCAATTGCTGAATTTCAAAAGCAAGAAGAATTGAGCGTTAATTGAAAAGCTGAAGATGAAACTTTGGAAAATTTAATTTCAAAAGGAACTACAGTTGATAATTTTTATGGAAGTTGAAAAAAAGAAACTACAAAATCTGTTGAAACAGAGAAAAATAATATTCAAAAAATAACAGAATTTTATTGAATTTCAGAAGAACAATTATGAGATTTTATTTCTAAATTTGAATTAAAGGATGAAAAAAATATAATTTCAATATTATTATGAACTATAAAAAATCATCCTGATAAAAAAGAAGAAATTAAAATTTTAATTTTTAAAGAAAATTTTAATAATTTTTTAGATTTTAAATGAAAAATATCAAAAATAATTTTGGCTGAAGTTAAAAAAAGTAATGATAAATCTATTAATTTAGAAAAAAAAGAAAACACTAAAATTGATATAATTATAAAACATTTTGATATTACTAAATCTGAATTTAATGATTTTAAATGAAATTTTCATGAAAAACATCAATGATTATTATTAGAAAATATTTTAATTCATGCTAAAAATAAAAATAAAGAAGATGTTAAAAATATTATTTTAAATATAAAAAATATTAAATGATTTGATGATAATAAAAGTATTTCTAATATAACTATATTAACTACAGAAATTAATAAAATTAGTGATAAAAAAACTAAAAAGTCAAGGGGGGGGGGAGATAAGTTAGTTTGAAATGATAAAAAAGAAATTATAGAATATAAAGAATGAATATATATAAATAATAGAGAAGATTATAATAAAATTAATAAAGCTTTACCTAAATGGGAAAAAGTATTGAATGAAACATATAAAGTAATGAATGCTGGTAAAGAAGAATCCTATAGAACTAAAATATTTAATGAGGCTTTTAATTGAATATTTATAACAGATGATATAATTTATATTAAAATAGATGGTGATAATACTACAGTTAATGAAAAAAATTCACTGATGATTAAATATGATTGAGAAACACTTGATTTAAAATCTAAAAAATGGGTTGATTATAAAAAAAAATGAAAAAAAGTAAAACCTAATGTTGAAACTAAAGAAAATAATGAAGCTAATTTATCAGAAATAGCTGAATATTTTGGAATTGATGAAAATGAATTAAATACTTTAAATGAAAAAATAGTTGAAAATTGACTAGGATTGAACATAGGTAATTTTTTACTTACTTATAAAAATTACATAAAAAATAATTTAGAATGAAAATTAAATGAATGAATTATAAAAAAAATAATAAAATCTGTTTGATTAAGAATTTATAATTTATCAGAAATTATTGATGAAAGAATTTCTTTTGTAGATGAACAAATTGAAGAGTGAGATTATAAAATAAATAAAACAAAAACTGGATATAAAACAATAGAAGAAGTTAGAAAAAGTGAAATTAAAAATGAAAGATGGATTATTGATTCTTATTTAAAAGATAGTTTTTCTTTTATTGATAAAAAATTATTACCAAGTACAAAATTGTTGATAAAATATAATGAACAAAAATTAGTAAGAGATAAAGAATTTTCTTTTGATTTTTCAAATAAAATTGAAGAAATAAATAAAATGTTTAATTCTGATTTATTAGAAAATTGAGATTTTGATAAAACATGGAGAAGTTGAGAATTAGTTGATGCAAATACTAATAGTTGGGATATTTTTGATATGAATATTGAACAAGATAAACATTTTATAAAATGACAATGAGTAAAAACTATAGAATGAGCTACTTTGTTAAATAGTAAAGATATTGAAATAAAAAACAATGCAGAAAAATGGTTTATGATAGCAATTGCAGCACAAATAACTATTGAAGTTTGACCAGCTGTAGCAGCTTCTGTTGTTCCTGTTGCCTGAACTATTGCCTGAGCTTTTGTATGAGCAGCAGCTTGATGAACTATAGATGTTGCAGATATCTTTAGTGATACTGAAGTATTACTTGATATAGTACAATGAGCTTGATTAGTTGATCCAAATTATAGAATGGAAAAAACTTGGATTGATAATATTTTAGCTTGAATATGAATAATTCCATGAACGACTGTTGCTATTAAATGAAAAAAATTAACTGAATTTTTATCTAAAATTCCATCAGAAGAATTAGAATCTTGAATAAATACAATGAAAAATTTATTTCTTTTAAAAATTTGATTTAAAAATTCTGATAATTTTTTAGAATCAATAAAATGAAATAAATTAGAATGAACAATATATAAATGAGAAAATTGAACAGAATATATTGCTACTGAAAAATGAGTTTTTACAAAAGATTGAAAATTACAAGAAACTTTAACAGAAGATTTTTTAAAGAATAATGAAAAATTTAAAGAAATTTCAAAAGAAAAAATAAATATAGAAAAACATAATTTTTTAGAATCAATAAAATGAAAAAAAATAGAAGATTTATCAGAAGAACAATTAGGAAAATTATCTATGTATAAAAAAGAAGAATTATCTAAAATAAGAGAAAAAAATATATTTAATTGAGAAAAAATATTTGATGTTAATGATTGAATTAAAATGATAGAAATTGAAAATTGAAAGAAACTAAAAATTTGAGAAAAAATTTATACAATAATAAAAAAAGATGATTGACAGGTTAGTTTATACTTCAAAGAATCAAAAACTAATTCATGATCTATTTGAATTACTTGAAATGACATAAATAAACCTGGTACTAATTATATTCAATGATATGTTGTTAAATATGATTGAGAAAATAAATTATTTTTTTCAAAAGATAAGGATTTTATAAATAAAGAAGAAATTTTTAAAAATTCAGAATTATGAGATACAGAAAGATTAAAAGAAGCATCAAAAATACTTAATAGAAATTTAGATGAAAATCAAGAAAAAGCTATTTTAGATGCACACAATGTTTGAAAAGATAGAGAATGAGCTTGAGTTTATAACTATACACAAGAAGAAATTTGAGAAAAAGCTAAAATATTAAAAGAAGCTTGATTTACAAAAGAGGAAAGAAGAATTTTGATGGAAAATGGGATAGTTTGAAAAAGTTTTGATCAAACTCAATCTATAGAAGATATATTAGATATATTAAAGCAAAATTGATGAATTAAATGAAATAATGATTTTTTTGAATATGAAGATATAGAAACAATTATTTATAAATATATAAACTGAGAAGTAGAAGCTAATTATATAACTAGTGTTTGATGATTAAGAGAAAGAATTGTAGAGTTGAAAAGAGAATGAAAAATTATGAAAAATATAGAAAATTTTCAAAAACATATTCAATATACAGAATGAATGGAATTAATGATAAAAAGAAGTGATTGAAGAAAACATTTAGCAGAAATAGTTAATTTGTCAGATAAAAATTGAAGAATTGTTGTTAATTGGGAAGAAAATTGACAAACAATGCAAAAATCTTTTGCTCCAAAAGAATTAGATAAAATAAATACAAATTGAACTATAAATAAAGTAAAAAAAATAGAAAAAGTAAAACAAAACATTCAGTATGAGGAATGAATGGAAGTAATGATAAAAAGAAGTGATTGAAGAGAACATTTAGCAGAAATAGTTAATTTGTCAGATAAAAATTGAAGAATTGTTGTTAATTGGGAAGAAAATTGACAAACAATGCAAAAATCTTTTGCTGTTAAACAATTAGATAAATTAAATAAAAATACTGTGAATAATAAATTTAAAAAAGATTCTTTTACAGATATTGAACATAATATAAACAAAAATCCTGAAATAATTTGAGCTGATAACTCAATAGAATTTATGAATAGTGTAAAAAAATATGAAACAGAAGAATGAATAAAAATTTCTGCAGGTTCAGATAAATGAATTTGATATTGAAAAAAAAATAATGAAGATCGTGTTGTTATTGATCCAAAAAATGAATTTGTTTCAGCTATTGATGGGGTGTGAGGTTGATTAGATTGAGATAAAGCAGCTGATATATTAGCAGAACAATTATTGAAATATCCTAATGATACAAATAAAGCTACAAGGGAAGCAAGTCAAATTATTTCAGAAAGATTATGAAATGAACCTTGAGCTGCTTTTATTTCAGCTAAAGTAAGGAGAGAAAATTGAAAGATCTTCATTGATCAGTATCATTCTTGAGATTGTCAAGTAATAATTTTAAACAAGGAGTGAAAAGTAAAATATATTTCAGAAGATCATTCAGTTGTTAATATATCAGTTTTAGAAGGAGAAATAACAAGAGATCAAGCTCTTTACAATCCAGATAGAAATCAGATAACAAGATATGTACATTGAGATTATAGAAAACCTACTTATAAAGAAATTGAAGTAGAAAAGTGAGATAGAGTAATGTTAATGACTGATTGAATTTCTGATAATTTAACCCCAGAGGAATTAGCTTTATTATCAAAATGAAAATCAATTGATTCATCAATGTATCTTATAGATAAAGTTGTTTCAGATAGAATGAATAATTCTGATATAATAGCTGAGGAAGTATATAATTGAAGTAGAGAATCTAATGGAATATTTTCAGATTGATATTTATCACAAGCTAAAAGAGATAATAGATGATTAATTATTATGGATATTTAATATAGAAAATAATCAAAAACAAGATTTTAATTACAAAATATTATTTTTTACAAAAAAATCCAAAAAAAATCATATAAAAATTTAAAAATCCAAAAAAAATCATAAAAAATATTGTTTTTCCAAAAATAATCAGTAGAATTTTTTTGAAAATATTAAATAAAAAAACTTTATGTTAAAAGAAAAAGAAATAATTGAAGAGATAAAAAAAATAAATTTTCCTTTTGAAATTAGGGAACAAAAAGAAATTAGACCTGAAAATAGAGAAAAACTTGATTTTTTTCTCTTGGGATTTTTTAAAAATAAAAATTTTATTTTTGAGATTATTTCACTTGAAAAAATGTTTAATTTTCTTAGTTTTGAATATATAGAAAATATATTGTAGATATTTTTTTATAAAGATTTCTATTTAGACAGATTTTTGTATACTCCAAAATATTTTATTAAATTCAGGTTAATATAAAAAATGTGTACTGGGAAAGTACACATTTTTTATATGATTTTTAATAAAAGCTCTTAATTTATATAAGTATATCAACACTTTATTTATAGTTTTTTTATATAAAAATTATTTATTAAATAAAGGTGGAATATTATTTAATAAATTAGAATTATATTCAATAATTACAGATTGATTCATAGAATTATCTTTTATTTCTTTTACTGCTTTTACATATTTAGTTTCAGAATCACAAGTAACTTTATCTATTCAAGAAATATTTTCTATTTTACAATCTCAATTTCAAATAACTTTTCAGTTATCAATAGGTAAATATAAATTTTTTCCTGAACTACCAGTTTTATGGACTAAAACAAATCTTCTTAAATAATTTAAATCATATTTTTGGGCATTTTTTAAATCACAATTAGAAACATAATAAGGACATTTATAAGGATCAGATCTTGCTCACCCTATAGTATTTTCAGAAAATATATTTCAAAAAATATGTAGTTGATTGCCAAATTTTTCAGTTGTATAAATACTATAATCATTTTCTAAAGTTCAAGAAATAACCTCTCAAGAAACAAGAGTTTTAGATAAATAAAATGTTCAAATTAGATTTGTAACTTTTGGATCTATATAAATATTTCAACCTTTTCAATTTTCATCTTTAACTACTATAATTCATAAAATATCTTTATTTATATCAGAATAATACATATTATTTTTAATATATAAATCTGCTCAAATTATAGCAATTGTCTTTTTTCATTCTATTTCTATACTATTATCAGCTAATTCACTATCTATTGTAACTAATCAATTAGAATCTCATCATTTAAAATATAATACACTATTATTTTTTAATTTTGCTCAATCAGAATTATTTGTAAAATCTTTCAAATCTTTTATTTGATAATTTCAATTTTCAATATTTTTATTTTTTAAAAATTTAAAAATATTTTTTTCTATATCTTTTTTAAAGTCTAATTTTGTAAGATTTCAAATATTATTTAGATTTTTTCATTCAGTAAATTGAAATACACTATTGGAAATATTTCATTCTACACTTAATCAAGTTTGTTTTGTTTTTTGTGTAAAAGAACCATTTCATATATAGTCAGAAGCATAAATTATTTCTTTTCAATCTAAAGAATATTTTATATAACTGAAAAAATTTGTGTCAAATTCAGTTTTTAAAACAGTTCAAGCTTTTTGTTTTAAAAGAGTAAAAAAATTAATTTTATTAGAATTTATATTAATTGGGTTTGTAAAAGTATCTTTTTCAATTTTTATTTCATTATTATATTCAGTATCATTATTAGCATCAAAATATAAATCTATTTTTTCATTTTCTGTTAATCAATCAAAAAATAAATAAATTTCTGGATTAACTATACTTTTTGTAGAATTTTTTATAACATCTATTTCTGAAGTTTGGATTTTTCATTCAATTAATCAATATTGTTTTACTGAACCAGAAAAAGTTGTGTTATAAACTGGTTTAAATTGAGTTATAAAATTAGTAGAAGAAAGTAATTCACTATTTTGAACTATTGGACTTGTTCAATCAAAATTTACAAAATCTTCTAATACTCAATTTATATTTTTCAAAGTTAATCATCATTTTACAAATTGTCTTCAATCTGTAGCTCAACTTAAAAATGTTGGAGAATATGATTTAAAATTCAAAATATATTCTCAATTATCATTAGAACTATCTCAAAAAGTTCAATAAATATCAGTATTTTTATTAGATCAATTTTCTAACTCAACACTATTTACATATAATGCTTTTCAAGAATCATTAAATTGATTTAGATATAAATTATTATCATATTCCAAATTTATTTTTACTTTTCTGTTTATATTATTATATTTTACTGGAGCAATTTTATTCCCAAATTGATCTTTTAAAACAATTTTTAAAGGATATTCTGTTCCATCTGCAATTGCTGTTCAGTTTGTTAATGTATCTAAATTAGAAGATATTATTTCAGATTTATTTGTATCTATTTTATCAGCAAAAACATAATATTCAAAAGTTTTAAAATTAGAATTACAATTCTGAGCTTCATCACAAACTTCTTTTAAATTATATGTATATTTTCTATAATTTCAGACTTCTTTAAAATTATCTATTTTACTAATATTTTCATAAGTTGTTAAAACATTAGAATTAGAACTTTTTTCAGGATTTTGAATATTTTCATTGTCTAAATTTTCAAAATCAGCTTTTATAAAAATTATTGGTGAACCTCAAGCATTATTACAAGTAACTTGTATTTCTTGGTTTGTATTTGCATATAAAAATTTATATTCATTTATATCTGTACAATCAGAAGCTTGTGGTTTAATATTATCAAATTTAATTTCTCATCAAATTTTTTCATCTCAAATATTTCAAACATTATCTTCTAAATCTTTTATTTTATAACTAAAAGTTTTTCCATTATCTGAATTACCAAAATTTTTTTTATAAGTATAATTACCATTTCAATTATCTATAATTCAAGAATTTATTTCAGTTTCAATTCAATCAACAATTTCTATTAATTTAAAATTTTTAATTCAAGAATCATTATCTATTATATTAAAATTAATATTTATTGAATCAGCATTTATCCATCCAGTAGAATAAGAAATAGTTCAAGTTGGTTTTTGTTTATCTACATATAACTCCACACCTTTATTTGGAGAAAAATTAAAATTTCAAACATTATCAACTACTTGTAAACCATATTGAATAACATCTCAATGATTAAAACTATTAAAATTATGTGAATAATCAGAATTTCAATTACGTTCAAAAACAGATGTATTGAATCAATTTTTATAAATATAAAAATTACTTTTTTCTACTCAAGATCAATCTGCATTAAAAAGAGTGCTATAATCACTTAATAAACTAACATTAACACTTACAGAATCTTTTATCCAATATTTAATTCAATCATAATGATCTCAAGTATAAGAAATATTTCATTTAGGAATAATCCAATCATATTTAATTGTTTCTCAAATATATTCACTTCTATTTAAAACTAAATCTTCAATAATAACTTTGTATTTTATATTTTTTGCATAATCATTTAGTTCAAAAGCTGTATTTCAAGAATTTCAAATATTTCAAAAACGAAGAAAATCCCATGAATTTCAATTATCAGTAATTTTATATAATTTAATATTATATATTCAAGTATCATCAGAAGCTGTTATTGTAATATCTTTATTTGAATTTACCCATCAATCTTGGTAAGATATAGAACCTGTTGGAGGAGTAGTATCTTTTGTTTTAGAACAAGATACATCAGAACCTCAACCAATTCATTTACATTGCCATTTATATTCTGTATTGGTATCATCTATATCAACTAAATCTCAAGAACTACAAGAATTTATTGAAGTTCAACAAACTCAATCTATAGGTTTATTTTCAGAACAAGACACATCAGAACCTCAATATTCTCAATTACAGTTCCATTTATATTCTGTAGTAGTATCATTTATATCAACTAAAGTTCAATAAGTACAGGAATTATTTGAAGTTCAACAAACTCAATCTATAGGTTTATTTTCAGAACAAGATACATCAGAACCTCAATATTCTCAATTACAGTTCCATCTATATCCTGTAGTAGTATCATCTATATCAACTAAATTTCAAGAACTACAAGAATTTATTGAAGTTCAACAAACTCAATCTATAGGTTTATTTTCAGAACAAGATACATCAGAACCTTGATATTCTCAATTACAGTTCCATTTATATTCTGTATTAGTATCATCTATATCAACTAAATTTCAAGAACTACAAGAATTTATTGAAATTCAACAACCTCAATCTATAGGTTTATTTTCAGAACAAGACACATCAGAACCTCAATATTCTCAATTACAGTTCCATTTATATTCTGTATTAGTATCATTTATATCAACTAAATTTCAAGAACTACAAGAATTTTTTGAAGTTCAACAGGCTCAATCTATAGGTTTATTTTCAGAACAAGACACATCAGAACCTCAACCACTTCAGTTACAATACCATTTATATTCTGTATTAGTATCATCTATATCAACTAAATTTCAAGAATTACAAGAATTATTTGAAGTTCAACAAACTCAATTTGTAGTATATTGTATTGTAGGAAGATCATTTTCATCTCAACAATCAGTATCTGGTTTATTTGTCATATCATTAACATAATAATAATGATCTGTAAAAGTATTTCATTCCATAAATTTAAACCTATATTTTTTTCAATCACTAATATCAAAATTTTTAAATACAACATATACTTGGCTATAATTATAAGGATCATATATTTTCTCACAATAGTCTGGATAAGCTCAATTACAAATTATCTGGCTAGTTAAGTTTTCATCATTATACAAAAATATATCTTCATTAGTTGAATTAGGTTTTGTAGTAAAATTTGCATAAAAAGTTTTATATAATTTGTCACTAGAACCATCATTATAATATATAGAAAATTTATCATTAGGGCTGATATCATTTTTATGAAATTTTAAAGAAATATTTATTTTTTTATTATTTGTAGTATAGTTACCTTGTTTACAAAAGCCTATATTTTTATCATTTGTTGGTTTACAATTTTCACTATCTATAAAACACTCACTTGGATAATTTATTCTAACTGAGTTTACTTCACTAATTAGAAAAACATTGAAAAATATTGTTAAAAATATTATAAATACTTTTTTCATATGTACTAAAATTATTAAATTAAATTATTATTATCCTATATATTAAATCATATTTTTTTATTTCTTGCAAATTTTTTAGCTTTATTTTTTAAAAAAGTAAAAAAAGTTTTTTTTCTTTGATTTTATCTAAAAAAATACTATAATAAATTCATTATTTTCTAATTATAAAAATTATGGAAAATCAAAAACAAAAAACTTTTAAAAAGACAAGGCTTAATATGTTTTTTGGATTATTTTTTTTAGTATTTTTTTGAACTTTAGCTTTTATTATGTGGTATTTTCTTTGAGGAAAAGAAACTGAACTATGAGTTAAAATAAAAAATAATGAAATAATAAAAAATGTAGAAAAATCTATGCAATCAACTTTTTCAGTTTCTATTCCAAAAGTTTATTCAGCAAATTTTGATTTATGATATAAAAAAATTCCAAGCTGAACTAAACAAGTTGAATTTAATCTTTGAGTAATTATAGATGAAAAAACTGTGGATGAAGAAAATTTTATTATTTCTCCTGAAAAAAAGTGAAAACTAAAAGTAGAAGGAAATAAAATAAAATATATTTTTGAAGAATCTTTAAAAAAAGGAGAAAAAATAAGTTTTTTTCTTTCAAAAAATATAAAAGCAGTTAATTGAAAAAATTTAGATAAAGAATATAATTTTTTAGTAACAGTTGTTTCTAAAGCAAAAGTTACTAGAATTTTTCCAAACTCTAAAATAACAAATTTGAATAAACCTATTTTAGTTTTTTTTAGTTTACCAATAGTTAATTTAACAGATTTAGATTCTAGAGATAAGCTACCTTGTCCTTTAGAAATAGAACCAAAAATTGAATGAAAATGCAAATGGCTTACAACTTCTATTTTAGAATTTACTCCAAAAAATAGATTTATTGAAGCAACTAATTATAAAATAAAAATTACTGATAAAAAAGGACTTTTATATAATTTAGAAGAAAAAAAAGAAATAACTCTAGAAACTCCAAAAATAGAATTTTTTACTAATTTTTCTTTTAATCCAAAAAATTGAATAATTATTTCTAGTAATTTTCCTGTAGTTTTTGAGAGTTTGAAGGAAAAGATTTCCCTCTCTCCTGAATCCTTTCTCCCTGATAGGGAGAAAGGGGCTGCAAAAAAAATGAAAAAATTAGAAAAAATAAATATAAAAATAGAAAAAATATCAAATTCAAAATTCAAAATTTTATTAAAAAATGATGATTTTGAATACCACAAAAATTATAGTATTTTAATAAAATCTTGAGTTGAACCAAAAAATTGAAGTATAAAAACACAAAAAGATTTTTCTAAAATAATAAAATCAGAAAAATTTATAAGAGATATTTCTGTTAATAGAGAAATTTTTTCTAGTTCAGGAACTTTGGTTGATATAGAAACATATTTAGAAAAAAATTCTATTCCAACAAAAAATATTTTTTTAAATTTAGAATTAAGAGAAAAAATAATTTTAGATAATTCCAGTTTTTCCTTTGAATCTGAAAATTGAAAAAAAGTAGAAATTTTAGTTTTAAATGAAAATGAAAAAAATAATAAGGAAAAAGATAATAAGGAAAAAGATAATGAAGAAAAAGAAAAAAATGAGATTTTTAAATATAAAATAAAAATTTTAGAAAAACTAGAAAATAATAAAAAATATATTTTTAAAGTAAATAAAAAAGTAAATAAAAATTTTAAAAAAGATTTACAAGAAATTTTTTATAGTTCAAAAAAATTAAAAATTAATGAAATAAAAATTCTAAACTATAAAAAAATATGTTTTTATATTAATAATAAAGTTTCACAATCTTGGAAAAAGAAAAATGATTTTTTAGATTTTTCTCCTAAAGCAAAAATTTCCTATGTTTGATCAGGAAAAGATTATCCAAATTATAAATTACAAAAACAATATAATTTTAAAAAAATCCCTGATGATGTTTTGTATAAAAATTGATATTGCAAGGAAGCTAAAAAATGAGAAAAACTTTATATAATTCATTCAAAATTGAATCCTGAAACTAATTATGAAATTTCTGTAAGTAAAAATTTGAAAGATATTTATTGAAATAATTTTGATTGAAATAAAAAAATTAGTTTTAAAACAGGAAAAATTCAAGATATAGATAAAGAATTTTATTTTTTGACAAATAATAGTGTAAATACTATTCCTAAAAAGGCAAAAATATTTTTTGGTTTGCAAGTGACAAATTTAGATAAAATAAATTTGGAGGTTAGGGAACTATCAGTTTTAGATTTTTTGAAAAATAATTATTGGAAAGAAGCAAAAAATTATAAAACAAAATCTTCTTTTGAGTTAAAATTAAAAAATAAATATTGGAATTTTACAAAAAATACTTTTGATTTAGAAAAAGATGTTTTAGGAAAAAGTTTAACTACAAATATTGTTCAAATTTGAGCTAAACTTGGGAAGAAAAAAGAATTTACAACTTATATAAAATCAAATCTTAGTTTAGTTTTAGAAAGTGCTACAAATAAAAAAATTCTATTTATTACAGATTTTGAATGAAAAAAAGTAGATAATTTGAATTTAAAATTTTATAGAATTATTTATACTGAAAATTGAAAATTTTTGGAAGTGAAAGCTTTTTCTCCTGTAGAAACTATCTCTTTTAAAGAAACCCTCTCTCCTGAATCCTCTCTCCCCGATGGGGAGAAAGGGGCTGCAAAAAAAGAAGAGAATAAAAAAAATTGAGTTTATGAATTTGAAAAACTTGATACAAAAAATTTGGTTATTGTGGCTGAAAATAAAAAATTAGGATATTTTTGAATACTTGATTATAGATTAAATTCTACTTCAAACTATGATTTTAAATATATTTCTTGAGTTAGCTCAAGTCAAAAGAATTTTTTATATTTATATACTGAAAGACCTATTTATAAACCTTGAGATACAGTTTATTTTAAATGAATTTTGAGAAAATTTTGATTCAAATGATATTCAAAAACTGATATTTCAGAAGCAAATTTAGAAATTTTGGATCCTAAGTGAAAAATTATAAAAACTTTGGAATTAAAAGATTTTAAAAATTCTAATTTTTCTTGAAAATTTATTATTCCAAAATGAGTTCCTACAGGAAAATTTAGTTTTAATTTTATAACAAGCAAAAAAACAATAAAAAATAACGCACATTTTTTTATAGAAGAATATAGAAAACCGGTTTTTAAAGTGGTAATTAAAGAACCACCAATGCCCTCACCCCAACCCTCTCCTTTGGGAGGAGAGGGAGTAAAAGGTAAAAATAATTTTATTTTATGAGAAAAATTTGATTTTATAGTTTCTTGAGAATATTATTTTGGTTGAAAATTAAAAAATACTTCAGGAGAATATTCAGTTTTAGCTCAAAATTATTTCTTTGATTCTAAAGATTTTTCAGATTATAAATTTGGTGAATGATATGAATATTTTAATTGTTTATATTGGGGAAGTTGTAATTATAATGATAATTTAATTGATTCAAAAAAATTTAAAATAAGTGAAAAATGAGAAAAAAAATTAGAATATATTTTTCCTAAAAAAGATGAAAATGGAGAAAAAATTTATACCTTTTCAGTTTTAATGAAAGATCCAGATACTTCTAGAGTTGTTAGAAAAAGTTTTTCAAAAATTTTACATATTACTGATGCTTATGTTGGTTTGATAACTAATTATTATTTTAAGAAATGAGAAAAAATAAACTGAGGAATAATTGTTTTAAATCATAAAGCAAAAATTCTAAAAAATAAAAATGTAAAAGTAGAACTTATAAAAACAACTTGGAAAAATGTGAAGAAAAAGGGAATTGATGGAAATTTTTATTATGAATATGAACAAGAAAAAAAATTAGAACAAAAACAAAATATTATTTCAAATAAAAAATGAATAGCAAAATTTGAATTTTCTCCAAAATCTAATTGAGAATATTTAGTAAAAGTTAGTTATATTTGAAAAAATAAAAAAGAATTTATTAGTTCAAAAAATATTTTTGTAGAATCTGAAAATTATATTTCTTGGAGAAATTCTAATAATTCTATAACAAAATTAGAGGCTGAAAAAATAAAAGTTAATATTTGAGATGAAGCAAATTTTATTCTTAAAAGTCCTATAAATAAAGGAAAAGCAATTATTTTTATAGAAAAAGATGATGGAATTTTAGATTATTTTATTCACGATTTAAAAACTTATTCAGATACAATAAAAATAAAAGTAAAAAGTGAATATTATCCTAATTTTTATACAAAAGTTTTTCTTATTTGAAAAGAAAAAGATAAACTTTTACCAATCTATAAAAGAGCTTTAGCTTCAACAAAAGTAGATACAAAATTCAAAAAATTAAATATAAAAATAACTGCAAATAAAAATAGTTATTTGCCTTGAGAAAAAGTAAAAATGAAAATAGAAGTAAAAGATAATTCTGGTTTATGAGTAGCAAATACAGATTTGAGTGTTTGAATAGTAGATCAGAGTTTACTTGCTTTAAAGGGAAATCCAAAGAAAAATCCTTATGTTTTTTTCTATGATTTGAAAAGATATTTATGAGTTAAAACATTTTTATCTTTAACAAATTTAGTTGAAAAATTGGAAGTTATTGATGCTAAAGATTGAGAAAAATGATGAGGTTGAGAAGAAGTAATGTGATGAAATACAACTAAAAAAAGATGAACTTTCAAAGATACAGCTTTTTGGTTAGCAAATTTAAAAACAGATGAAAAATGAGTTGCTTTTATGGAATCTGAAAAATTACCAGATAATTTGACAACTTGGGTTATTGAAGTCGTTTGAAATACTTCTGATACAAAAGTCTGAGTAGCTTATGAAACTATTTTGACAACAAAAAAGCTGCAAATTAATGATAATTTACCAAACTTTTTTGGTTCAAATGATGAAGTAATTTTGTCTCCTGTAATATTTAATAGAACAGGAAAAAAAAGAAAATTCAAAGTTAGCTTAAATTGAATAAATTTTAATATAAAAGTTTGAGAAGCTGAAAAAATAATAGAAATAGAAAAAAATTCTAGTAAAACTATAAATTTCAAAATAAAAATAAATGATATTTGAATTTCAGGAAATAAAAATTTCTTTAGTTCAAGGATTAATATAAAAGTAGAGAATTCTTCAAAAACCCTCTCACCTGAATCCTCTCTCCCTGATAGGGAGAAAGGGGCTACAAAAAAAGAGGAAAAATTTGTAGATGAAATAGAAAAATTTATTAGAATAAAAGAAACAAGTACAAAGGAAAATATTTCAACAACAGGGAAAACAAAAGAAAAATCTTTTAAAGAAATTATAAATTTATCTAATTTGAAAAATAAAAATTGAACTTTGCAAATAAATTATTCAAAAACTATTTTTTGACAATTAACAACTTGAATTGATTATTTAAATAATTTTCCTTATGGTTGTAGTGAACAGCAAACTTCTGCTATTATGCCAAATATTTTTATAAAAAAATTATATAATTCTGCTCAAATTGATTTTGATTTTAAAACTAAAATGGTTAAAAGATGGCAATGAGAAAAAAACTGATATGTTGAAATTTCTTTACAAAATATTATAGAAAATTATTTAGTAAATATTAGAAAATTTCAAAAAAGAGATTGAGGTTTTGTATATTTTTATGATGTAAATTGAAAAAATTATTCTGACTTTTATTTGAGTTCTTATATGTTAGAATCTTTGAGTAAAATCAGAGATATTTGATTTGAAGTTGATGAAGCAATGTTACAAAATTTAAGTAAATATTTGAAAAATAGATTTTATAAAAATTATAATGAGTCTTGTGAAAATTATTATAATTACAAAAAAGATTGTGAATATTCTATTTCAAGTAGATTAAAAGCACTTTCAGCAATTTTGACTTATGATAATGATGATTATGAAGTTTATAAAATGTATAAAATTTTGAAGGAACCTTCAAAAATCCCCCTATCTAACTTTCCCCCAAAAGGAGAAAGAATAGCTTCAAAAAATAAAATAGAAATAAAACCAGATGAAAAAATATTTTATAATAAATTAGATAAAGCAATATTTTTAGGAAAATTAATTAAAAATAAAAATTTAACTTCTTCTCAACTAATTCCTTCCATTAAATCTAAGAAAAAAGAAGATATAAAAATAAGTGAAAAAGAAAAATTGAAAAACAAAGCTGTGGAATTAATTAATGAAGTTATTGATAAAAAATTATCTTTGTCAGCAAGATGAGCTTTTATTGAAGGGAATAATAGAACTTTGGATACTGCAAAATTTTTGAAATGAGTTTCTATGATTTGATTAGATGAATTTAAAAATATAGAAAAAATAATAGATTTGACTAATGCTTGGCTTATTAAACAAAAAAGAGAAGATTGAAGTTTTGGGTCAACAGAGCAAACTATAAAAATAATTGAAGCTATAAGTGAATATTTAATAAATTCTAAAGAATTAGAAGAAGTAGATGATTATGTAAAAATTCTTTTAAATTCAAAAATTATAGATGAAAAAAAATTTGATGAAAAAAATAAACTTGAAGTTGTAAATATAAAAACTTTTTCTCCTGAATATCCCTCACCCCAACCCTCTCCCTTGCAGGGAGAAGGAGAAGCTACAAGAAAAAAATATGAAGGAATTAAATTATTAAATTGAGAAAATGAATTTTTTATAAATAAAACTGGTTCAGGAAATATTTATTATGATTTAAATTTATGATATTATTTGGATACAAAAGACTTAAAATCAAGAGATGAAGGATTTTTTGTAGAAAGAATTTTTTATAAATATGAAGATTATGAAAAAATAGAAAAATTACAAAAAACTGAACAAAAAAAATATAAAGATAAACAAATAAGTTATGAAGATTTGAAATATCCAAAAGATATAATTAATTATTTAAATTCTGTAGAAAAAGGAAAAATAGGAGAATTATTAATAGTTTATAATAAAATAATAAACTCAGAAACAAGAGATAAAATTTTATTTGAATGATTTATTCCCTCAGGAGCTGTTTTAATAAATCCGAATTTAGAAACAAATGAGAAAAAAAGTATAAGTCTTTGAAAGGATAATTTACCTAAAAAAAGCCCCCTATCTCAACCTTTCCCCCCAAGGGAGAAAGGAGTAGCTACAGAAATAAAAATTGGAGAATTAATTTTTGATAAAAAAGAGTTTAGATTAGATAGATTTTTTTGATATAAAGAATTTTTAAGACCTTGAATTCATAATTTTACATATTTAATTAGATTAACTCATTCTTGAAATTATAACATAAAACCAACAAAAGTTTCAGAATTTTACAATGTAGAAAATTTTGGTAGAACTGCTTGAGAAATATTTGTTGTAGAATAGAAAATAGCAAAATTATTTTGCTATTTTTTTTGTGAAAAAATTTTATTTAAACCTAAAAAAACTCTTTTGCATAGTTTTTCAAAGAAAAAAATAACTAACTAAAAATAGTTAGTTATTTTTTTTTAAATTTACTTTCCCAAAATTCCTTTAATTTTTTCAATATCACCTTTAATTTTTTCAAAATTATTTTTTATTTCTTTAGTTATTTTTCAATTTTTAAATTCAGATTTAGTTTTTTCTACCAAATTATTTATTTTTACTATAGATTCTTTTAATTCAGGATTTTTTTCTATTTGTGTTTTATAATTTTTTTCTAAATAATTTATAGAAGTTTCCATAGCTTTTAATCAACTTTCTGAAATATTTTTAGAAGCTTTTTCATAAATTTTTTCAAAAGTAGAAAAATCACTTAAAAATTTTGATTTATTTTTAATATAATCTTTTGCTTCATTTTTTATTTTTTCAGCAGAATCTTTTATTGTCTTAGTTCAAACAGAAAATTCATTATTACTATTTGTTTTAATATTTAATTCTCAATCTTCAGTAGAAATATTTGTTTCTCAACCTAATTTTAAATTACAAGAAGAAAGTAAAACAGTAATTATTAGAATTATTCATATATTTTTTTTTGACATATTTTTTTTTAGTTTTAAATATTATTATAGCCTATTATATGTTTTTTAAAATATTTGCAAAAAAAAATTGCAAAAAAAAATATGTTAATATAATATATTTATAAGATAATATTAATTTAAAGAAAAAAAATGTCAAAAAAAATTAAAAATCTAAAAAAACTTATAATTATTGCTCAACCTTCAAAAAAAGGATTTTTGTGGGAATTAGCTTTAGAATATGAAAAACAGGAAAAAAATTTTTGAAATAAAATAGAAATTCTTGATTTATATGATAAAGAAAATTTTCAACCAAATCTGGAATTTCAAGATATGAAAATTTTGAATGATGATCCTAATAGAGAAAAATTTCAAAAAAAAATAAAAGATGCAAGTGAATTAATTTTTATTTTTCCAATTTGGTGGTGAAATATGCCTGCTATTATGAAAAATTTTATTGATACAAATTTTGAAGCTTGATTTGCTTATAAATTTCAAAAGGGAAGTCCTATTCCAAAAAAACTTTTAAAATGAAGAACTGCAAAAGTTTTTTGTAGTTGTGATGGTTCAAAATATATGTATAATAATTATTTATGTCCTATGTATTTGAGAAGATATATAGAAATTTATATTTTGGGGATTTTTTGAATTGAATTAACAGAATTTGAAATTTATGATAAAATGAGAAAAAATTCAAGATGAGAAAAAGATGAAATTTTGAACAATTTAGTTTTAGAAATAAAAAGAGAAAATATGACTTTATGATTTTCTGAAACAATAAAAAATTTATTTTAACTAAAAAAATTAATGAAAGCAAATCCTAAACAACAACAAGCAATTGATAAAATAGATTGACCTCTTTTGATTATTGCTTGAGCTTGAAGTTGAAAAACTGCAACTTTGACAAAGAGAGTTGAAAATATGATTAATAATAAAAATATAGACCCAAAATCTATTTTAATGGTAACTTTTACAAATAAAGCTGCAAAGCAAATGAGAGAAAAAGTTGCAAATACTTTGTGAGTAGAACCTCCTAGAAGCCTTTTTACAAATTCAGATTTTCCTTTAATTTGAACTTTTCACTCTATTTGAATTTTCTTTTTGAAACAAGCTTTGAACCCAAAAAATAAACTTTATTTAGAAATTTCTGAAAAATTAAGACTTAAAAAAGATTTTGTTATTTATGATGAAGCTGATAAAATTTCAGTTTTAAAATCTATTATAAAAAGTGAATTAAATTTAGATGAAAAAGAATTTCCTGCTCGTCAAATTGCTTTTTATATTTCAAATGCAAAAAATGCACTTATTACAGCAAAAGCTTATGAAAGGGAAGTAGATTCATCTTTGAAAGAAATTGTTTTCAAAGTTTATACAATTTATGAAAAAAAACTTTCTCAAAATAATGCAATGGATTTCGATGATATTTTGATAAAAACTTTGGCACTTTTGAATATTAATCAAGTTTTGGAATATTATCAGGAAAAATATAAATATTTAATGATTGATGAATATCAAGATACAAATGCTCCACAATATCATATTGTAAAACTTTTATCAGAAAAATATAGAAATTTGGCTGTAGTTGGTGACGATTCTCAGTCAATTTACTCTTGGCGCGGAGCCAATATGCAAAATATTTTGAATTTTAAAAAAGATTATAGAGAAGCTGAAGTTATCAAACTTGAACAAAATTATAGATCAACAAAAAATATTTTAGCTTGAGCAAATGCTGTAATTGCAAAAAATACTTCTTGAATAAAAAAAGAGCTTTGGAGTGATAAACAAGATGGAAATATTATAACTTATATTGAAGCCCCTGATGATAGAATTGAGGCAAAAACTATTGTAGATATTATTTCTGAAAAAGGTTCTGCTTATTTAGATAATTTAATTTTATATAGAACAAATGCACAATCTAGACTTTTTGAAGAATATTTAATGAGAAAAAATATTGCTTATAGAGTTATTTGAGGACAAAAATTTTATGATAGAAAAGAAATAAAAGACTTACTTGCTTACTTGAGAGTTTTGCATAATTCTCTTGATATAGTTAGTTTGAAAAGAATTATAAATGTTCCAACAAGAAAAATTTGAGCAAAATCTATAGAAGTTTTAGATAATTATAGAGAAAATTTTTGACTTAGTTATTATGAAATTATAGAAAATATTTGAGAAGTTGAAGAACTTAGAGCAGGAGCAAAAGAATCTTTGAAAAATTTTTTAGAAATTTATAAAAATTTACATAAAAAATCTGGAGAAATAGAAGTTTCTAGTCTTATAAAAGAAATTGTTCAAATTA
>Ga0256834_1000943_pt1 | contig 20381 bp, 21 predicted proteins | sample 4281140metaG_FD_190536 | JGI IMG/M metagenome (GOLD analysis project Ga0256834, IMG submission 190536) | Hydrothermal vent microbial communities from East Pacific Rise, Pacific Ocean - 4281-140 | ecosystem: Environmental > Aquatic > Marine > Hydrothermal vents | place: Pacific Ocean: East...
TCCGTTGAAAATCCAATTATGTGAGCTATCGAGGCCTATCTCGGAAATTGCATCGACCATGACGTTCCAGATAGTTATTTCCATCGTTGCAGTTGAGTTAGGTCTGAGGGGGATTTGCTCGGTAATCGGATTCAAATCGGCAACTCTTTTCCCATTTACTTTTTCCCAGTGCCCATAGCTGGAATAATCCTTGAGTGTCAAACCATCGAATGCGACAACCCTCACGCTGAGGTTTCCCTGTCCGGTCAGGTTGCAGTACATATCACTGGACGCTGAGGGAAGGGTTTTCTGGCAGGTCAGCTCGGTGGCTGAAACATGAGGAAGTACCAATGACAGGACAATGAGCAGGACGGCGAGCTTTCTCATCTTCCTGCCCCCTCGATTTTTGCAACCCTCTCTTCAATTTCCGCAATCAAGCGTTCTTTTTCCGTCGTGAAGCGCTTGAAGCACTTTTTCTGGATAACGTACACCACGAAGAGGAGGACGACCAGAAATACCACGAACGCGAAATCTGGGCGGTATTTGAGCGTGAGGAGGCCTGTGATGGCCAAATTTACGAAGAGCACGCCCTCTGGCTTTATAGTCTTGAGGATGTGATGGGTAAACACCGCGAGGGCAATTACAAGGAACATTAAAAGAAGGACTTCAATCTCAGAGTCAAGTGCTCCAGAGACCAGCGCGAGGGGAGCGATAAACCACGCGAGTCCGGAACAGTCTGTTAGTTTTTGCTTTTTTAGTTTCGAAATGAACTCTTGATGAGCTATGTGTCTCAGGTCTGGTGTTACTCTGAGATAAACAAAGCTATACAGGGGTATCAGCGTGGTGAGTGCCCATATACCCCACCAGACTACGATGTCTCCCCATAGTTTGTCTCCGGTCCCAAAATAATAGTAGGGTATCCCAAAGGTAATTGGTCGGAAGTCGGATAGACTAAACATAGCCACTATAAGCAATGCAGTTGATGATAATGATAGTCGCGCAATCTCCATAAAACGCATGAAGTCCCTATTGCGCCACCACTCTGCAATTCCCCAGAATACAGATAGTATAACCCAGAGAATAAAAGCCCCCCGAAGTAAATCAACTAAATCTTCTCTCAGGTCGTTCCAGTTAGGAGTACTCACAAGGAAAATTTTCTTTTCAAAAGTCTCCTTACTGCCATTTTCCATGACCAGCTCAAATACAAAAGTGTGTTCCCTGTTTAGGAGAAGCCAGTCAGAGGTGGAACCAACGTAAAAATCTACAACGTTTTTCAATGCGTTGTCTGCCCAAAATATGACCTCGGCAGGTAGTTTGGCTGGGTCATGTTGATATTTGGTTGAGACTGATTCGTGATGACCGTGTCTTAAGATAATTGTATACCCTCTTGCTGGAATACCGTCAACGCTCTTCAGGTAGAGCTTTCCCGTCCCGTTGCCCTCCAGCCTGCAGACTGCCTTCTCGGCCGGAGCTTTAGCAGGACATTTTAGTGTCGCACCAGCGACGAGCGGGAGGAACAGGAGGAGTGAAACGATGACCGCAACGATACCCCTCTTCACCCAACCACCGCTCAAAATACGAGCCAGCGCTTATAAGTGTTTCCTCATCAAAGCGTAAAGAAAAGTAACTTTAAAGTAGAAGAAGGACATCAGAGCGTGTAGTCTAAGACCCAAAACAAAAACTTAAATACGTGAACTCACATAATCCTGTGCGGTGAGGACATGCCAAACATAACCCTCTCAGTCCCGCCCGACCTCTACAGGAGAATGAAGAAGCATCCGGGGATAAAGTGGAGCGAGGTAGCTAGAAGGGCCATAGCGGAGTATCTGGCCAAAATCGAGGCCGAAGAACTCAGTTCGGACGAACTGCTCTCGCTTCTTGGGGAGGACTTCAGGAAAGAGCTTGAGAGCATGCCCGTTGAGGAGTACGAGAAGGCACTCAAGAAAACGAGGGGTGCCGAATGGAAAAGGCTCTCTACACACCAACGTCCTGATTGATACCCTAAAATCTCGCAGGAAGCTCGAAGGGTACACAACGATTCTCAACGTCGTGGAGTTTCCGAAGGCGCTTGAGCTGGGTTTGACAGTTATAACTTCAAGCCTTGAAGACTACCTGCTCGCGGTCAGGATATCGCAGGCAATGGTCAAGAGAGGGACGCCCGTTCCGGCAGTAGATGCCATAGTTGCTACGGTCGTGATAAACCGGGAGCTCACTCTTGTCACACGAGACAAGCACTTTGAGTGGATAAAAGAAGAGTTTGGGGGAGCTGAGACTCTCAGAATGACCTTCTTCTCCAAATGAGCAGACCTGCTAGAACGGCGATAAACACGCTCAGTGCGATGGTCTTTTTAAAGGCACTCGAAGGGTTCACGACCTTCTCAATTTTGAACTTTCTCAGTCCACCATCGTAACTGTAGAGCGTTCCATTTGCCACAATCAGGCATTCTCGACCGTTGCAACCGATGGCGTCGCAGGAGGTCAGTATTTTTCTCGTGGTGTTTTTAGAGTGCTCGATGAAGTCGTTGGAGCATAGGAGAATTTTGTCGTTAAGGACATCAAAGTCTTCCGCGCAGTTTTCAAGTCGTTGAATCAACTCAAAGTGCCCGTTGGAGTAAATGTAAATTCCGGTGCAGTTCATTAGGTAGAGCCCCGCTCCAACGGCCTTTACCCTCACACCGTTGATGAAACCGCAAGGGACTGTTCCTTTTATTTTCCCATCTCCCGAAACTTGGACAAGCGAGCAGTCTCCCATCCTTGCTGATTCCGAGATTGGAACGTAGTAAGTCCCGTTGAGGTACGCGAAGCCACTACAGTCGTAGCTGTGTAGCCTGAAGAGAACTGAACCGTTGAGGGTTTGAACCACCACGCTGTCGGGGATAAACGTCTCCACAAGCCACTCGCTTCCGTTCCAAACCAGACCGCAGGGAGTCCCGTTGAGGTGGAGCGGAACCTTTGTGAGATATCCATTAGTTGAGATTGTCGTCAGGTAATAGTTTCCGTTTTCCTCATCTATGATAGCCCAGAGGGTCCCGTTCCATAATATATTAGTCGCACTTCCTGAACTTAGAGTGAATAATCCTAGAACAAACAAAAAAAGAAGAGTTTTAAATGTATCATCAAAAATTCTTTTCATTGCCTCACCACTTTTAAATAGTTGTTAATGTCTGTGCTAAAATAGTAAACAACATATGGAAACTTTCCGTATTCCTCTTCAATATCCCTAAGAGATATTAAGTAGTCTTTTGCTCTCTGTGCACTTAACGGCATCACATCCGTACCCGCAGTGCTCGCAATACCCTCTAACTGCTGAGTCCCATTCCATTTCGACACCGAACCCATTTTCATGACAGAACCACATAAACTCGTTTAAATCTTGATAATTCATGCCATTTGGTCTGTAGTAATCACCTTTAGTATCAGTAACCATGTAATAATGGGGTTGCGGAGCTACATGGGTAAATCCTACTTTTTGTACACATTTTCTTGTTAGATACAACGGATCACGGTCCCCCCATCTTTCTATAGGTATCCAGAGAATAGGTTTCTTATACATATCTCTGACATAACGTACAATATCCCTTACTTTGATGGAGTCCTGAAGAACAGATGCTGCACCCTCTAGACTGAAATAGTACCCTGTTATCCTGTTAGATATCCAAGAAAATTCTAATTTGTTTATCCAGTTTTGAACATCTTCAAGAGCCCGAGGAGGTCCATTGGGGGAATAATATGGAATTTCAGCCCATATCTCAAATCTTGAACTAGATTTCGTGGCAAATGTCTCTATATTATGGATAAGGGCTGAGGCGTTGGCATATTTTCCCTCCCCTGTAGATAATAATATGATACCATCAAACAGTTCGATAAACTTAGAAATTTGTTCCACTGGAGTAGTTTTTGTTCCTGCATAGTAGAACAACGCCAGTTTTGTCATAGTATCACCATGGAAAGTTGTATTATAGGCATATAAATTTTTCGTTTGTTATGTGAAAGCAACGGAAGTAAATAGAAATATTAGAGCGTGTAGTCCAGAACCTTCTTGGCCTCCTCGATGTGCTCCGGGTAGACGTTCTTAATCTCAGGGTGGAGCGCCTTGATGACCCTTCCGATGAGCACGAAGAGGGTTCCGGTTATTATGGGAAGCTCGTTGACGACGTCCTCCTCGAGCGGAATGTCGCCGGGTATCTTCTTGAGGACGTACTTCCTAATTGGCTCAATCTGGACCTTCTCGTCCTCGATGACCGCCCTGAAGAGGTTCAGGCTGTTCTTGAAGCCCTTGGTAATCGGTATGTGGCGCATCTTTATCGTGCTCGAGCGCTCGGCCTTGGCGTTCTCGTAGGCAACCTCGAAGAGGTCTGCCAATTTCTTCTCCACTATGTCCATCATCTCCTCGGCCCTCGGCTTTATCACGGCCAGCTCGCAGGTTCTCTCCAGAATCTTCTGGAGCTGCGGGTAAGGTATTATCATCTCTGCCATTCAAACCACCTCCTGGCTTTTTGCCGGAAGATTTTAGTAACCCAGAGTATATAAAACTTTCGGGCGGGAGATTTTTAAAGCCCGTCCGCTACTCTGCATCATGCTCGGCGTTGTTCTAGCGTTTCCAGAAAAGCGGTGGGAGAACTACACGCTCCCGGTAAATGGAGAACCCGTCGTCAGGCTCACCGAGAAGAGGCTCCTAACCGCCAAGAGAATTCATAAAGTTCTCACAATCGTAAGAAAGGATAAGCTGAAGACCTACTCCCTCCACGTTTCAAACCCCCTTCCCGCTGTGGCGGGAAGCAAGGTGGAAGCCGTCCTCAAGGCCCTTCCGGGGGAACCGTTCTTCCTGGTCGAGGGCAACATGCCCCTGGTGATGCCCTTCCTCGTGAACTACCTCATCGGTCTCTTCTATGAAAACGAACCTGAGGCGCTAATTCCCGTCTGGAACGACGGGAGCGCCGAGGTATTTCACGCGGTTTACGAGCCGGATGCGCTGAGGGATGCGATAGAATCGGCCCTCGCAGAGGGTTACAGAAGCTTTTCAAGGGTTACCGAGTTCCTCGACTACGAGCCGGTCTCGATAGAGGAGCTGGCGAAGAGGAACCCCAAAGTGGCCCTCAGCTTTTTCCGCGTCAGGAGCTCCCTCGACGTGGCCTTCGCCGAGAAGACCCTTGAAGAACTTAAAGCCAGGGGAGAGTTCTTTTAACGGTTTTCGCGACCGTAACCGCGAGGAAGGCCTTTGCAACGTCGAAGGGAACGAAGGGCAGCACCCCTATGTAGAGCGCTTTGGTGAAGTCGCCGTTCAGGTAAAGCCCGAGCCTCAGCCAGCCGAGGAGGTATATTACACCAACCCCCAAGAGCGAGCCAGTGAGCCAGAAGGCCGCTCTCTTGGAGCGCTCGGAAAACAAACCCGCTGTTAGAGCAGCCAGCGGAAACGCGGTCAAATATCCGCCGGTTGGACCGTAGAGGTGCGCAAAGCCACCCGTAAACCCCGCGAAGACCGGCAGTCCGATGAGACCCGCGAAGACGTAAACCATCTGGGACAGCAGCCCAAGTTTCCAGCCGAGCAGAAGGCCCGAAAGAAGGACCGCGAAGACTTGAAGCGTTATCGGAACCGGTCCGATGGGAACTTGAATCTGGGCGCTGACGGCCGTTATGGCGACGAAAAGCCCAACCAGTGCAGTTTCCCTCGCCTTCATGAAACCACCGATTGATGATTTCGTTAAACTTTAAAGTGTTTAGGTTAACGAAATACCGTGTCGAGGAAGAGAATGCTCAGGGACAGCCCCGTGAAGAGGGCAATTCTCAGAGGTCCGTTTCCGGTTTCAGGTGAGAAACTGGCGGGGGAGTTTGGAATCTCGCGGGTGGCGGTCTGGAAGCACGTTAGAGAACTCAAAAAGCTGGGATATTCCATACGCTCCACCGGGAAGGGCTACGTCGTGGAAGGCAGACCTGACGTTCCCTATCCCTGGGAGCTGCCCGTTAAGGCCGTCTATCTCCCGGAGACTTCGTCAACGATGGACGTGGCTTGGAATCTCGAGGACTGGGAGTTTGCCATAGCCGGAACTCAGCGCTCCGGAAGGGGCAGGCGTGGAGCGTCATGGTTTTCTCCGCCGGGAGGACTCTACGTCTCTCTGCCAATCTCGGAGAGGCTTTCCCTCGAGGCTGGCAGAAAGCTCTCAAAACCCGTGCTCTCGGCGGTTTTGAGGATTCTGCGGGAGATGGGAGTTAGAGCCGTCCCGGTTGAAAACGGGCTGTACGTTGACGGCCGAAAGCTTGGAGGGGTTCTCGTCGAAATCTCGGGGGAGATGGGGGAAGTTAAAAGGGCCGTGGTTGGATTGGGACTCAACGTCAAGAACCCGGTCCCGGCTGGGGCAGTCTCCCTTCAGATGCTGCTTGGGAGTGTTTCCCTTCTCCAGGTGGCAAAAAGGGTTCTCCCCTCCGTTGAGGAGGAACTGAGAAAGTTTTTAAGGAGCGCGAGGAGCTTTGAGCGATGATAGTTGTCGAGGGACTGCACTTTTCCTATGACGGAAGGGAAATCCTCAGGGGAGTTGACCTGACCTTTGGCGGGGAAATACTCGCCCTAGTTGGTCCGAACGGAAGCGGAAAGACAACCCTGGCGAAGCACTTAAACGGTCTGCTGAAGCCCGTCAGAGGAAGGGTTTTGGTTGATGGAATGGACACGAGGAGACACACAGTTGCGGAGCTGAGCAGAAAAGTTGGCTACGTCTTTCAGAACCCGGAGCACATGTTCTTTGAAGAGACGGTCTTCGACGAGGTTGCCTTTGGGCCAAAGAACCTTGGGATAAGGGGAGAGGAGCTCGAAGAGAGGGTGAGGTGGGCCCTTCAGGCGGTGGGTCTCGAGGGCTTCGAGGAGAGAACGCCATACTCCCTGAGCGGCGGCGAGAAGCAGAGACTAGCCATAGCCTGCGTCCTCGCCATGAAGCCGAAGTATCTAATCCTCGACGAACCGACGAGCGGACTTGACGGAAAAGCCGAGAAGAGCGTTGTGAGGACAATCAGAACGCTCAGAGAGGAGGGACACGGTGTTCTTCTCATAACCCACGACATGGACCTGGTTCTCGAGCTGGCCGAGAGGGTTGTCCTTCTCTTCAACGGGCGGGAGCTCTTCGAAGGCTCCGTTGAGGAGTTCTTTGAACTTGAACTGGAGGAGTATTCCCTTGAACTTCCCGAACTGCTGGAGCTGGCGAAGGGTCTTGGAGCGGGCTTCGTAAGGAGCGTTGAGGAGCTGATGGAGGTGCTCGGGTGAGGGAATTCTACGTCAGAAAAAGCTCCTTCCTTCACTCCCTCGACCCGAGGGTCAAGATAGTCGGGACCCTGCTCGGAATACTTACCCTGATGTTCTTCAACGACCCGAGGTTCCTGTTTCCGGTGTTCTTCCTAATTCTCATCGCGGGCAGAATCCTTGGGGGTATAGAGGTTAGAAGACAGCTCTCCCTCCTTAAGCCCCTGCTCGTGATAGTCGCCTTCACGCTGTTCTTCTGGCCCTTAATTTACAGCCCCTGGTACATGGGCCTTATCTTCGGAGTCTCGTTCTCGCTGAGGCTGCTTTCCTTCGGACTTCTGACATTCCTTCTGCTCATGACAACGCGGCAGAGGGAACTCATCCTGGGGTTCGTCAGGCTCGGCCTCCCCTACGAACTCGGACTGACCCTGACGATTGCCCTGAGGTACATACCAACCCTCTACTCCCTGGCGCAGACAATAATGGACGCCCAGAGGAGCAGGGGACTTGAACTCGACAGGGGAAAACCCCTGGTCAGGCTGAAGAAGATGACCGCCGTTTTGATTCCGCTGATAGTGGCGTCCCTAAAAACGGCTCACGAACTTAGCATAGCCCTTGAGAGCAGGGCCTTCGGCTACGGGAAGAGGAGGACTTTTCTGAGGGACATAGAGATGAGTAGAAAGGACTACGCGGCGCTCGCGGTGATTGTTGCAACTTTTCTCATCGCGGTTTACCTCAGGTATTCCCTGGGACTCGGGCACGTCGCTATTTACCGAGCATCCTCTTGACGAGGCCGTCTATTCCAATCGAGTGGTCTCCAAGCACCGACACCTGCTCCGGGGGTGCCTTCAAGATGCTGACGTTGAGCTTGTAGTGCCCCCGGTAGGATGAGGTCCTGAGGACAACGAGGGCGTCGAAAAGCTCGGGGACGTGGAAGAGCCTCACGAACTCGCCGGGAAGGTCAAGCTCGTTAAAAACGACGGCGTGATGTCCGAGCACAACCCTGAGCGCTCCCTCATCGGATGCCCTCCGGAGTTCCACGAGTTTCTCCGGGGTTACACCCTTGAGAAGGGGGAACTGGGCGACGAAGACGCTGGAGCCGTTCTCAACGTAGTTTATCGCCTCCAGGAGCTCATCCATGGAGTATACGTTGCCAACCAGCACCTTTGAGGCGTCTCCCTCAAGCCTCTGGAGTATTGAGGGCGAGAAGAACCGTCCGGGGCCGAGATAGTAGGCGGCCGAGCCGGACAGCGAGCTGGCCATGAACGTGTGCAGAAACACGAGAAAGGCGAGCTCATCCGTTGATACAACGGCCGAGAGTGTCGAATCCCCAAACTCAAGGGGAAAATCGTCGAAGGGTTTTATCCCTTTGAGTTCGGTGGCTGGAGTGAAGAATCCCGGCATCGGGTTTTCTTGGGGTTCGGTCTATTTATAGGTTTTGGAAAGTGAAAAATCAGAAGAGCCTCAGGGAGCCTATCGCGACAAGACCTATCGCGGACAGAGCAATCAGGACTATTATCTCTATCACGACCGCGATAACGAGGGCTATGAAGGCCCTTATCCAGCCGGTATTGAAGACCGCTTTGATTGTCCAGACGTACACTATCAGGAACGCCAGAAAGCCCAGGAAAGCCGCGAACGGTCCGGTCCAAGCAAAGAGCAGGGCGACTATGGTAGCGGCTATTCCGCCGAGGATTCCCCCACCGATTATGCCGACCATTGCCCTCAGCACGGAGGCGTCCCTTATCCCAACGAGTTTGGCGCTGAAGGACAGTATCAGGCCCGCTATGAAGAGGGCTATCAGGTAACTTACCAGCCCAATGAGACTGAGGGATGGGACGACCCCGTGTCCGGCTACCGGTCCGTACATGAAATCACCTCCCATTGAGTTCTCACAACACCTTTTAAGTCCTTCCAAAAGTGCTTTAAAAGAAAGTACCCACGTTCTCTGGGTGGTGAGATGAGCGTAACTGCTGACCTCTGGCGGTTTTTCTACAACGAATTCTGGCATCCCATGTTCACAAGGAGCGGCTACAACGCTGTCAACACGTTCGTTTACGCACTTCTCTTTGGCCTCGGCGTCATCTACTCCTACCGCTACATAATCAAGCCTCTGAAAATCAAAGTTGACGAGAGACTGTTCTGGGCGGTAACGCCGATGGTGGTCTTCGGGGCAACCGTCAGGGCGCTCGTGGATGGGGGAGTCCTTCCCGAGAACCCGCTGATACTAACCCCGGGGATATTCTTTACGGCGTTTGTTCTCATAGTCCCCGCCATAGTGGCCGATACAAAGCTCAAAACGTATCCGAAGATTACAATCGCGTGGGGAACTGTTCTGGCCATCTGGGCCAACTACCTGCTCGTAACCCACGCCAAAAACTGGCGGCCCTACGAACTCACACTGCTCCACACCGCCGTCAGCTGGGCCGCGGTCTTCCTCTTCTACAGGTGGAGGCCCTTCGACAGGCTCTACCTCTACCCTGTCTTGGCTCACTACTTCGACATAGCATCAACGGTCGTCGGAATACACTTCTACCACTACAGGGAGGTTCACTGGGTCGAGCACTACCTCGTGAGCTGGTTCGGGGCGTACGTCTACTACCCCTGGATAACGTTCATCCTCGTGGTCGTCTACTACGCCCTGAAATACCTCGTTCCCGACGAGGAGGAGAGACGCTTCTGGTATCTGGCCGTTTATATCCTCGGCCTCGGTCCAGCGATAAGGGACCCCGCGCAGATGGTTCTCCAGGTGTGAGGGTTTTTCCCTCCTCTATCTCCCTCTTCAAAAGCTTCGCTTCCTCCTCAGCCTTCCTCACGCGGAAGACCCTCGCGATTCTCTCAACAGCCTCAAGCTTCCTGACGATGCCGTCTAACCACGTGAAGACGTCGCCCGGGTAAACGATTAGGCCGTAGACCTTCCTGAAGTGCTCCGCTATCTGCGTTGGATGCTTTCCGCTCCTGCGAAGCTCGATTATGAGGTTCCCGACGCGCTCCATCGCGTACTCGGTGCAGTCCTCTTCACCGCAGGTGAAGAACTCCTGATAAATCGTGAACAGCCTCTCGGCCGCGTTCGGACTTAGCTCCGGAATCACCTTGTCAAGCTCCTCCAGAATAGAAGCGAAGCTCGGCGAGAAGACGCTGGAGCTTATCCTGCCTCTCACGGCCCCCTCAAGCTCCCTCTGGAGTGTTCCGCTTAGATACAGGTTCTCGAAGGGGTGAAGCTTGAGCGCAATCCAGCGAGCGGGCTTCTCCCGAAGGTTCTTCCGGATAAACTCGGCCTCCTTTGGCAGTAAAAAGCTCATGCTAACTGCTCGCCCGTATGGTGTAACCTCGACGAGGGGCCTTTTGAGCCTCACAAGCTCGAACTCCTCCAGCTTTTCTAAAACCTTCTCGGCGCTCTGGTTGGCCCCTAAGCAGCGCTCCTGAACCTCCTCTATAACGTCAAGCCGATTGAAGACGCAGGAGTGAGCGAGGACGTTGTCCTGCTCAAGCTCGTCGCTCCACTCAACCTGAACCGGCTCTATTGGGGCCGTCAGGAGCTTGAAAGCTATTTCTTCCTCGGTGCCCTCCATCTGGGCCGAGTATTTTCTTCCAGGCTCGACTATGAGGTAAACTTTACCCTTCTCGTGGTAGAGGGGCCTTCCAGCCCTTCCGAGCATCTGGTGGAACTCCCTGACGGTTAACCACTTGTTGCCCATCGCGAGGCTCTCGAAGACCACCTGAGAGGCAGGAAAATCAACGCCCGCTCCCAGCGCGGCGGTCGTGACGACGACGTCGAGCCTTTGAGCCAGAAACTCCATCTCGGTGAGCTTCCTCTGCTTGTAGGGCAGACCGGAGTGGTATGGCTTCGCGCGGAGGCCCTTGCTCGTTAAATAGGCTGAAAGCTCGTGCGTGCGCTTCCTTGAGAACGTGAAGACTATCGTCTGCCCCTTGTAGCCCTGCTTGGATTTTCTCATCGCTTCCGCCCGGCAGAGGTTGGCTATGTGGCGCCACTTTTCCGACTCGTTTCTCGCTATTATGATGTGCCTCTCCAAATCAACAGGCCTCTCGTCGTAGAGCACCAGCTTGAGGCCGAGTTCTTTGGCAAGCTCCTCAGGATTCCCGACGGTTGCGGAGAGACCTATGAACTGGGCCTTCGGGTAGAGCCTCCTCAGCCTTGCGATTAGTCCGTCGAGCCTCGGCCCGCGCTCCTCGTCGTCGAGCGTGTGTATCTCGTCTATAACAATCGTCCCGACGTTCCCTATCTTCCTCCCGGCACGGAGAAGGTAGTCTATTCCCTCGTAGGTTCCCACTATGATGTCCGCGTCGATTCCAGTGTCAACGACTACCAGTTCGTCCTTAGTTTTTATACGGCTCATTCCAACGCGAATGGCAACCCTCAGCCCGAGCTTCAAATACCTCCTCCTGAAGTCCTCGTACTTCTGGTTTGCCAAAGCAACGAGCGGAACCAAGAAGAGGAGCTTTTTGCCCTCCATCGCCTTGGGAACCCCGGCCAGCTCTCCGATTAGCGTTTTGCCGCTCGCAGTCGCGGAAACGACGAGCAAGTTCTCTCCCTCAAGGAGGCCGTTCTTGACGGCCAGACTCTGAACGGGGAGGAGCTCCTTCACGCCCTCGGCCTTCAGAACTTCCTTAAACCTCTCCGGAAGCGGGAGCTCATCAACCTTGACCCTCTCGACCTTGATGTGCTTGGCCTTCAGCTCGTCCCACTTGGTGACTTCCGGGTGCTTCGTCGGGTCGAAGCGCGGGTCGAAGGCATACAAAACCTTATCAAGGTCCCTAAACCTGTCGAGGAGCTTCTTGGCCTGCTCGAACATCGCTATGCTGTTGAACCTGAAGCGGAGCTCCCTCTTCAGCTCGTCCTCCGCACAGCGCTCGCAGATGTACTCGTCCCGGTACTTTATCCTGTTGCCTGGCGTTAAGACTGTTATCCTGCCCTCGAGGAGGCAGAGACGGCACAATTCGGCCTTCTCAACGCGCTTGCTCTGGAGCCTCCTCTTGAAGTAGTCCTCCCACTCGTCCGCGTTGACGAGAACGATTCTCGCCTGCCTTAAAAGCTTCTCAATCTCCTTTGGATTGCGGTAGTTGCTTCCCTCCAGAACCTTGAAGAGCCTTCCCTCCCGCATTATGAGGCGGAATACCCGCTCGGCCTTCAGGTTCCTCATCTCGCTCAGCTTTTCCGGCTCGTTCTCGATGAAAAAGGCCTCAAGCTCGTTCTTCTTCCTTCCGGGCTTTATTATGAAGAGCATCTTCACCGCCTCGGCCAGCCGTCCACTCATCACGGCTCAGAGTCGGGAGGCGTCCTCATCGGCGAGCCAGCAGTTCTTCAGCTCTTCAACAACGAGGTTCGCCTCCATGAACTCCAGGTTCCTTCCGAAGATTGCCTTAAGCCGTTCGAGGAACGCTCTAAGCTCGTCGGTATCGCGAAAGCTCGCCTTGATTAGAACTTGACAGTCTCCCGTTTTCACGTAGAGGAACTCCACGTTGCTGAAGCCTGCGACTCTCTTTAAGTACGGCCTCACACCCTCGTCAAAGTGTCTGAACTTAAGCTCGATAAGCGCCCTGACGAAGTGACCCAGAAAGGCCGTGTCGATGAGCGCGGAGTAGCCCTTGATTGCCCCGAGTCTTTCGAGCTTTTCAACCCTGTTCTTTACGCTGGCAGGTGAAAGGCCGACCAGCCTGCCGAGTTCCGTAAGGGTAATCCTGCCGTTCTCCCGGAGTATCCTCAGTATCTCCCGGTCCTTTTCGTCAATCCCCGGCATCCTACCACCGGCAAAGGGAAGGGGAAATCAGCGGGTAATCTTGACCTGCCTCATCAGCTCGAGCGGCTCCGGGTGCTTCTCGAAGTACTCGCGAACCGGCTTGAGGAGCTCGATGAGGTACTCGGCGACGGCGTTCTTGAGGTCGAGCGGGTGGAGTTTCCCTTCCGCAAAGTCCCTCTTGAGCTCTTCAAACGTGGTGTAGGTGACGTCGCCGCCGAACCTAGCCGGGCGGTGTATGGTGAACTCCGTCGGCTCCTCGCGGAAGATTATGTACTCTGCCCAGTCGAGAACGGGGTTGTACCTGACTTCCCTCGCGGGACAGAAGGCCTTCCTGAGCTTCTCCCTAATCTCCTCCGGCGTGTCGTGGATGAAAACTGCCGAGTAGGGCTTGCTCTTGCTCATTTTCATCTGGGTTTTAAGCTCTTTGAACTGCTCCTCGCTCTCTATCGGCCAGACCGGAGGCTCCTGCAGACCGAGGAGGAGGTGGTGGTGCAGAGCGACCGGCTTGAGCTTCTCGCCCTTCCATTCGAGCGGGTGGTACTTCAGCTTCTGGGCCACTTCAATCGCTATGACGTGGGCCTTCCTCTGGTCCATTCCGGCGTGGGCTATGGTAACGCCCTGGTAGAAGATGTCAGCAACCTGCATCGCCGGGTAGATGAGCTTGGCGAAGTCTATCGCCTCACCCATTTGCCTGCCCATTATCGTTATCGAGCGCATCATCCTCGCTAAGGTTACGTTCTTGGAGATGTCTATTACTGTCTGCCAGTAGTCGCCCTTCTCAAGTATCTCGCTGGCCAGAACGAACTCGACCTTGTCGGGGTCTCCGCCCATGACCTTGATGCTCTGCTTCATTCCCTCCTTGAAGTAGCCGAGGGCGACCTTCTGTATGGTTTCTAAATCGCCACCGAGCTTGTCGTTTATCCAGCTGTGCCAGTCGGCTAAGAAAATCCTCGTCTTTATCCCTGCCTTCTGAAGGTCGGCTATCTTTGCTCCGGCCATGAGTCCGGTTCCGAGGTGAATGTAACCGCTGATTTCGAAGCCGATGTAGTGCTGCATCGGGATTCCAACCTCGAAGAGATGCCTCAGGTTCTCCTCCGTCAAAAGCTCCTCTGTCGGCTTTCTTTTTATGAGCTGAATCTTCTCCTCTACGTCCATACTACCACCTGAGCCTGAAACGGCGGAAGACTTTAAGGGCTTTGCGGAAGTTTTTCAGCTCTGTTAAAGTTTCCTTCATAAGATTTATAACTACTTACCCAATAAATAACCCGGTGATACCATGAGGAGGGCTGCAATACTTATTGCGGCTTTTGTATTGTTTAGCGTCTTTGGGTTCGCCATGGCCAGCGCTGCAGAGACTACACCAATCGCAACCGTGGCCGTCGATTTGGCCCACGGTGAGAATCCGAAGGGCCTCACGCCGCTGACCTATAAGAACCAGACCCTCACTCCCGGCATCCTCGAGACGATTAAGGACATGAAGTGGGTCTACTTCGGTGACCCCAAGTACGCCGACGAGCTTGGAATCAAGGACCTCGGAAGCAAGATAACATACGACGCCCTCAAGGGCGTTGACGTTCTCATCATCCCGCAGCCAACCAACCCGTTCTACCCGGACGAGGTTCAGGCAATCAAGCAGTGGCTTCAGGAAGGAGGAAAGGTTCTCTGGGTTGCCGGTGACTCCGACTACGGAAGCGGTGTTAAGACCCAGCAGTTCGTTGACAGCCTCCTCGACCAGCTCGGAATCACGAACCTCCGCGTTGACCTCTGTTCCGTCGAGGACCCTGTGAGCAACGCTGGAAAGAGCTACCGTGTTATCGCCCTCGTTCAGCCCAGTCCCGACACCCCGGCCAAGGACATGATAACCAAGGGCTTTAAGTACGGTGGAAAGGTTCTCGAGCACGGCCCCGGTGTCGTTGCGTGGGTTGACAACCCCAACGGCCAGGGCAACTGGCACGTCCTCAACGACACAAGCAGGCCGAAGTACACCTACGTCATCGTCAGGACTACCAAGAACGGTGAGATAGTCGAGAACAACGCTCCAGCGGCCCACGCGTACCAGGCAGGCAACACCGGACAGTTCCCGATTGTCGCCGTCCAGATAGTCGAGCTCCAGGGCAAGAAGCCGGACGTTATCATCGTCAGCGGTGAGACCCCGATTGGAGGCTACATGCCGATGTGGGCATCAGTTTACTACGGTGTCAAGCTTGACGGTCCAACCTTCATAAACAACTTCCTCCACTGGAGCGTTGATGTTGCTCAGGGCAAGATTGCTCCTACCTCGACCACGAGCTCAAGTAGCAAGAAGATTTGCGGTCCCGCAGCTATAGTTGGCCTTGCGGTCATACCGCTCCTCCTCAGGAGGAGGAAGTGAACTCCCTTTCCATTTTTATAATCTTGAACCAACACGCTTTTTAAAGGAGCCTCAAAAAAGGGGTGGGGATTGCCATGAGGAAGTCCTTGGCTCTGTTGATGATTTTGGTTATAGGGTTTAGTGTAGTGGCCAGCGGTTGTATCAGCAGCAGTTCTTCGAGTTCAAGCGGAACCGCGACCTCTACCAGCTCCGCTAAGGGCATAACGCTGGTTATCGTTACGAGGCACGACGCCACGATACAGTACATAACCAAGGAGCTGTTCCTTCAGAGTCCGATTGCCAAGGAGTACCACATCACCAACCTCAAGTTCATCAACGTTCCTGAGGCCCTCTGGCCGCAGTACATAAAGCAGGGCGCCGACGTTGGTTGGGGTGGAGGTCCAACTCTCTTCGATGACATGTACAAGATGGGCTACCTTGCCCCGATAACCGACCAGAAAGTGCTCAACCTCATAGGAACCCAGATTCCAAAGACCCTCGCCGGAATGCCGATGATTCTTGAGCAGAACGGTAAGGTTTACTGGATTGCCGCGGCCGTTTCTTCATTCGGATTCACCGTCAACAAGCAGGTTCTTGAGAAGCAGAACCTTCCGTTCCCGCACAAGTGGGAGGACATAGCGACCCCCGCTTGGGCGCGCAACCCGCCGATGTACGGTATAGCCGACCCGACCAGGAGCACCTCGAACACTAGGATTTACCAGATTATCCTCCAGGCCTTCGGCTGGGACAAGGGATGGCGCATAATGACAATCATAGCCGCTAACTCCAAGATTTATGAAGCCAGCGACGCCGTTAGAGACGCCGTTATAAACGGCCAGATAGCGGCTGGAAACACCATCGACTTCTACGGCTACACCGCGATGAAGGAGAACCCGAACTGTGTCTACGTTATACCCCAGGGAGAGAGCATAATCAACGGCGACCCGATTGCTCTCCTCAAGTACAGCAAGCACCCGCAGGCGGCCCAGGCCTTCATATACTGGGTTCTCACCCAGGGTCAGGCCGTCTGGATGAGCCCCGAGGTCAACAGGCTTCCGATTAACCCGACCATCTTCAACCAGACTATTACTCAGGAGGAGGCCAAGGTTCTCTTCAACGGCAAGTACGCCGGCGAGACCTTCGGCAAGGCCAGACCTGTCCTTCTCAAGAACTACGAGGCCGCTATACAGGCCAAGGGAATACCCTTCAACGACACCGAGGCCCTCAAGACCGTTAACTCCCTCCAGTACTACTTCAAGGCTACACTCATCGACGTCAACGGCCCGCTTCACGAGGCTTGGATGGAGATAGTCAACGCCTACAAGAGCGGCAAAATAACCGAACAGCAGTTCCAGCAGCTTGAGGATGAGCTGACGGCACCGATTCAGTTTAAGGACCCGCTCACCGGCAAAATGGTAACCTTCACCGAGCAGTACGCCGCCGAGATAAACGACAAGATAGCCACCGACGCGGCCTTCCAGAGCCAGATAATGCAGGAGTGGAGGCAGGCGGCCCAGGCTAAGTATAACAAGGTTATGGAAGACCTCAAGAAGATGGAGGGCAGCTGAAGCCCTTTAATCTTTTCTCTACCTTTTATCAACCCCTTTTTTGACAGGAAGAAGTTAAGCGGGTCGGTGCTTTTTTCAAAGAGTTTCAAGGGTTTTTTCAGAAACCTTTAAAACGGGCCGACCAATCCTTAGGTAGTTACCGCGGGGTGGTTAAAAACCAAGGGAGGTTCAGGCATGAGAGTGAGCAAATGGAGTGAAAGGTTCTTCGGAACACCCCTTCCAGACCCGGTGGTTATGGTGTCCTTCCTGTTTCCGTTGCTCTACCTCATAGCGTTCCTCGTGATTCCCGTTATAGTAATGCTCGGCACGGCCTTCAAGTACAACGGGCATCTATCGCTTTACTGGTTCAAGAGCATATTCGGTTCAAGCTATTACTTCAACCCGCTCCATCCCCAGGGTAGCTTCGTCACTTTGACCACGTACAACGGTCAGGAGGTCTACTACTTCTCTGGCCTTGACTTCGGTGTCGTCCTCAACTCAATCATAGTCTCGATAAGCGTCATGATTCTAACGACGATTCTCGGAACGACCTTCGCCTTCATCATGGCCCGCTACGACTTTCCAGGGAAGAACATTATGAGAATCCTTCTCTTCATCCCGCTTCTCGTAACTCCGTTCGTCAACGTCGTCGTCGTTCAGAAGATGTTCCTCCCCAACGGACTGATAAACTGGATTTTCTACCAGCACCTCCATATACTCCCCAAGCCGATATGGATTGACGGCCTCGTTGGCGTTGTGATAGCACAGACGATAACGTACTATCCGATAGTTTACCTCAACGCCTACGCGAGCTTCATAAACATCGACCCCAGCCTTGAAGAGCAGGCCGAGAACCTCGGAAGCAGGGGCTTCCACCTGTTCAGAACGGTAACCTTCCCGCTCGCCCTTCCAGGAATTGCCGCCGGTGCAGTTCTCGTTGGAATCTTCAGCCTCGAAGACCTCGCCGCGCCTATTGTCTTCCAGGGCAGTGCGATAGCCAAGAAGCTCATGTCGTATCAGATTTACAGCTCATTCGTGTCAGGGTTCGCGATAGGCAACCCCCAGATGGCGGCGCTGGCCCTCGTGATGCTCACGATAGCCCTCATAATGTTCCTCGCAATCCGCTGGTACGTTGGAATGAAGCAGTACGCCATGCTCAGCAAGGGCGGCAGGTGGAAGCCGAGGGTTGCGAAACCCAAGTGGTGGCAGGCCCTCCTCATAGCCTTCGTCGCGGTGCCGATGCTCCTCATCACGATATTCCCGCAGATTGGTGTCATACTCCTCGCGTTCTCGAAGAGCTGGTACGGAACCTGGCCGACTGGCTTTACACTCGACAACATGAAGGCCCTAATCACCCAGCCAGACGTCGAGAGGGTCATCCTCAACAGCCTTCTCTACTCCAGCGTCGCGATAGTGATAATAATCCTGCTGTCGCTCACAGCTTCATACGCCTCCGGCAGGTTCAAGAAAGCCAAGCTCGCCCCCGTCTTGGACAGCCTTGCCACGATACCGATAGCGGTTCCCGGAATAGTTATAGCAATGAGCTATTTCTTCTTCTTCTCGACGGTTCCACCCTTCAAGGGCACCATTCTCGACCCGACGAACCTGATACAGTTCTTCCCGGGAGCGGCACTGATTCTCGCGTACTCCATCAGGCGTCTCCCGTTTGCGGCCCGTTCGATAGCCGCTGGAATCCAGCAGGTTCATGTGTCGCTTGAGGAGGCCGCGATGAACCTTGGGGCCGGAAGGTGGAAGGCCCTCACGAGCATACTCCTGCCCTTAATATCCCTCAACCTCCTCGGCGGTGCAATGCTGAGCTTCGTTTACTGTATGAGCGAGACCAGCGTTGGCATTACACTTGGTTCAATAAACTCAACATGGTACCCGATAACGGCAAAAATGAGAGAGCTCATCATGAGTGCAGTTGGGAGCGCAAACCTCGCGGCCGCGCTGGGTGTCTTCCTCATGCTCGTGCAGATAACGGCCATAGTTCTGGCCAACGTGATAACCAAGCAGAGGTACTCCTTCATTGGTCTTACCTGAGGTGGTGGTTGGGATGGTTGATGTTAAGCTTGAGAACATCGTGAAGACCTTCGATGGAACGACCGCGTTAAAGGGCATCAGCCTTCACATAAAGCACAGGGAGCTGTTCACACTGCTCGGACCGAGCGGCTGTGGAAAGTCCACTACCCTGAGAATTATCGCGGGTCTCGATTACCCGGACAGCGGGCACATATACTTTGGCGACGAGGAGGTTACCTACCTCCCCTCCTATCAGCGTGGAGCCGTTCTGGTCTTCCAGAACTACGCCCTCTGGCCGCATATGACGGTCTTCGACAACGTTGCCTACGGCCTCAAGCTCAAGAAGCTCCCGAAGGAAGAGATAAGAAGGAAGGTTGAGTGGGCGCTCGAACTCGTCAAGCTCAAGGGCTTCGAGAACCGCTATCCCACACAGCTTTCCGGCGGTCAGCAGCAGCGCGTCGCCATAGCGAGGGCGCTCGTCGTCGAGCCGAAGGTTCTGCTCCTCGACGAACCGCTCAGCAACCTCGACGCCAAGCTTCGCCTTGAGATGCGTTCGGAAATCAGGAGGATTCAGCGCGAGCTAGGCATCACGGTGATTTACGTCACCCACGACCAAGAGGAGGCTATGGCGATAAGCGACAGGATAGCCGTCATGAACGTGGGAACGGTCGAGCAGGTTGGAACCCCGAAGGAAATCTACGAGAGTCCGAGAACTGAGTTCGTGGCGAGCTTCATGGGCAAGACCAACGTCATCCCAGCAAAGGTCGTTGATAGGCAGGGAGACCGCGTTACCGTTGAATTTGAGAGCTTCCGCCTCGACGGTCTGCACTACAGCGGCGACAGCGATAAAGTTGTCCTCGTCATAAGACCTGAGCGCATCAAGCTCAAGCCGGGGGAGAACACGGTCTCACTGGAGGGAAAGGTTGACCTGATTGAGTACTACGGCTTCTTCACCGAAGTCGTTGGAATCTTCGGCGAAACCCGCCTGATAGCGAGAACCATAAGCGACAGGGAGGTGGCCAACCTCAGGCCGACTCAGCCGGTCACCTTCTACATCGACAGGGACGACATCATCGTCCTTCCCAAGCAGCTCTAATTCTTTCCTTTTCCGGTGGTTTCCATGTTTGAAGTCTTTGAGGAGGGAAAAGTCTACGAGCTTCTCCTGACAACGGAGAGCAACGTAACCCCCGTGGGTGTGGTTAGGGAGGGGGTGAGCTTCTTCTTCAAGCTTTTTCCGGGGAGGAGCTTTAGGGACGTTCTGAAAAATCCCCGTGTGAGCATTCAGCTGACAAACGATGCAGAGCTCCTTGTGAGAACAGCCCTTAACATGCCGGTTCACCTTGAGTTCGAGGGTCAGAGGGGCTACCGCTGGATATCCGGGTTGCCGGGCTTCTACGGAACGGTCAAGTTTGAGAAAAGGGTCTGGAAGGATGAACTCGGCGAGACTGAGGTTCTTGAGTGCAGGTTTCTTCCGGAAGGGGTTATCCCCGGAAAACTTG
>Ga0256834_1000944_pt1 | contig 20380 bp, 18 predicted proteins | sample 4281140metaG_FD_190536 | JGI IMG/M metagenome (GOLD analysis project Ga0256834, IMG submission 190536) | Hydrothermal vent microbial communities from East Pacific Rise, Pacific Ocean - 4281-140 | ecosystem: Environmental > Aquatic > Marine > Hydrothermal vents | place: Pacific Ocean: East...
GACTAGGAACAGAGATAAATTCAGTAACTAGAATGTTTTCACAAGGCTCAATTCAAACAACAAGTAAAAACACTGACTTAGCAATTCAAGGAAATGGTTTTTTTGTAGTTAGTCCAGATGCAGGTGTGACTTATAAATATACAAGAAGTGGAGATTTTGTATTTGATGCAAATGGAAACTTTGTAAATAACCAAGGTCTTATTGCTCAAGGTTGGGTTAGAGATAATGCTACTGGTCAAATTGATTCAACTGCACCTATAGGAGATATTTCTATACCTCCTGGACTTACGACCCCAGCTCGTGAAACCTCAGTTTTAAACATAAAAGCAAACCTTAACACTGGTAATTTAATCGAAAAAAAATCTGTTATTCGTCCACTTGATAGCACAGCTGGATTAGCTGCTGGTTTAGATCCTGAAAAAGTTGATGATTTTAATGTTCTTTTTACAGCTGATGGTGAATCTTTTAATCTCAAGCCTACCACTCTTACAAAAACTGGAACCACTGTTAATTCTGCTACAGGTGGACAAGGTATAGAACTTAGCTTTGATGGAGGAAGCACAAAAAGGCAATTTAGATATACTGATGATAGTGATGCCGTAAACTATACAACGGATACATATACTTGGGTAAATAATGCAGGAGCAACAATAACAAGCCAAATACAATATTTTAAATCAACAGAAGATCTTCGAGCAAAAATGCAAGATTTTCTTCAAACAACTTCAGCGACCGCAACACTTACTGTTAATGAAGAAGGAAAATATAAAATTGAGAATAAAGATGGAGCAGGAAATGATCTAAATATTCAATCAGGTAGTATTATCGATGCTTCAACAGATGAAAACCCACTTTTTTCAAGAACTATGGCTTCATTTGCTGGAAACTTAACAGCAGGAAGCAATGGTATAAAAATTTCTCAAGAGATTAACGCTGCAACACATGGTGCTAGTATAGATGTTTTTGATTCACTTGGAACTAAGCATACAGTTAGAACAGAATTTAGAAAATCTGGGTTTGTTTATGACAATAATGGAACCAAAGTAGGCTCAGCTTGGGATATGAAAATAATAGTGCCTGAACCTGGAGATATAGGTGGATTAGTAAGAGCGAATCAAGTTGAAGGACAGATAATTTTTAATTCAGATGGTTCATTAGGCTCATATTCACCAACAAGTATAACATACACTGCAAATAACGGCTCAGCTCCAAATCAAACAATCCAAGTAAACTTCGGTACAGCCAATGGTTTTGATGGAATAACAAGTTTTGATAAACAATCAAATACATCAGGAATAAGTCAAGATGGTTTTACAGGTGGTGATTTAGATGGTATAAGAATCGATGAATCAGGAACGCTTATTGGTAGTTTCACAAATGGTAGAAGTTTTGGTTTAGCACAAATGTCTATGGCAAAATTTACAAATAATATCGGGCTAGAGAGTGATGGCGGAAATACCTTTGTACAAACTGCAAACTCAGGTGATCCAGTTATCGGCTCTGCTGCAACTGGAGGTAGAGGATTTGTACAATCAAGTGCATTAGAGATGTCAAATGTTGATCTTAGTCGTTCTCTAACACAGCTAATTGTAATCCAAAGAGGTTTTCAAGCAAACTCTAAAACAATTACAACATCTGACCAGATGTTAAATACTCTTTTACAATTGAAACAATAATTTTTTTTTTGATATACTAATCCTAATTTTTCCCAGGATTAGTATCATGACAATCACCCTTCTAAATCACACTCCATTAGTTATCTGTTCAAATGCAATTCGCACCTGTTGGCAAAGTTTTGATAAAAGTGATAATGGAGGAGAAAAGGATAAAGAACTCATAGATCGAGTCGGAAATAAATTCAAACATGCATCTACACTTGAACATCTTGTCTATACATTTTATATTAAAGGAATTTCTCGTGCACTGTTACAAGAGTTAGCACGACACAGAATGGCATCTCTTTCTGTAAAAAGCACAAGATACACACTAAAAGAGCTTAAAAATGAAAAAAAATTCAATACAAATGATAAAAATCGAGCTTCAAAATACTTAGTCTTTACAGATGAAGAGATGGTTGATGAGATGAGCATAAAAGCTTTAGAAAACTTAAGAGTTGTTTTAAATAGTGGCATAAGCAATGATAGAGCAAAATATTGTCTACCAGAAAGCTATAAAACAGAACTAACATGGACAGCAAATGCTAGAAGCTTACAAAACTTTATCTCACTTAGAAGTGATAAAGCTGCACTTTGGGAGATAAGAGAATTGGCTATTAATATCTATGATACATTGCCCCAAGATCATCAGTATCTATTTAAAGATTTTTTAAAAAGATAAAAACTCCAATAGATATTTTATAACCTCATCAGGCTTCTCTTCATGAGGAATATGCCCACAATTTTTGATAATTTTTAGTTCTGAGTTTTGCAAATATTTATTTAGCCTGTATCCTCTACTTTTACGAATTACCACATCATTTTCTCCCCATATCAAAAGTGTAGGAATTTCTATCTCTTTATATCTTTGTGAAATTTGGTCTATATCTTCGGGAATTAGATCAAATGTAGCATGATAATATATATATTTTGCATTCTCTTTTTCTAGGTTTCTAGTCATCACACTTATCGTATCTTGTGAAATTTTATCTTTATCGAAAAATGCATATTTATAAGATTCTTTTATTTCATATGAGCTTGGAACGACATAAAATCCAATTACTCCAATTATAGGTTTTTGTATCCAAAGAATGAGGCTTGGAAGGTATTGTTTAAAGGCTGCGGGAGAGATAAGTACCATTTTTTTGATATTTTGTTGATTTAAAAGTGCTAAACTCAAAGCTACACTTCCTCCATATGAGTGACCGATAATAGTGATATTTTTAAGATTATGCTCTTTTATATATTGTTGTATCAATATAGCTTGATCATAAATCGAATATCTATAATCTTTTGGCTTTGGAGAATCTCCAAAACCTTTTAAATCAAAATTATAAACTTTATACTTTTTAGAGAGTGGTTCTACTAAATGAATAAAACTATAACTACTTGAACCAAACCCATGAAGAAGCAAAAGTGGCTCACCCTCTCCTTTTATATCAACATGAAGTTTTATATCTGAATAAGAAGCATTTTCTATTCTATCTTTCCAAGTGTTAGGTATTTTTGTACTGCATCCAATAAAAACAAATATAAAGAGAATTAATAAGCTATTTTTCATAAGCCTCTACCACTTTTTGTATAACTTTATAAATTTTCTCTACAGATACAAGTTCTACTTTTTCTCTAACTGAGTGTGGAAACTTTATATTTGGTCCAATAGAAGTAAATTTTATATTGGGATATTTTTTAGAGATAATAGCACACTCTAATCCTGCGTGAATTGCTTTAAATTCACTTTTTCCAAAAACAGAAATCATTGCCTTTTCTATCTCTTTTGAGAAGCTATTTATCTCTGGTTTCCAAGCTGGATATTTGCCCTGACAGTTTACTTTCAAACCAAAATTTTTAAAATAGTTTTGATACTCATCTTGCATCTTAACTAAACCTTTATCACTCATAGCTCTTGCACTTGTTTGGATTTTCAACTCTCCATCTTTAAACAATACAATCGCTAGATTTATACTTGTATCTGGTATATTTAACTCTTTATTAAAAGATATAACACCATTTTTAAATTTATCAAGTATAGTTATAATCTCTTTGCCATCAACAACTTTAAAATCTCCATTTATCTCTTTGACTTGGATATATTTCTCACTTTTTAAAGAAGTTTTAGATGCAACTATAGCTTTTAAATTTACAGGAATTGAGTTTACTCTCTCTCCTGCATCTATAGATGCTATTTGCACTTCTTTATCTTTTAAAAATGTAGCAAAAAGTTTGATAGCATTTAAAATATCTTTATCTATATCCACACCTGAATGACCACCAGCTAATCCACTAATGATAATCTCATAAAATGAACCAGACTTTAAAACACTCTCATAATTTTTTAAAGCATCTATATCAATTCCACCTGCACAGCCTATATAGACCTCTGCCTCATCTTCACTATCTAAATTTAACATATACTTTGAATCTAGTGAAAACTCTAATGCCAAAGCACCGATAAGTCCTATCTCCTCATCGCTTGTAAAAAGAAATTCACACTCTTTTCCCTCATCCATCAAAGCCATCATCATAGAGATAGCTATACCATTATCAGCTCCTAAGGTTGAATTATTCGCCATCATCCAACCATTTTCTATAAAAGTTTCTAACTTAGGAGCTTCTCCTACACAAACCATGTCATAGTGTGCTTGAAGTGCAAGAAGTGGTTTTCCTTTTTTGATGAGTAAATTTTCGACTTCATCAGTTTGCACTTCATATCCTCTCTCTTTTGCAAATGTGATTAAAAAATCTTTTAACTTAGATGCATCTTGTGAACAGTGTGGAATTTGTATGATTTGTTGAAAATAGTTAAGTATTTTTTGCAAGTTGGTATCCTTAAATTTATAAGATAAGGATACCAAATATTTTTAGAATTTGTAGTTAAAGCCTATTGAAATATAAGGCATAATTTTATATTTATCAAGTTCATCTTGAAGAGTTACCATCTCTTTATCAAGCTCTGCTTCTAACTCATTTTTAATTTGATCTCTTTTACTATTGATATTGGCAATAATTAAATCTTTTGCGGGACCATCAGCCATTCCTTCAGTCTCTTTTTCTATATCCAAAGCTTCACCAAATCTTAAACTATAATCAGTCTGCATTGCTCCTTGAAATGCTAATCCAAAATCAAAAGTAAATCCAAAACCACTTTTCTTATCAAACGATGTATCCCAACCTATACCAATATATGGAGCAACAGGGTCAAACTCAGCCAATACATTAATAGAACCTAATTCATCAGTTTGGTAACTATAATCTGTACCATTAAATGTAAATTCTATTGTATTTCCTTGAATATTTGGAATTATATCTCCATCTAAATTACTATTATTTACAATAAGCCCTGCACTTGTCTTAAAAGAACCACCCCACGGATGCCAATCAGCAACAGCCATGAAATCTTGAAGTTTTACATCAAATTTGAAAGTAGCTTCATCTTGTTCAATTTCATAATCATTCAAAGCAAACATATCAAAGCCTGCTCTTACTCCAAATTGGTCATTGATTTTATATTTTGCATTTGCCCCTACACCATAAATTGCTAATTGCCCACCAACAGAAACATTTTGAGATGCAACAGAGGCGATAGGTAAAAGCATTGCACAAAATAGAGTAGTTTTTAAAATAGTTTTTTTCATTGAGGTTTCCTTTAATTTTAATAATTAAATCTAAATCGACCTTAAACTTTAAACCTTTAACCTCTGAGCGTGAGTTAATGCAACAGCTATTGCATCTGTAATATCAAGAGGTTTTATCTCCTTTGTAATTTTTAATATCCGTTTTACCATAAATGCTACTTGCTCTTTTTGTGCTTTTCCATTTCCTGTTACTGCCTTTTTTACTTGAAGTGGTGTGTATTCACTAAAGTTTCCAAAATCTTGTAAAATTTTCAAGCTCAAAGCTCCTCTAAATTGAGCTAATTTAATTACTGTTTTTGGATTAAATGCATAAAAAATATCTTCTATCGCAACTTCATCTATTTTTCTATCTTTTAAAGTTGTGTCTAACCCCTCTACTAATTCCGTAATTTGATGTTGTAACTCTTTTTGTTTTATCTTTATAAGTCCAGCTTCTAATAGAATAGTTTTATTTTTTGTTTTTTCTATAATTGCATAACCACAATTTATAGTTCCTGGGTCTATACCTAAAATTACCATGTAAACTCTTTTTTACCAAAATTTCTTCTATTTTAAAATAATTTTGATAAAATATTCACATGTGAAATATACCATGTGAAAAAAAGGAGTTTTATTGCTTATTATGAATGTTTTAAATCTTTTAAGAAGTGAAATTTCTGATATTGATTACAATCGATATATAAAACAACTAAAGTTTCAAGAAAACAAGTCAAAGTCCGATGTTATTGTATTTACAGTACCAAATCCTCTCATCGCAAAATGGATAAAAACAAAATATTGTAGTAAAATTGCAGATATTTATGAGAGTCAAACTGGACAAAAACCAACAATTCTTATAAATACAAAAGATAGCATTGAAGGTGTGAATAAAACTGCACAAACTAATAAAACAAACGAATCAAAAGTTATTTCAACTATTTTAAATCCTTCATACACCTTTGATACTTTCATAGTTGGAAGTTCAAATCAATTTGCCTTCTCTACCGCACAATCAGTTGCTAAAAAGCCAAGTTCTAGTTACAATCCTCTCTTTATATATGGTTTTAGCGGACTTGGAAAAACTCATCTACTTCAAGCCGTAGGGAATGAAGCACAAAACCATGGATACTCTGTTATATATACAACTAGTGAGCAATTTATGAACGACATGATTTCAAATATCAGAAATCAATCAATGGATCGTTTTCGTCAAAAATATAGAGAGTGTGATTATCTTCTTATCGACGATATTCAATTTCTAAACGGAAAAGAGGCAACGCAAGAGGAGTTTTTTCACACATTTAACGAACTACATACTTTAAATAAACAGATAGTTCTAACATCAGATAAACCTCCTAAAAAGATTGCAGGTTTTGAAGATAGATTAAAAAGTAGATTTGAGTGGGGTTTGATAGCTGATATTCAACCTCCTGGACTTGAAACTAAAATCTCTATCATTCAAAAAAAGTGTGAACTTGACGGTATAGAGTTAAATAGCGATATCATAGAGTATATAGCTACAAATATGGGTGATAATATACGTGAAATTGAGTCTGCGATTATAAATTTAAATGCTCATGGTAAACTATTATCTCAAGAAATTACACTAGATTTTGCAAAAAATGTGATGAAAGAGTTAATTAAAGAAAAAAATGAAAATATCACACTTGAAGATATTATTAAAACCATATCTAAAGAGTTAAATGTCAAGCCAAGTGATATAAAATCAAAAAAAAGAAATGCAAATATTGTCGAAGCTAGAAGAATTGGTATCTATCTAGCTAGAAACATGACTCCAAACTCTATGCCAGCTCTTGCATCTTACTTTGGAATGAAAGATCATACAGCAGTTTCTCACAATATGAAGAAAATAAATGAGATGTTAGAATCAAATGAAAATTTTAAACTCAGAGTTCAAGAGATAAAAAATATAATTTTGACAAACAATGAATAGAAAAGGTGAACAATTGTGAAAAAGATAAAAAAGTTATCAAGCTTAAAAATGTTAAAATTTGGGGAGTTATAGATGTTATTCACATTTTCAACCTACCTACTACTTAAACTAAAATTTATTAATATATAAGGGATATTAAATGAACATAGAAATAAATAAAAATGTGTTAGAAAACATGCTTATTAATTCTCAAAGTTTTTTAGATAAAAAAGACTCTTCACAAATAACATCACACATTCTCTTAAATGCTACAGGTTTAGATTTAAAACTAAAAGCTACTGATCAAGAGATTGGATTAATTATGGAGACTACAAATATAAAAACTATAGAAACAGGATTAGCAAGTGCTAATGGTAAAAAGCTTTTAGATATAGTAAAAATTTTAAAAGATGATACTATATCCTTAAAAACGGATGATGATTTTTTACATATAAAACAGAAAAGATCAAAATTTAAACTTCCTATGTTTAATGCATTAGAATTTCCTGAATTTCCATCAATTGAAAACAAATCAAAATTTGATATAAAAGCTATAGACTTTTTAAAATCTATAAAAAAAATTTCACCAGCAATAGATACAAATAATCCAAAATATGAATTAAACGGTGCTTTAATAGATATAGTTAACAACTCTATAAAATTTGCAGCAACTGATACAAGACGATTAGCAGTTGTAACACTTGCTAAAAATGTAGAATTTGATATCTCTCTTATAATTCCTAAAAAAGCTATTACTGAGATGCAAAAGCTTTTTTTTGATGAAATGAATATTTACTATGATAAAAACACTTTAATTATAAAATCAGAAAATTTTACTTTTTTTACAAAATTGATAAATGGTAAATATCCTGATTATCAAAGAATTATTCCAAATGCTCATAAAATAGAATTACTACTAAATCGTGATCTTATGGTAGATAATTTAAAACAGATATCTACTATATCAAATGAGATGAAATTAACTTTTTCAAAAGATGCTATATCTTTTGAAAGTTTAAATGAAGATAATATCGAAGCAAAAACTCAACTTGACTTTTCAAATAATATTGATGAAGAGATATCTATCTCTATAAATAGTAAATATATTTTAGATTTTCTAAGTCAAATTGAAAAGAATGAATTTAAACTTAGATACAATGAGTCAAGTTTACCGTTTGTACTAGAATCTGATGAATTTATGACGGTAATAATGCCAATAGTACTTTAAAAGGAAAATATTAAAATGGAAAAAAACTACGGAGCCTCAAATATAAAAGTTCTAAAAGGACTTGAAGCTGTTAGAAAACGACCAGGGATGTATATAGGTGATACGAGTACAAATGGTCTACATCACTTAATTTATGAAGTTGTTGATAACTCAATCGATGAGGCAATGGCTGGATATTGTGATAAAATCAATGTCGAAATTACTACTGAGGGTTCTGCTATCATCACTGATAATGGTAGAGGAATTCCTACTGATATTCACCCTGTTGAAAAGATTTCCGCAGCTACTGTTGTTTTGACTGTACTTCATGCTGGTGGAAAGTTTGATAAAGATACTTATAAAGTTTCAGGTGGACTTCACGGAGTTGGTATTTCAGTTGTAAATGCTCTTTCATCTAAACTTATTTTAAAAATAAACAGAGAGGGTAAAAAACATTACCAAGAGTTTGAAAAAGGTATTCCTACTATGACTCTTGGAGAAGTTGGAACTACAAATCGAACAGGTACTTCTGTAGAGTTTTGGCCAGATGCTAGTATATTTGAAGTAACTGAGTTTGATTATGAAATTTTAGCTAAGAGATTTAAAGAGCTTGCATATCTAAATCCAAAAATCACAATTACTTTTAAAGATAACCGTGTCGGTAAAGAAGAAGTTTATCATTTTGAAGGTGGTGTAACACAATTTGTTATAGATTTAAATAAAGCAGATCCATTAACAAAGCCAATAAATATCGAAGATAGAGTTGAAGATGTAGAAGTAAGCCTTGCTCTTTTATATAATAGCTCTTATCATGAAAAATTATACTCTTTTGTAAATAATATCAAAACTCCAGATGGAGGAACTCATGAAGCAGGTTTTAGAGCAGGTCTTACTCGTGCAGTTGTTAAGTATATAAACAACAATGCAGCTCAAAGAGAGAAAGATATCAAAATTACAGGTGATGATGTCAAAGAGGGACTTATTGCAATCGTAAGTGTAAGAGTAGCTGAACCTCAATTTGAAGGGCAAACTAAAGGAAAACTAGGAAATACTTATGTAAAACCTATTGTTCAAAAAATGACTAACGACGCACTTAGTAAGTACTTTGAAGAGAACCCTTTAGAAGCAAAAATAATTATGAATAAAGCAATATCTGCAGCAAGAGGTCGTGAAGCTGCAAAAAAAGCAAGAGATTTAACAAGACGAAAAGATACGATGAGTGTTGGAACGCTTCCTGGAAAACTTGCTGATTGTCAGAGTAAAGATGCTTCTATTTGTGAGATATACCTAGTGGAGGGAGATTCTGCTGGGGGAAGTGCTAAACAAGGAAGAGATAGAGTTTTTCAAGCAATTTTACCACTAAAAGGTAAGATACTAAATGTTGAAAAAAGTCGAATTGATAAGATATTAAAATCAGAAGAGATTACAAATATCATAACAGCTCTAGGATGCGGAATTGGCGAAGAGTTCAATGAAGAGAAACTAAGATATCACAAAGTTATCATTATGACGGATGCGGATGTTGATGGTAGTCATATTCAAACTCTTCTTTTGACATTTTTGTTTAGATTTTTAAATCCTGTTATAGATAAAGGATATGTCTATTTGGCTCAGCCTCCTCTTTATCGTTATAAAAAAGGTAAAAAAGAGATATATCTCAAAGATGATAAAGTGATGAATGAGTTTTTGATAGAAAATGGAATAGAGAGTGTAGAGTTTGAAGGAATGGGTAAAAAAGATTTAACCAATCTTTTTGTAATAGTCTCTGCATATAGAAGTGTTTTAAATGAATTAGAAAAACGATTTCATGTTCTTGAAGTTATTCAGTATTTGATAGAAAATCCTGATGTTATAGCATTAAAAGGTGAAGAACTTTATACAAATCTAAAAAACTATATAGAAGGTTTAGGATTTAATATACTTAATCATACAGTTACAGAAGATGAAGTGCATCTCTATGTTCAAAACTTTGATGGCTTAGAAGAGATTAAAATAAATGATGATTTTTTCTCAAATCCACTTTTTACAGAGGCTGTACATATAAATAGTAAGATAAAAGAGAGAGATCTTGATATATCTTCGCAAGAATTACTTGATATGCTGGAAAGTGTTGAAAAGTCTGCAAAAAAAGGAGCTTATATACAAAGGTATAAAGGTCTTGGAGAGATGAATCCTGAACAGCTTTGGGATACAACAATGGATCCAGCAAATAGAAGACTTTTAAGAGTTACTATAGAAGATGCGACGAGTGCAAGTGATACTTTTACTCTCTTTATGGGTGATGAAGTGGAGCCTAGACGAAACTATATACAATCCCATGCAAAAGATGTTAAACATTTGGATGTATAAATGAAGTATGGTGAAAAAGAGATAAAAGAGTTTGATGTAGAAAAAGATTTAGAAATTTGGCCAAACAGACATCAAAAAAACTATCTCATAAAAATAACACTTCCTGAGTTTGCGTGTCTTTGTCCTAGAAGTGGTTATCCTGATTTTGCTACGATTTACCTTGAATATACTCCCGATAAATTTGTGGTAGAGTTAAAAGCTATAAAACTCTATATAAACTCTTTTTTAATAAGACATATTTCTCATGAAGATAGTATAAATGAGATATATGATGTTTTGAGTGAAAAACTAAAACCAAAATGGTTAAAAATTACAGCAGATTTCAACCCAAGAGGCAATGTTCACACAATCATCGAAATAGATAGCGATAAAATAAAAAGATGTTAAACCCTAAACTTATTGAATCTTTTTTTACAGCAGCTTCTATACAAAGATGGAATGATTATCCAAGAATGGTGGATTTAGTAGAGCTTGATAAGCAAGCTCATAAATTTATTATTGCTTATTTCTTTGCAAAGATAGAGATAGATAACGGCAATGATATAGATATGTCAGCTTTGATTGAAGCTGGAATCTTTGAATTTTTACGCCGTGTGGTTGTAACTGATATAAGACCAGATGTTTTTCACATAATGCTTGAAAAAAAGAAAAATGAGTTAAATGAATGGGTTTTAACTCAACTTGGAGAGAAGATTAACGATATAGAGGGTGGAGAATTTTCAAAAAGATTTAAAAGCTATTTAGTCGATGAAAACATGTATAAAAAAGAGAGATTTATACTCAAAGCTTCTTCATATATATCAACAAAGTGGGAATTTTCAATCATATACCAAACAAGTCAATTTTTAAATGATATAGAAGATGTAAAAAAAGCAGTTGATAGTGAAATAGAAGATTATTATGAACTTTTGGGTGTTCGTAAATTTGAACTTGGCAAAAAATTATCAAGATTTATCGACTTAAGTGGGAGGCTTCGTTTTCAAAAACGCTGGGCTCAAACTCCCAGGGTTCCTGAAACTTCAGTTTTAGGTCATATGTTAATCGTTTCACTATTGAGTTATTTTTATTCACTAGAGATAAAAGCTTGTAAAAAAAGGCTTGAAAATAACTTTTTTTGTGCTCTTTTTCACGATTTACCTGAGGCTTTAACAAGAGATATTATAACTCCTGTAAAATACTCTGTAAGTGGTATGAATGACATAATAAGCGAATTTGAGATACTAAAAATAAAAAATGATATCTTACCACTTATCCCCTACTCTATGAGAGGTGAATTTTCTTATCTACTTGGTCTTTATGATGATAAAAAAGATGAGTTTTTAAATAAAGTTAATCAAAAAAGTATAAAAGTTGTAGATACATTAAATGCATATAATGAAGATAGGTATAATGTGATTGATGGGGTTGCATTAAAAGCATGTGATAGATTAGCTGCATTTGTAGAAGCAACACTCTCAATTTCTCACGGTGTAAAATCAAATGAACTTATAAATGGGAAAAAAGAGACTTTAGCAAAGTTAAAAGAAAATAGTAGTATAAGTGGTGTAAATTTTTATGAGTTAGCACTTTTGATTGAAAAATCTTTAAAAGACCCCCCTCAAGGTTCCTGCGGCACATAAAAAGTTAGGATGTGCTGCTGCGTTCCCGCCCTGACACATTGTCCTAAAACCCTATTGCACAAGTCTTAAGGAGAGCACTCAAGAAGCCAATGCTTCCTCAATGCAAGAGGGCATAGTACATAAAAATAGCTTAATAAAGGATTAAAAAATGGGAGTTAGACGAAAAGCTAAAGGACGATTTTTATCATTTTTTAGAGAAATTTTTGTATACCATAATAGCTCTTTAGAGTTTCGTGCAAAACTTCTAGCTGCTATCATAGGTTCAAATAAAAAAATAAACCTATGCGAAGAAGGAGTACTTGAAGAAGTAGCAAAAGAGATATATCCAAAAAATGAAGCAAGAGTTGATGTTTTGATAAATACAACCAAAGAGTTTGTAAAAAAAATTATTGAAAAGAATGGTCTTGATGTAAATGAATTGATTTTAAGTATCAGTAGAGATTTAAAAGAGGTTAAAAGATTTCATCAAAAGATAGATATACCAATGCTTGAGAGATTTTTAGTATGCAGTAAAAATGATAAAGAGACATATATAATTCAGCTAAGAATTATAGAGTTTTTAAAAAATTCTATACAAGATTTTAATAAGTTACGATAAAATACCAATCTTCAAAAATAGAGAGGTGGCCGAGTGGTCGAAGGTGCTCGCCTGGAACGCGAGTGTGGGGCAACTCACCGAGGGTTCGAATCCCTTCCTCTCTGCCATAACTCACTTTTTTCATAAACCCCTTAATTTAGGTTTTTTAATATAATTATTTTTTAAATGTTCTTTGGTTTGTTCATAAAATGTTCATAAAAAAAGACAAAATGTTCATAAGTTATTTACTCTAATTTAATGGAGAAATTTATATGAAATATTTATATAAAAATGGTAAATCTTATATATATAAAAGAAGAGTGCCAAATACTAAAATTTTTTATACTTTTAATATTGGAACAAAAAATGCTAAAAAAGCTTATAGAGTAATAAGTAAGTTTAATAAATTATCGTTAAATTTATTTGAATATCTCAAAAAAGGGAAAGCTATGAAACTTGATTTAGCAGAGGTCTTTAAGGTTCTAGATGAGTATAGAGATAAAGCACTTGTTGAAAATACTAATAAGTTAGAAGATGACAGACATAACCATTTATCAGAGCTTTTTGGGATTGAGGAAGAAGATCCCCTACTTGGAACAGTTGTTTTAAATGGTGCTGACCAAGAAGTAATAAAAATAGCTCTAAAAAGTTTTAAAAACATATCTCTTAGAAGTATGGGTAAAAATAAGATTGTTGTCAATAAAATTGGAAAACAAATAGTAAAGAGAAGTACAGATGATGTAAAGCAACTATATAAAAAACTAAGAAATGATGATGAAAATTTACAAATATTTTTAGGTTTATTATTAAAAACAGAAGCAGAGATATTAAAAACTGACTATGATAGAGCAGAAAAAAGATTTAATCCTAATATATCTTTATCAGCTTCTAATGTATCTAATCAAAATATAGAAAATGATAAATCATTTTTAGATACTCAAAAAGCACTATATCAATCTTTAAAAGATGTGAAAAAAGAATATCTAAATACTTACTGTGGATATATAGAAGAAGATTTAAAAAACTCAAAAACACAAGCTTATAAAATGGATAAAATTGTTCAGTTATTCGTTGATTATATACACTATGAAAAAAATGATATTATTTTACATAGTGTTAGTAAAGACCGAATATGTAAAGTTTATAATATCATCATTGATATACCTAAAAAACAAGGTAGTACAAATAAAGCTTATGATTATTTTTACTATTATCAGCAATATAAAAATAAAAGCTATCAAAAAAGGTCTGTAAGCAGTATTGAAACAGACTTATTAAATTACAATAGATTTATTAGGTATATGGAAGATAAAGGGTATATCAATACCAAAGATTTTAAAGAAATACAACAACACTACACAAATGTAAAAAGAGATTTAAAGAGTGCTGTTAAAAATGGAAAAATAGAACAAAAAAAAGATGTCGAAGCTTATAAATCAGAGATGATTAAGAGCCTTTTTAATACGAACAATAATCCATATAAAAGATTGATAGATACATTTTTAGGTAATAAAAAAATAAGAAAAGATTTAAATATAGATGATTATTGGGCAAGGTATTTTGTACCTCTTATTTTGTTTTTTACGGGAGCAAGACCATCAGAGATAGGATTTTTAAAAACTGATGATTGTGATATAAAAGTATATGAAAATGGAAAAGAGAAAGTAGTTTTATTTGTATCAGCAAATGATAAAAAAACGATAAAAACACAATCGTCAAAAAGGATTATATTAGTCCACGATTTTTTGGCTCTTGATTTAGGTTTTATAAACTTTATAAAAAAAGCACAAAGTGAAAATAGAGAATATTTATTTAATACAGATAGAGATGTATCAGAACTTGTTGGAAAAGAGTTTAATCGTAAAGATATAAAAAAAGTTTGTATAGAACCTTTTTATACAAGAGAGGATATTTTCAATAATGTTAAGTACTCTCTTTATTCATTTAGACATAATTATAAAACCCATATGATGTTTAAAAAATATAATGATACACTTGTAGATAAGATACAAGGACACCAAAATAAAACAATACCAGCTAATTATCTATCTGCCAATAGTGAGGAGTTGATAAGCTTTGTAAATGATTTTGAGTTATATAAAACTATAGATTGGAGTGAGTTTAAAAAGGTATCAACTATTATTTTTTGATACCTTGACATAGGCTGTTTTTTAAAATTACAGCCTAATTATTGTAAGTATGATGAAATTTCATACTTTTTATTTTTTTATAAAGATAGTTAATTATACACTATGCAGCATTTCCTAAAATATTTCTACAAGTTGGCACATAAATTATTCTTATTCTTCTAACCATTGCAGATTTAATTGGAACTGTTCTGCCACTTTGAAGATTTCTAGTATGAGCTCGTCTAAAATGGAACCATTCTATTCCTTGCTCCTCCATAGTAAAATTATTTAAGCTGTTTGTCGCTTGATGGTTTGTATAAAGTTTTAAATTTTTCATTTTTATCCTTTCATTATATTTTAAACTTTTTTCATCTATCATCCTTTTAATGAAATTATAGATATGTAACACAGAAGGTTGTCCTTCAACTCTTTACTCTTCACACTTACCGCAAGTGCTTATAAGTATATCGGCAACAATTTAATAAAGTTTAGTTTTATTTACAAAGAAAATTAAATTTGTATATATTATATTTTATGTAAGATATATTTTATTTTTCTGACACTTGTTATTAAATAGGTCAAGGGGAAAGGAGCCAACCGACTATGTCGGTCGTCTCTCTTTCCGTTATTATAATAGGTAGCTTTTAAAATAATCAATCATAGAGTTTTGCAATTTATCAGATAAATAAGGCACTTGGATTAAGTGTTTATCGCTTGTTATACCATTCTTTAAAATGGCTCGACCTTTGTTAAAATTAGCTGCTTTGGTTTTAGTAATTTCTTCAATCTCTTCTTTTTTGCCTATGGTGTTATTTATATTAAAATCGCTATCTGTTTTCATTAAAATTTTACTTTGAATATTGGCTAAGACATTGCTTGGAATATTAGAACTGTCGATTTTTTGAGCAAATAAAAGAAGTATGATCTTAGCAGCTCTGCCCTTTTGAAAAATCTCTATCATATTATTAAAAATGTTATCTCTAATCTTTTTATCGTGATAGGTTCCAATGGTTCCTACTTCGTCTATAATGATAAATATTGGCTTACCTTGATAGATTAGTTGATTATTGTCTTTCATATATTTAAAACGATTATTCATAATCTTTTTTAAATCTTCAAAAAGTGTTAAAACTTCATCAACTTTATCTATAAAAGAAACAAATTTAATATCTTCATATCGTGATAATTCAGGCCCTTTTAGGTCTATCATGAAAATCCAATCAATAAACTTTTCATTATACAAAAGAGACAGTATAAGCATATTCATAAAGTTAGATTTACCACTTCCACTCTCTCCTACTGTTATCATATGAGTTTGTTTATCAATATCTAAAAGATAGCTACCATTTTTATAATATCCATAGAAGAGTTGTCCACTTTTTAGATTTGATAAATCAAATTCTAAAAAATGCCCTAAATGGTAAAATTGTAAGCTTATATAGTTAGATTTAAAGGGGTTTATATCAATCTCAATAGGTTTATTATGTATCTTTAAAAAGTGGCTTATTTCTGCCTTTTTATCTTGATATGCCTGTAAGTTGATAGCATTTCTATTTTTATAATAGGCGATATTCTTTTTTTTATCATATTTCTTAAATCTGTCTAAAAAAACCTTAGTGTCCTTTCTCTCATTTTTAGGATTTGATAATAATTTCAAAGAGTAAGGCATAATTATAAATCGCCAATATTTACTAAAAAAATATAATCTCTCAACTATCAAAATAGAAAAAACCATACCAAATAAAACTCTATACTCATTGATAAAATTTTCAAAAATAATCTCATCTTTAAATATATCTTCATTAAAACTTCCCACGATAAAAAAGACCATAAGGAGTATTAAACCCCTTATAGTTATCTCAAAGAAAAAAAGCTTTATGCCCTCAATCATTACTTATTCTCTCTTAAAATTTTAACTGCGTCTGATTGTGAGTAATATAAATTACCATTAACAGAAGCAATATTTACAGCTACCGAAATTACAGCACCTTTTTGAATTTTTGGAATATCTTCTAAGTTTGTAATTTTTACTTTTAAAATCTCCATTCCATTTTTTTCACTCTCCTTTAAAAATTGGATATATGTTGTTGTTTGTCCTTCATATTCCTTTGATAAAAGTGTTGCTATTTGTCCGTTTATTGTTATATTTGTATTCATTGTTTTTATTCTCCGTTTTCTATTATTAAATAATTATTACTGCGATATATAATCGCCTCTAAGTGCTTGATTTCCAAAAATGTAATTTTGTAAATAGGTTTATTATCAGGGGCTCTTATCCGATTTGATTTTATTGTAATCTCAAATTCTGCTTCACTATCTCCTATATATGAAGATTTTGAAGTTGTTTCATTTTTTTCTATTTTTGTAAGTCTTTTTTTGATGTAAGAATTTCTTTGAAAATAAAGATAATAAGGTATTTTTTGCTCTTTGATAGTTCTTTCAATACACTCTTTTATCTCAACTGGAAGAGAATAATAAATCTTCTTATAAAGATACATAGATAAAGAAAGTTGAGAAGTGGTTATCACTCTTATTTTATGTTGTCGCTTCCAACCGTCAAGAGAACGAATAAGAAAATAATCAGATCCATTTTTTAAATCTTTGGTTAGATATTTCATAATGTATCTTGTGCTGTGATTTATGCCGTCTCTAAATCGTGCTGTTTCAAAATCTGTCTGTAAAAGTTTAAAATCCAAAGCCACTTTATTAAAAGTTTTTTTCACATCTTTAAAATGTTCAGGTCTGAAAAATATCAGATAATGGCAATGGGGTATAGTTGTCGTGTGTGCTTCAAAAACTTTTATATAAAGATATTCACCACCTACATAATTTTTAACTCTTTTGTAAAAAGTCCGAACGATATGATTTAGATGTTGATAACCTTCTTCTATCGCTTCTGATAGTGTAGAAAAATCAAAATTATCATTGACACCAACACATAATCTATTATTACCCTTTTGTATTGATTTAAATGGGTGAAATTTAGACGGCAATGTGAAAGTCATAAAGACACTTGTGTAACCTAAACTTTTTGCTATATGCTCAATTGTGGCTATCTTTTGCTCTATGACTTTATAATATTTAGTGTGTTCTTTTTCAAATTCATAATCTATTTTAAAAACTTCACCAGTTGATAGATTAATTATAGGTTTAGAAGCAAGATAATTTTTTTGTTTGCTCTCCTTTTGAAGACTTAATTGATAATACTTTTGTAGATTATCTTTTAACTCTTTATATAGATTATGGTTTTGTAATTTTTTAGTAGCATAAAGCCCTTTCATTGTGTTCTCTCCTTGGGAAGAACACCTAAAAGGGGTTGACTTAGATTTTTATCATTTGAAACTTTTAAAGCTGTATGTTGTTATATGAGCGAGATTTAAAAAAAGTGAGATTTTTAAAAGAAATTTTTAGATTTTAGATTTTTTGTGGTGTAGTCATTGAATTTTATTAAAAAATAAAGGAATAAGTAATATTTAAATATAATATAAATATTTTATATATATGTAAGTAATAGTTATAAATTAAAAGGAATTAAATGGGATTAAAACCAAAAGATAAAAATATTTCAGAAATTTTTAAACAGATAGATTATGTTATTGATTTCTATCAAAGAGAATATAAATGGACTGATGAAACAGGTGGATATAAGCCAATTAAGTCTTTACTTGATGATATTTTTTATAGATTTAATTTGGATTATAAAGATAACTTAGACCCAAATAATAAAAAAAATTTAGATAACTTTGATTGGTATTATTTAAACTCATTTATGACTAATGAAATTGATGGTAAAAAATTTATTGTTGATGGGCAACAAAGACTAACTACACTCACATTAATACATATATGTTTATATCATATGTCAAAGAAATATGACATGCCGCAACATCTTATTAATAGTCTAGAAAAGTCTATTTATGATACAACTGAATATGGAATATCTTATTGTATGGGAGTAAAAGACAGAAAAGAGAGTATAGAAAATTTATTTAATAATAATTTGGATAATTATAAAGAAGATGGTTATATTTCTGTTTCAGAAAAAAATATTTATCAAAATTATAAAAATATATCAAAAATCATATCAGATTATTTGATAATAGATGATAATGAAATTACAAAAAATAAATTACATTTTTTTATTATCTATTTTAGAATAAAAATTTATTTAATTGAAATTGAAATTGAAAAAAGAAAAGATGTTTCTATGGTATTTGAAGTAATTAATGATAGAGGCATACCATTAAAACCTTATGAAATATTAAAAGGTAAAATATTAGGTCAAATAGATATATCTGAAATTGAAGATTATTTAGAAATATGGGATAATAAAATATCATTACTTGAAAAATATGGTGAAAAAGAAATAGATGAGTTTTTTGGAGCTTATTTTAAAAGTAAATATTCTGAAACGGCAGAACAATATAAAAAATTAGATAAAGATAAATATCATAAATCTATTTTTTCAGAGGATTTTTATAAGAAAATTGGTTTAAAACATAATCCAGTTAATGTTAAAAGTTTTGTTAAAAATAATTTAAATTATTATGGGAATATATATCTTTTCATGTTGGATAAATATGAAAATTATGATATTGATTATAAACATATATATTTCAATCAATTAAATGATATTAATGGGCAATTCCCATTAATGCTATCTTCGTTAGAATTGAATGATAAAGAACAATTAAATAAAATAAAACTTGTATCAAAACTATTTGATAGAAATTTTGTAATTTTAAATTTAACAGGTTGTTATAAAGCAAATGAATTTAATAGTAGTCTTATGACACTCGTTAAAAAAATTAGAAATATAGATATTTTAGATATTAAAAAAGTATTTGATAAACAATTATTAAATGATATAAAAAAACAAAAAGATAACGATAATATAACAGAACCATTTAAATATGAATTTTTTAGAAATGTTGGATATACAACTCTTGGTAAAAAGTTTTTAAGATACTTTTTTTCAAGAATTGATCATTATATTTCTGATTTTTCAAATCTTCCTACAAAAACATATTATCAATTGGTTCTTCAAGCTAAAGGTAAGGATGTTCATCATATTGAGCACATTATCACTAATAATGAAGACAATTTAGATTTATTTAAAGATGAGGAAGAATTTCACATTCAAAGAAATAGGCTTGGTGGATTATTGCTATTAACCTGAGTTCGACAGGATAAAGAGGATAAAAGAGAAGTCATCTTATAATTTCAAACCAAATAAAACTAAAAAGATGACCGAAAATGTTAACAAAAATATTCTGTGAGATAGATGATTTTATGCA
>Ga0256834_1000945_pt1 | contig 20369 bp, 19 predicted proteins | sample 4281140metaG_FD_190536 | JGI IMG/M metagenome (GOLD analysis project Ga0256834, IMG submission 190536) | Hydrothermal vent microbial communities from East Pacific Rise, Pacific Ocean - 4281-140 | ecosystem: Environmental > Aquatic > Marine > Hydrothermal vents | place: Pacific Ocean: East...
ATTATCATGGATTCCTCCACTCCCAAGAGGTCGGTCGGAATGACAAAGTGCTGATACCTCGCTGCTTGCGGCGGGGTTCTTCATTTTTTTTCGGGTTAATTCCCCATAGCTTGCGGCGGAGTTGCTCATTGAAAATTACTATATCAAATGTAAGCACTTATTAATATTAGGCTGGATATCAGTGGTGCAATAACTGGTGCTGCCAAAAAAACGATTTTCCATTTTCTGGATAAAAAGAAACTGGCAAAACTAAATACCGCGCACGCAGCCCACATCATTAGAACAACGCCCATATCATATTGCATATTTGCAATGCTAAAGCCCGTTTCCTCTATATTGATAAACCTATATATCTGCGCCACAGCGTACATAAAAGAGCCCGTAAAGAATCCTGTGATATTGCAAAGGAAGAATAATGCTACTGTGATATATATTTTCATGCCTTGCCCATTTTCATACTGTCATCAATATAATAAAAAGACCGTCACAAAGACAGTCTTTTCTAAAATTATAATTTTTCAAAGAGATTATTTTGTTTGCGCTCTTTGAAAAACACGCTCTGCTGGTGCAACAACTGGTGCAACAACTTGTGGAGCTGCTACAGCAACTGGACTTTGCCCAGAAACAGTACGTTCCATCGCGTATGGAGGCTGTGTATTAACTTCGCCTTTTCCCGTAGTATCACAAGCGGATAGTGCAAGTGTTGATCCAAGCAAGCAAAATGTTGCAATTGTCTTTTTCATATTAATTCCCTCAATATATTTAATTAACTTATTAATAGCCCTTTAAAGTCGAGCATAATAAAACTTATATATAAGTTAATTATACAATAACTGTTATTTTTCAAGTTATTTTTTGATTTTTTTGTCACACTTCATAATATAAGTGCAAAATTGCAACAGTCTTTAACTATATGATTTTAATTTTGCTCATTTTTATAAATATTTTTGAAGTAAGTATTTATCCCCATATGAATTGATTTTGCCATTTTTTTCTTGTGTGAAGCGCTATTTAAAAGGCGTGCTTCTTTTTTGTTGGATATAAATCCTGCCTCTATAAGAACGGAAGGGATATCTGGAGCTTTTAATACAGCAAAGCCCGCATATCTATGGGGGTTTTGCAGTGTGTATATACCATGCGCCTTAATCTTACCAGCCAGTATATTTGCAAAATATTTTGATTGATTCATGGTGTCGTTCATTAAAAAATCACTTAAAATAAAAGCAACTTGCTTATCTTCTACATGAAAATCCACACCTGCAATTAAATCAGCTTGGTTTTCTTTTTCTGCAAGCTTTGCCGTTTGGGCATCAGATGCTTTTTTTGATAACGTGTAAATTGATGCCCCATGTGTGCTTGATTTTTTATTGGAATCAACATGAAGCGATATAAATAAATCACCCTGATGTTTGCGTGCAAATTGCACTCGATTTTTCAAACGAATAAACAAGTCTTTCTCACGCGTCAAAAGAACTCTGTAGCTCCCCGAAGATATTAATTGCCTCTTTAGCTCCTTAGCCAATGAAAGCACTATATCTTTTTCATATATGTTGTTCTTTCCAATTGTACCAGGGTCAATTCCACCATGCCCAGGATCTATAATAATAAGCGGCTTCTTCTTTACGATTTTGTTTGAATTTGGCCGTAAATTATTCTTTGGCGGCGTTGGTATATTATTTTGTTGCGTGGATATAGGCACTTTTTTATAATCATCCACTTTTAATGTACCGTGAATACTTCCTTTATTTTGATTAAACTGATTTGGTGTTGCCAAGCTGTAATCAATTACAAGGCGATTTTCTTTTCCCCCTTGCTTGGGCAATAAAAAGGCAGAATCTATTTTCACTAATTGGTTTAGATCAAAGACGATTCTGGATATTCCGTCCATTAATTTGCCTTGCCTTATATCCGATACCATAGAGCTTTTGGGTTTTTGCACCTGCCCCGCTTGCCATGAAAATGTAGGCATATCAATAACCATGCGCGTTGGTGATGATAGTATGAACGCTCTAAAATCAGTTACTTCACTAAGGTCTAAGACCATACGAACTTTATCGGGGTGATTGCCAAAACGTACATATTTAATATCAAGGGCAAACGCGCTCGTACTTATCAATGTAAGAACAAGGCATAAAAAAATTATAAAATAGCGTTGGATATATGACAAAATAATTACTCAGCCCTTTAATCGAATTAGAATCATATCATGAATAAATTGCATTACTCAATAACTTGAAATTCTTTTAAACATATATAACCATCTTTTATTACAATAATTATTTCTCTGGGGGAAGATCGCAATAATGTGCCTGCCTCATGATCGTGACTTTCCTCCCATGCTTTGAAATTAAATACGGCAAGCTGCTGGGAATCTCCCATGTCATTTTTAATTGTAGCAACCATGCCAAAACGCCCAAAAGCACGTCCTTTAAGGTTTATCTCTGTTGCGCCTTCTTCCCAGTTTAAGCTACGCATTGCCTCGCTTGGCGCAAGATATGATGATGCATTTGCATTGTTTTGCTGCGTAGCATTGCTCCAATAATGCTCAATATTCCCAACAATTTTAGATATAGCCTCAGGCGCGTGAATAGCTATTTTAGCGGCAAGTATTTCTACATCAGTTTGCTCGTCAAGCTCTATTGCTTTTTGATATAAAATATCTCCTGCATCAAAATCATCAATAAGCTTGTGTACGCTGAAACCTGCGGCTTTTTTATCATTCATAATGATATAGGGCAAAGGCATAACGCCGCGCCCACGCGGTAAATATGCAGGGTGCAAATTTATACCATAGATATTATTACCCTCTATCGGAGGGATTTTATATGGATAGCCTGCGCAAACAAATATCTCGCAGCCCTGCCCAATAAGAGAATTAATATTCTGCTGATCTATTTTATTATCGGAAATTGGAATACCGAAATGCTGAGAAAAATCGTTAATCTGGTTGTTAAAAGCAAATAGACCATCACAAGGAAATGTGAAAATTTGCATTACATCATGCCCGTCCGCTATTAAACGTTGAACAATATCAAGTGTGTAATCATATCCAAGAAAAGTAATTTTCATGTTTTAGATTGTGTCAGGAATTATAGGGTGGGATCAAGCGAAACTTGACAATAACAGATTTATGCAATAAATTATATTATTATCAATGACTTATGTTTGTCTCGAATAAGCCGAGGGGGTTGATATTGTTATTTTTATAGTTTTACAGAGTATTCTATGGTAAAAAATTTGCACTAATACACATAAGTATGTTGTAATGGTGTATTAATATATTTTAAGGAGAGTGACATTGATGGGTAAGTATTATATTTCAGCGTTTTTGGGCGCAGTGTTTTATTTTCTGCTTTCTGGCGATGCCTTTGCGCAAGATGTAAATGATATATTTGAAAATGTTGTCGACTCGACTACTTATCTACCAAGTATAATATCATCACTGGCTTTTCTCTCTGCTATATTAATTGGCGTTACAGCCATTTTCAAAACTATTGAACATGTTAATAACCCATCGCAAGTACCTTTAAGTGTACCTGTTGTTCGCTTTCTTATCGGTGGTGGATTATTTTCACTGCCTATAATTGTAGAAGCGGCAATAAACACCATTAATGGCGGATCTATAGCAACTTTCGATCCATTGGGTGAATATTCAGTGCTATATGGTGCTAGTAGCATGATAGGGTTTGTAACTGGCTATCTTACGATTGGTAATGTGAACTCTATTTTGAATTCAATAATGAACTCAATGGGTGAGATCCCTGGTATGGTCGCGGCAGTTGCATATTTATTAGGCTTGGTCATGGTTGTTTCAGCAATCTATAAAACCAGAGATCATGTAGAAGATCCTGATCGTATTCCACTTAAAGACGTAGTTATCCGTTATCTTACTGCGGGTATGTTATTTGCGCTACCAACAATTTTCAGCGCTATGTACGAAACAATAAATGGTGGTGGCCTTGGTTTCACCGGTGAAATAATAGGTTTAATGCAAGGTTCAAGATTCTTTATTTCAAGTGAGGCTGAAGGCCTTGGGATTTTTGGTGGTGCGGCATGTAATGGATCAGAAATAGCGATTGGAACAACTCTGGGTGATGTTTTCTGTACTGTAATGATTACAAGTGCTGGGCTACCTGGGTTCTTAGCTGCACTGTCATATATAATTGGTACAGTTTTTGGGCTTTGGGCAATTATAAAAATACGCGATCATGTTAATAATCCATCACAAGTACCGCTTCATGAGGGCATAACGCGCCTAATTGCTGGTGGTGCATTTTTTGCTCTTCCTGTGGTCGCCTTAGCAATACAATATAGCTTAACCCCTAATGTACTAGCAGCAGCCTCGCTTATAGCGACAAATACAGGGTTTAACGAAGTAATTCCCGCAACATGCCTGGGGGCTGCAACACTTGGTTTAGTAAACTCACTTGATCAGGCTATGGTTTGCTTTATGGATGATATATTGGGACCAAGCCATGTTCTCTTAAACTTCTTTACTTTTGTTGCTGGGCTTATTTTTGTTATGATTGGCATATCAAGAATTACAAAATCCGCGCAAGAAGGTGCGCGCGGCCCTGGTGGAATAGGAACATTGGGGACATTTGTTATAGGTGGCTTCTTGATGTCAGCTACTACAATTTTACGGGCTTTTTCTGGTTCATTATTTGGTGTTACGGGTGCTATAACCAAAACAAATGCAAATTTGATATATACTACAGGTATGAGCCCCACTGAAGAAATCGCTGCGCATAATGTTATTAGTGCGGTGCTTAAATTCATGATTATAATTGGCATGATTAGTTTTGTTCGCGGGTTGTTTATAATGAGAGATGTATCAGAGGGAAGCCAGCAAGCATCATTAATGTCTGGCATGACACATATTATCGGTGGCGCACTGGCCGTTAATCTAGGGCCATTACTTAACGCTGTTCAATCAACGCTTGGAATCACGGCGTTTGGCGTTACTTTTTCATGATTTCAAAATAAATAAAAATAAATGTGGCAAGATTGTGGCGCATGTGATAGAGTAAAAACATAAGTAAGTTATTAATTGGTAATTTTAGGAGGAACAAATGTTCAAGAAAACCAAAAACTCATATTATAAATTAGGCGCAATCATGACTACAGGGATGCTGGTAACATCTGCAGATAATGCAGAAGCTGGTAATAACTTTGGCTCTATTGCTGCTAACATCAACACATCCATTTCATCACTACCAGGTCTAATCTCTGCTGTTGCATATTTGGTCGGTGTTGTTTTAGCTGTTCTTGGTATCATGAAAATCAAAGACCATGTTGAAAACCCAACTCAAACACCTCTAAAAGATGGTGCTATGCGTTTGGCTGCTGGTGGTGCATTATTCTCACTACCAATTATAATGGAAGCAATGAGCGAAACTATGGGTACTGGTACTGCTGGTGGTGCGTCTTCTTCAGGCCTAAAAGCTGTAACATTCGACACTCTCTAATAATGATAGTGATGGGACACCCCATATCTCTAGGTATTTCAAGAAAAGTTGGAAACCTTACAAAAACAAAAAACGGTGCCAGATCAACTGGCTCCGTTTCTTCCGTATCTGATACTATTTCAAAAGAGCTAAAGCAAAAAATATTTGCGCGGGATAATGACACATGTCAATGCTGTGGCTTTCAAGCCAAAAAATATCAAGAAATACTTTTCTTGAATAATGACAAGACTGATTTCTCAGAAGATAATTTAAAGACGGCCTGTATTTTTTGCCACCAATGCTTTAATCTTGATAAAATAAGCACTATGCGTTCTGGGGTTTTACTTTGGTTGCCCGAAATACAGCAAGCTGATCTGCACCATATTGCACGTGCAATATACGTAGCTAGAATATCTCAAGGCCCGATAGCAGAAGCAGCGCGTAAATCTTTAGACTCGCTAATGACAAGAAGAGAAGCGGTAAGAGAGAGAATAGGGACAGATGATCCCTATATATTATCTACCGTTTTAAGCGATTATCTTACTGATGCTCATTATAAAAATCGTGATAAAAAAATTGAAGGAATAAGGCTGTTTCCTCTTGATCGACGAATCATTAAAGAAACGGACTTGGAATTTAATCAATTTCCGCAAATATTAGCTTATTGGCGTTCAAAGGGTGGTCCTTTTGGCGGAAAAATCCCCAAAAAATGGTTTGATATATATCACCAAATACAAAAAGCCGCATAAATAAATAACTTTATCTTTTTATAGGTTTCTATGGTGTACTATAAAAATTAATCTGATATATTATATGCCTATGTGACAATGGCTCACTAAATTCAATGGGTGAAATAAATAGATATATGACAATACTCGATAAATTAATAGCACCATTTCAAAAGGGTTTAAGGCAGTCAGTTTCCTCTTTCATACGGCTGGAAACGCGAGAAAATGAAACAACACTTGTTTCAACTGACGGCTCTTTAGTTTCATATGTTAAAGTTGAAGGCAGTAAGCAAATCATCGGAGATGACGAGTATGAGGCTATTGTTAGTTCGTCTAATATTAAAATTGGTGCGCGTTTTGATCGTATTGGACATGCCATGCAAGTTTATTTTGTGCGCGATCCATCAAGAATCAGGCAAACGCTTGAAGAAAAAATAAAACCAAGCCGAACAACCGCAAATAATATTGGCTTAGATCTTAATGATCTGTTTGAGGAAAAAGTAAATCATCTTGAGAAATTCCTTACACATGAAGAACAATATTTTGTTCTATGGACGCGCCCGTCAGGCCTTACAAAAAATGAAGCTAAAAGAGCAGGGGAAGACGCAAAAGAAGAAGGTAAAAATTGGTTTAACGCCCCTAATGCCCAATTTCCTTACGGTGTAATGGAACCATTAAGAACACGCCATAAAAGTTTTATTTCTGCAATGATGACCGCTTTTAATGAGCTTGGGATTGAGTGTAGGCTTGAAGAAGTACATGACGCACTTAGTGCAATTAGAGGTAATTTATTTCCTGACCGTGCTAATGAAAATTGGCGTGCATGCCTTCCTGGCGATCCTATACCTGCGCGCGCACCTAAAAGTGCAGTTGATATGTCTGACATATTATGGCCAACATTACCTAATCAAATTACAGCCGCAGAAGCCAAAGTTCTGGGTAAGTCGGTAGTGCGCATTGGTAATTTGCTTTGGGCTGGCGCAGATATGACGCTTGGCCCTATGGAATCAATGCCGTTTCCTATTTTGTTAAATCGCCTTGTCGAAGCAGATATACCATTTAGAGTATCATTTTTAATTGAGGGCGGCGGCGCATCATCAGTGGCAATGAAAACATTTGCAGCCACAATTATGGGGCCAACTAATGCTGGTAATAAGCCGATTAAGTATTCTTTAGAAAACTTAACAAAATTAGCACGACAAGAGCCCGTTGTAAAAATACGTATATCATTTGCCACTTGGTGCAAAATTAGTGAAAAAGATCAAATCCTTGATCGCTTATCCATATTACTCCAATCTTTTGAGAGCTGGGGGTATATGCAAGTCAGCGAATATTCAGGTGACCCTCTTGATTGTGTTATGTCCTCTGCTATGGGAATACATTGCGCAGGAACAGCTCCATCTGGCATTGCTCCAATGGTTGAAATTGTTAAATTACTGCCGTGGCAACGGCCATCTAGCCCTTTTGAAGAAGGGGCTATGATCTTCAGATCACCTGATGGAAAAATATGGCCATACCAAACGGGCACAAGCCTTACAACAACATGGTTTGACCTTATATTCGCCCAGCCTGGTGGCGGTAAATCTGTTCTTTTGAATACGCTTAACTTCGGAACATGCATGACACCGGGCTTAAGTAATCTGCCGTATGTTTCTGTTATTGATATCGGGCCATCATCATCTGGGCTTGTGTCACTTATAAAAGAAGCTCTTCCGCTTAGTAGGCAACATGAAGCATCATATTTCCGCCTTCAAATGGCACATCAATATGCGATTAACCCGTTTGACACACAATTAGGTTGCAGGTATCCATTGCCTGATGAACGTAGCTTTTTAGTTGAGCTTATGACCCTTCTAACAACGCCTCCAGGGTATGATAAGCCTTATGATGGTATGCAGCAACTTTGTGGTATGGTTGTTGACGAGATGTTCCGCTGGCGTGATGATGGTTCTGCTAATTCTGAAGCACGCCCGTATTTACCGCGCCTTGAAATTGAAATTGACGCGGCCATACAAAAATATAATATCCATCTACCGTCCGATCCATTTTGGTGGGATATTGTTGATAAAATGTTTGAGCTGGATCAGCCGCATTTGGCAAATATCGCCCAACGTCATGCTGTTCCTACGCTTAATGATGCGATAACAGCATCAAGAAGACCGCAAATACGTACTCTTCTTGAGGAAACTTCCGTTGGCGTTAGCTCTGAAAGTGTTGTCGGTGCTTTTGAGCGTATGATTACGTCGGCTATTCGTGAATATCCAATTCTATCATCTGTTACACAATTTGATATTGCCGATACAAGACTTACCTCACTTGACCTTATGGATGTAGCTCCGCAAGGTGATGACGCAGCGGACAGGCAGACCTCTATCATGTATATGCTAGGTCGTCATGCATTGGTACGTTCATGGTGGGTTAGTGCGGATAGCTTGCAAAATATCCCTGAGAAATTCCGCGAATATCATGAGGCACGATTACAAGATATCGGAGAAACTCCAAAACGTCTGAATTTTGACGAATTCCATAGAACAAGTAAATCTGCTTCTGTTCGCGCACAAATTATTCGTGATGTTCGTGAGGGTCGTAAACGCGGCGTTCAAATTGTTCTAACATCACAGTTAATTGATGATTTTGACAAAGATATGGTTGATTTAGCAACTGGTATCTGGGTTTTGGGTACAGCAATATCTGACAAAGCAGTTCAAAATGTTGTTGACCGATTTGGCCTGTCTAATACAGCGAAACATGTTATGCGTTACAAGCTAACTGGCCCGAAAGCTATTGGTGGCCCCGCGTTAATTGTTATTGGTTCAACATCAGGTCGTTATGAGCAGCATATCTACAACACTCTTGGCCCAATTGAGCTTTGGGCTTTTTCAACTTCATCGGAAGATGTTGCTATTAGAAATCGCCTATATGGAATGCTTGGCGCGGCGCGTGCAAGAAAAATGCTATCCACTGCTTTTCCTGGGGGAAGTGCGAGAAATGAAATAAGGCGGCGTGTACTTTCAAATAGTGAAAGCGGCGATTCAAAGAACGCCATGATCAGTAGTGTTATTGAAGGAATAATTAAGGAGCTTGTTGATGAAAGTAAAGAAACACAAGAAGCTGAAGATGCTAAACGCATTAAACTCAAACTAAAATGATAATATCACCATGAGTGAAGAAGAAGAAATTTTAAAGCAAACTGTAATTGCAGAAGAAAAACCCAAATCGGATTTTTCTAAGAAATTAAAAGAGCAAAAAAAAGCAAAAAGAAAAAAAACAACTAAAAAAATTATTATATTAGTTGTTTTAGCACTATTTTCTTACGCTATTATGTGGGCATTGAAACCCTTTAAAGCGTCCGAAGAATATGGTATCTGCCGATCTTTATTAGAATTATTTGTTCCATATCCATATAGTATATATGTTAGCGAAATAAAACAGTTAAGGGATGGTAGCCTTAAATTATGGTACACACATACCGATGCTTTTGGTGAATATCGTATGGAAGAATTTCAATGTAAATTAATAAGGAATTCTAAAACTGGTGTAATGGAGCTGCTAGAGATAAAAATGCATAAAGTTTATTTGGAGGCTGACAAAGTAAAGCATCTTAATAACTCTTTAGTTTACTTTAGAGAGCATCCACTAATTTTAAATTGGCCAGCCGCACTTCCTGATAGCATAGCCGCACTTCACCTTGATTTTGATTCTGCACGAAGAATTATCCTTAATATTACGAAATAATCATGAAATATAAAAAACTCAGACAAACAAATATTGATGCAATTCTTAACGCAATGCACTATAACTTCCAGTGCTATGAAGCCCACTTATATCCCGCTTGCCCATGATAAAATCCATTGGCAAATGGCGCGACAATGCCGCTTTGCTTGATTCTTGCTATAGCTTCTTCTGCATCTATCTCCTTTTTAATGAGCGCATCAAAAGCCCGCATTGTTTCAACCATGTCATTTGTATGTGGAGAAATGCGCAAATGCGTTACCCCCATATCCACCATGTCATGCACTTCACCAGCAAGATTGAGATAATTATTAGAGAGCGTTTGTATGCCGTTAATAGATAGGAATGGATTGCCCGTGAGCGTTTTAAGATCCATGCCGTCGGGATCTTCCTCACAGACAAACTGGCAATTATCCTTAATACGGCCATGAGCGCGCGCGTGATAACATCTAGCTGATAGTGCGAGCGACATCCTGCCGAATATTTGTACTTCTACAGGCACATTTAGATTGGCGGCTTCCTTGCACATATGTTTTATAGATTGGCGCGGTAATTCCGCAGGCAGGCTGATATGAGTTGCACCTTTAGAGACCAGATATTTAAGTGTTTCCTCATTATATACATTCATTAATGAGCCGAGGCGGTGCGGCTTACCCGATATATGCCATAGCGCAGAAGCATCATTAACCTCGATTTCTTCGCCGCTATCTACCAGCTCGCAAAAGCCTTCAACAATTTTGCGATCACGTTTTATCATGACCTCGGACAGCGTAGAAAACACCACAGTTTTTCCTGCTTTTTTCAAACGCGTGGCAACTTCATCATAATGATTTTCAAAAAACGGTGTACGTTTAGAGCAAATAACCTCGCCAAGATACACCGTGTCTACTGCCGCCTCATCGGCAATGCGAGCATAGAAATCCAGCTTTTGATCTTCTGGCCAGTGAAAAAGTATTGGTGCTATTGTAAGTTTTGCGCTCATAGTTAATTATCTCCCAATTATCTCCAAGTCTTGCTTTTGAACGCGCCTTGCGTTTCTTTATGTCCTTCAGTCAAAGCAATAAGACTAGGGATATCAGGGTTTTGACCCGCTATAATATCATCGATAGCGCGGCTGAATGAAGATACTACTTTTTGCACATAAGCACGGCTGCGCTGGCGACCTTCGATCTTTAGTGCGCTTACACCCACCGCCATAAGATCGGGCAGTAAAGATGATAGATTAAGGCTGATCGGCTCTTCAAAGGCGTAATATGGCTCATCCTTGCGAGGCTCTGCCAGATATCTACCCTTACAAATAGTAGGATATCCTGCATTCTCACCGCAAGAAAAGCAATCAATTGTGAAGTCATTAAGCTTGGTAAACATGTTGCCCTTGCTATCTTCCTCATATTTCACCTGACCAGCGGGCGAACAAACGCCATCCATATTCGTAGAAAGCCCTGTGATATAGTTAGTAAGGCTGCATCGCCCCTCAACCATCAAACCATGATTACCGAATATAAAAGTCTCGATCTCGCAAGGGATATCATTTTTGATTTCCTTAATTTCTTTAACGGTTAATATACGCGGCAGAACAACGCGCGCTACGCCAAACTCACGGCAATAGTAATTTATTGCCTCTACCGAGGACGCGGCGGCCTGCACAGAAAGATGCAGCCGCACGTCGGGATGGCGCTGCGCTACATAATGCGCTACGCCTATATCAGCGACAATAAATGCATCGATACCAAATTTCGCGCCCATATCAACGGCTTGCTTCCATAGATCAAACTTCCCTGCTGGCGGGAAAGTGTTAGTTGCAAGCAAGACTTTTGTTCCGCGCTCATGTGCGTAGGCAATAGAAGATTCCATCTCATCATAAGTGAAATTTAATCCAGGAAAATTCCGTGCATTGGTTGCATTTTGAAAGCCGCAATATACCGCGTCTGCGCCTGCATCAACTGCGGTTCTAAGGGCAGCGGGCGTTCCCGCAGGGCAAACTAATTCAGGTCTTGTAAGTTTTTGTGTCAAATTATGCTTCCATTCTTCTTAATACAGATAATGCCGCGCCGCCAGGTCTGCCTAGCCTTGCGGCGAGATCACCAAGAACGCTGCCATCTATATCGTCCAAAGCATTACGCAGGCAGACAACGGCCTCGGTATCGCCGACAACCTTTAAATCACGGCTAAAAAACAGCGAATCGCCGTCTAGCTCTCCATCCATAAGGCGTAATAGATTTACGAAGCTGCCCGATATTTCTGCATCAGGGCAAAGCCCTTCAGAGCGTCTATATACCTGCATAATCGGGTTTTCAGGATCAGGCTTAAGCAACAGAACAAAGGGCATATTCGTTGGGTTAATCAAAAATCTTTTGTTGGTATGTGTGCCCAAACGCGCAAAAAGATTAGGGTGCTTTTGCGCAATATGAGCGGTCATTCGCTGCATAATCGGCTTATAAAATAAAATGGGTATAGGCCTTAACAAATAATTAGGCGCATTTTTATAACGTTTTTTTAGCATAGCAATTTCCCTGAATTTAAGGTTAAGATATAAAATTCTCTCTTAACATGCATTGACTCTGGTCAAATATTTAGGGTTTAGGACTATGACGGTAAAAGAAAATATAACACAAATTCAAAAGCAAATTGAACAAACAGCGCGTAAATGGAACAAGAAAGAGGGCAATATTAATTTGCTTGCCGTAAGTAAACGCCAACCTTTAGATAAAATTAAAGCTGCGCTTGATGCGGGGCATCGCCTGTTCGGAGAAAATAAAGTTCAAGAAGCTACCGAGCATTGGGCGGATATTAAGCATAGCTACCCTGATCTAAAGCTTCACCTTATCGGCGCATTGCAAACAAATAAAATTAAAGATGCACTTAAAATTTTTGATTGCATAGAAACTATTGATCGTGAGAAATTAGCGCGTAAGCTTGGTAGCGAGCTGAAATCACAAAATCGCTCTATTCCTTGCTTTATCCAAATTAATATTGGCGAGGAAGAACAGAAGAGCGGTATTTCTCCGCAAGAACTACCAGAATTTCTTAAATTTTGCCAAAATGATTGTTCGTTAGATATAGTTGGGCTTATGTGCATTCCTCCTGCGAATGAGCCAGCCGCGCTTTACTTTGCCTTGCTTGAAAAAATGGCAAAGCAGCATAATTTGCCTGAACTTAGCATGGGCATGTCTGCGGATTTTGAAAAAGCCATTCCCCTTGGCGCAACTTATATACGCGTTGGAACTGGTATCTTCGGGCAGCGCGAATCATAGTATTTTGACTTTATCTTAAGCGTAAACGGCGATCATACCCGCTGTGCGGCCATGCGCAAGCTCGGTGCGTTCATAAGCATGTTTATGATTTTCCTTATTTTGCATTTCCACTAAAGTGGGCATGGGGGTTTCTGCAAAAGCCAATAAGCTAGCGGGTAAATCTTCATATGCTTTATATTCATTATTAAAATCAGGAGCTTCTTTTTTACTTATTCCTGCAAAAGCAGTGACATTACCTATTACGTCTTTGCCAGTTTCTTCTTCTATAATTGCGTTAACAATACCGCTTGCTACGCCGATTGCTCCACCAAAAATACCGCCACCGATTATTTTGCTTATAGGTTTTATTTCATCACCGCTAAGGCTTCGGTAAGCCATATTCACAATAGGTATATGTTGCAAAGGATTTACCATATCGATCAGGTCTAAAAACCCAAATTCGTTATCTTGTTTAGAAGGGGTTATATTAATAATTTCAGGCTTTGGGCTGTATGATGATAATATATTATCAAAGCTTTCTTGCTTGATATTGGTAGTAGGGGCATCCCAAGAGGGAACAAAGCCGCCCATGCGCTCGTTTTTAACTTGATATATGTTGCGTTGGCTATGTGGGTTTTCAGTATTTTGGGCAATATTTTCCATGTTGGCTTTCCTCTCTTGTTTAAACAAAGCAATTTATATGCCATTATATTAAAATGAATATTGATAAAGAGATTCCAATAATTTATGCGAGCGTTAAAATATGCGATGTAATTCGCTCTTATCTGCAATCAAGCAAGCTAGACGGGCTTTGCGATATTAAAAACAGCAATAATAACGGTCTTATTATTCGTTATGCTGATCAAGAAAAAGAATATAATGCGCCAATAAGAATGGGTGAGCTGCTCGATCAGCTTATTTATTATAATAAATCAAGTGACGCTGCATGTATTAATTTTGATGGTGGATCGCTCGATATTAATCGAGGCATTTTTACAAATAAATTGAGTAAACAAATATCTTTGACGGAAAAAGAAACCGCTATTCTCTCGTTTCTTTATAAAAATAAAGGCAATATAGTTCCCCGCGCAGAGCTGTTACGCGCGGTTTGGGGATACGCTGATAATGTGCAAACCCATACTTTGGAAACTCATATATATCGCTTACGTCAAAAAATAGAGCAAGACCCCGCAAATCCCCAAATATTGATGACTAGGAATGATGGCTATTGCGTGCCGTTTTTGCATTCTTAACGGCTGTAATAATGCCGTTAATCAGTGCTTTTTCGCTGTTTACATTCAGGGATTTAACCCCGCAATCTTGCAATTGGCGTAAATCATTTATCAGTGAGTAGATATTCTTTAGCTCTGGCGAGGTGGCTGCTTCAATCTTTTTAACAGATCCGCGTGATGCTTTAGCCGCATGAATATAAGCGTTGCTAGCCTCTTTAGGCGGCATGGCTGGCGGCGGCATATCATTGCTTTGCTCATATTTAAGCCAAGGCGACAATGTGGGTTTAGGCGCAATCTTTTCATGATGCATATTTGAATCAAGGCGCGTTTCAAGGAAATCTTCTAAGAATAATATTAATGCTTTAACAGATATTGTGGTAAATTCTTCATCATTGAAAAGCTCGCCATCAAAATGTTTATTATGCGTGTTTTTATCTGATTTATTCAAGCTGTCACGTTTTTTCTCAAAACGAGCATCTGTAGCCTCGGATTTTAGAGGTTTTAACGCAGAGCTAATATTTTGAACCAAAGAAAACATAAATTTACACCAAAATTGCTCAATTAAGGCACTAACTATAACAAATCTTTGGTATTCTTGCAAATCAGGCGTTTTATTTATGCCTCCATTGCTTTAAAAGATAGATATAGTAGCTTGAACTAACAATCTGACACCGTCATCGCGAGCCGTAGGCGCGGCGATCTATAGCACCTCTTTGTGGACGCTAGATTGCCACGTCGCAAAAACTCCTCGCAATGACGTTAGTGTCTTATTTTAAACTGGAACCACTATATGAGCGTTATAAAGTCAATTAAACTCCATAATTTCAGATGTTACGATCAAATGTCATTGGCAGATTTATCGGCGGGCTTAATTGTGCTTTCGGGGGCAAATGGTGTTGGCAAAACCAATATTTTAGAAGCGGTATCGCTACTCTCCGCTGGGCGAGGGTTACGCGGCGCGCGCGCTAGTGAAATTCAAAAAAATGATGCGTCATCTCCTTGGGCTGTTTCTGCTAGCTTGAAAAACCACTATGATGAAGAGGTAAAGCTCGGCACGGGTATTGACCCTAACAGCCGCGCAGGAACGGAAAAGCGTATAGTGCGCATTAACGGAAATAATGTTAAATCTCAGGCTGAGCTAAGCAAATATCTGTCTTGCGTGTGGCTTACTCCGCAAATGGATCGCCTGTTTATGGATTCCAGTAGAGAGCGTCGTAAATTCCTCGATAGGCTGATCTTTGCGTTTGATGCGGGGCATTCAGGGCGCATTACCCGCTATGAAAATGCTTTGGCACAGCGTTCAAAATTGCTGCGAGAGGGCAAGAATGACAATGCATGGCTAACAGGGTTGGAACAGCAAATGGCTGAAATTGGCATTGCAATCGCTGCTGCGCGCCTTGATTTTGCCGATAGGCTGCAAGCTGCGTGCAAATCTGCCGATCACTCATATTTCCCGCTTGCGCATTTTCGGGTAAAGGGAACGATTGAGGAATTATTAAGTAATGCCCCCGCTTTAGAGATCGAAGATGCATTCAAATACCAGCTTGTGCAAAGCAGAGAGCGTGACGCGATAACTGGCGGCGCGGCAAGTGGCCCGCATAAATCAGACCTTGATGTTATCTATGCAGCAAAGAATATGAAGGCGGATCAATGTTCCACGGGAGAGCAAAAAGCCCTGCTAATCGGGTTAATATTGGCGCATGCTAAGCTGATAAAGGCGCAAAGGGGAGCTGCTCCGATATTGCTATTGGATGAAGTTGCTGCGCATTTAGATGATATGCGCCGCGCCGCGCTTTATGAGCTTTTACAAGATCTCGGGGCGCAAGTCTGGCTGACAGGTACACAGCGTAACTTATTCACTGCCATAGAGGGCAAAGCCCAGTTCTTAGAATTATAGAACGCTCTTCTAAATAAGTTTTGCAGAGCGTTCTATAAGGATTTTATTGAAGCTATTTCTTAGAATCTTTTTCCTGCAAAGCAGCACCAAGAATATCACCAAGGGAAGCTCCGCTTTCTGTAGAACCAAAGTCCTTCATAGCTTGCTTATCTTCGTCAATTTCATGCGCTTTAATGGAAAGCATTACTTTGCGTGATTTTCTATCAGCAGAAAGAACTTTTGCATCAACCTTTTCACCAACGGCGAAACGATCAGGGCGTTGTTCAGAGCGTTCACGGGAAAGATCAGATTTTCTGATTGTTCCTGTAACACCGTCATTCAACGTCACTTCCACTGAGCCAGATGTAATTTCTGATATAGTACAAGTCACAACCGCGCCTTTTACGATATCTTTCATCGAGCCTTCATATGGATCTGCGCTAAGAGCTTTGATGCTAAGAGCTACGCGTTCGCGCTCTGGATCAAGCTCCAGAATCTTCGCTTTAACAACATCGCCTTTATTGAAGCCTTTCAAAACATCTTCGCTTTGATCTTCCCATGAAATATCAGATAGGTGAACCATACCGTCAATTTCTTCTGTAAGTCCAACGAACAAGCCAAATTCTGTAATGTTACGGATTTCTCCTTCTATTACATCATCAACTTTGCTGTTTTGAGCAAAGTCTGTCCATGGGTTTTCTTGACACTGTTTAAGACCAAGTGAAATGCGGCGTTTTTCCATGTTAACTTCAAGAACAACCACTTCAACTTCTTGAGAAGTCGCTACGATTTTCCCTGGATGCACATTTTTCTTGGTCCATGACATTTCAGAAACATGAACAAGACCTTCAACACCGTCCTCAAGCTCAACAAACGCGCCATAATCGGCGATATTGCTAATGCGACCAGTGAATTTAGAGCCTTCAATATACTTATCTGCAACACTTTCCCAAGGATCAGATCCAAGCTGTTTTATGCCTAGAGATATACGCTGAGTTTCCTCATTAAAGCGGATAACCTGAACATCAACATTTTGACCAATTTGAAGAACTTCTGATGGGTGATTAACACGTTTCCATGAAATATCTGTAACATGCAACAAGCCATCAACACCGCCAAGATCAACGAACGCGCCGTAATCAGTGATGTTTTTCACTACGCCTTCAAGAACCTGACCTTCGGCTAGATTCTTCAAGATATCGCCACGTTGTTCCTGACGTGATTCTTCCAAAATAGAACGACGTGAAACAACAATATTTCCGCGGCTTCTATCCATTTTAAGAACATGGAAAGGCTGCGGCGTATCCATCAACGGAGTTATGTCACGAACTGGGCGGATATCAACTTGTGAACCTGGCAAGAACGCAACTGCGCCGCCAAGGTCAACAGTGAAACCACCTTTAACACGTCCAAAGATCGTGCCTGTTACGCGCTCACCTTTTTCATGCATTTTCTCTAGTTCAATCCAAACTTCTTCTCTACGTGCTTTTTCACGAGATAAAACAGACTCACCGTTTTTGTTTTCCATGCGTTCAACATAGACATCAACACTGTCTCCGATTTTGATTTCAGGGTCTTCCCCTGGCTTTGAAAACTCGAAACGAGCAATGCGGCCTTCAGATTTCAAACCAACATCAACGATGACATGATCATCCTCTAATGCGATTATAATACCCTTAACAACACTTCCTTCGAATTTTTCATTTTTTCCGATAGTTTCTCCGAGCAGAGCAGCGAACTCCTCTGCGTCGTCTCTATCAATTAAATTTGCGGCAACTTTAGCCATAATAATATTCCTTTCAGTATTCATAATAGTATTTACGCATTTCACCGATCTAGCAGCAAAACCATAAATACCATGTTTTAGGAGATACTCTCGCTAATGCGGGTAAAGTGTAATTCTAGCCAAATGCTTTTTTCGCATAAGTTAAGGCGTTTTCCAACATTTGAGCCTCGCTAAGATCACTGCTATCTATGATAGTCGCATCCTTTGCAGGCCTTAGTGGAGCTACCTTACGGCCAGAATCACGAGCGTCACGCGCACGCATATCCTCTAAAACGGCTTCATATGTAACGCTTTCTCCCTTTAATTGCAACTCTTTCATGCGTCTAGCTGCGCGAATTTCGCATTTTGCCGTGATATAGAGCTTTAATGGCGCGTCAGGGCATATCACTGTGCCGATATCACGGCCATCTAATATCACACCGTCAAGGCCATCTTTTGGGTTATTTGCAAAGTCTCTTTGCATATCTGTGAGGAAATCCCGCACGCTTTGAATGCTCGCTACCTTAGAGGCAGCCTCGCCGATTATCTCGGTTCTTAAATCAGGATTAGATAGTGGGTTCGCACTATGCAAATTAACCTGCAAAGCTTTACAGCCATCTAATGCATTATCCTCTACAGATGGCTCTTTGTCTTGCTCTAAAACTTCAAACGCCACCGCTCTATATAATGCGCCAGTATCCATATGCGCAAAGTTCAGCTCTCGCGCCAAATTCCGTGATAAAGTACCTTTCCCACTCGCCGCAGGGCCGTCAATAGCAATAATTTTTTTCATGAGAGATTATGTCCTTTTATTATTGATTATTATTAATACGTTGCTTTGCCCATTATGCCCAGTGCAAATATATTGACATATGATGATAGGAAGCTATTGGAAATAACAAGAGACCTTCCAAAAGCCTATGAAAATAATCCTGAATTGGTGGATAATTATGACATTAAACTTGTTCTAGCCCAAAGTTAACAGATTGTATCAGTTAGTGAATCTTAATTGATATAAACATATAAATTCAAGGACAAGCGGCTTCGTCGCCGTCGCTATCACCATTATATTCGGCAGATGATCTTATGGTCATGCGAATACGAAAACAAGTATAGCCGCTATCGCATTGAACTTCGGCGGGTGAATCGCTATCAAGATCAACAGCAGAGCCTGACGCATCAATAATATCAGTCTCACACTCACCAAATTGATCATCTAGCTTTTGCAATGCAGTATTAATAAAAGCATCTGTTTTATTAGTTTTAAGCCAGAAGAAAACCCCATCCAGCCCGTTATAATACTGCCAATCATCGAATAAATCTGGCGCGGAAGGAAGAAACTTACCCGATGTTCCGCCAAATATAAGCTCATGATTTTCATCATTACCACCGGGATTACCAGGGCATCTGATATCTTTAACAAGGCGGCCTGCGGTTGCGCCAATTATCGCAGTATTAAAGTGCGCTGAATTAGGCTTTATCGGGAAGTTACGCCTTGCATTTGGGTCTGTTCCTGATCCTGTAATATCAATAGATGTATCGCCCTTTTTATACAATAAAGCACATTCTTGAATGGCCGAGCGAATAGTAGAGGCTTGGCTTTTAATATTTGAAATGGTTCTAAAACTATTTTGTGATGATGTTTGCTGGGATGATGGCCGCATAAATGTAACAGTCAAAGCGGCAAGCAGCGCAATAGCAATTAGAATATAAACAAGTGCGCTTCCGCTCTGCCTATTATTTTGCGTTTTTGAATAATTTATATGCATATATTATTTATTTTATCTCTCAACAATAACGTGATAGTAAACAAAATCACCACCGCCCGCATTTTGGAAACAACCAAATGGCTGGCCATCAAATGCGCCTGAGCCATCATCTATATCTGGTTGATCTGATGTTGGCAGAATGTAATCATTAACGCCATCATCATACATACGAACAGAATATAACGCAGCCCTATCAGCATCTAAAACAGGGATTGCTGTTCCAAGGCCATGCTCATCATTTATTTTAGAGCAAAGAGCCTGCTTAATCCCTATTAAGTAAGCAATGATATCATTACCGCCAATGCCAGCAAGCCCAATATCAGGGACTTCTAAATTACCATTAAACACCCATTGCCCAGCAAGGCCTGACACCATGACATCCGCAGGGGCAGGATTATATGTTGAGCCACCACCAGCAGGGTGGAATACACCAATAGATGTTGAGTCTAAATTTGCATATTCTGATGGTCTATTAAATCTAATCTCACTAACCGCAGTGCCAGAAACTACTGTACGGAAAATAGCAGTACTAACCGAAGCTGGATATTGTGTAATTTGCGCACTACTAATAAGGTTTGTTTCGTTAC
>Ga0256834_1000946_pt1 | contig 20356 bp, 19 predicted proteins | sample 4281140metaG_FD_190536 | JGI IMG/M metagenome (GOLD analysis project Ga0256834, IMG submission 190536) | Hydrothermal vent microbial communities from East Pacific Rise, Pacific Ocean - 4281-140 | ecosystem: Environmental > Aquatic > Marine > Hydrothermal vents | place: Pacific Ocean: East...
AAAAAGACATTTTAAACCAAGCGTATTTAATAAATTGCCATTAAAAATTTTGCAAAAATACACAGAGACTTTTAATATAACTTTAGAGCAACTAAAAGACATCTCATTATAATGAAAATTGATTTTAAACATAACCAAACAGCACATTGTGAAAATGGCGTTATTTCAAATTTGCTAAAACACAATGGGTTAAACATAAGTGAACCACTTGCTTTTGGTATAGGTTCTGGTTTGTTTTTTGTTTTTTTACCATTTTTAAAAGTAAATTTAGCACCAGCAATTAGTTTTAGACCAATGCCTGGATTTATATTTAAACGATTATGCAAAAGATTAAATATAAAAATAAAAAGGCAAAAATTTAAAAATTCTAAAAATGCGCAACAAACTTTAGATGCAATTTTAGAAAAAAACACTCCTGTTGGTTTGCAAGTTGGTGTTTATAATTTAACCTATTTTCCTAATGAATATCGATTTCACTTTAACGCACATAATTTAGTGGTTTATGGTAAGAAGAATGAAACTTATTTCATAAGCGATCCTGTAATGGAAAATGTTACAGAATTAAGTAGTAAAGAATTAGAAAAAGTTAGGTTTGCAAAAGGAGCATTTGCTCCAAAAGGACATTTATATTACCCTACAAACATTCCAGAAAATATAGATTTAAAAAAAGCAGTTCGAAAAGGTATAAAAGCAACTTGTAAAGATATGTTAGCACCTGTGCCAATTGTAGGCGTAAAAGGAATGCTATATGTCGCTAAAAAAATAAGAAAATGGCCGAAATCTGTTGGTGTTAAAAAAACCAATCATTATTTAGGTCAGATTGTTAGAATGCAAGAGGAAATCGGTACTGGCGGTGGCGGATTTAGATTTATCTATGGTGCTTTTTTACAAGAAGCTTCAGAGATTTTGAACTTACCAATATTAAAAAACCTATCTAAAGAAATTACTGAAATTGGTGATTTATGGAGAGATTTTGCCATTGATGCTTCTAGATTGTATAAAAACAGAAGTTCACAATTTGATGGGTATAATAAAGTAGCCGATAAGTTGGTAATCATTGCAAATAAAGAGACTGCATTTTATAAAAAATTAAAGAAAGCCATTGCTTAATGAATGCTTCAATTCAAATAGAAAAACTATCCAAAAAATACATAAATACAGATGTTTTTGCGGTTGATAATATTGATTTAACCATAAAAAGTGGTGAAATATTTGGAATTTTAGGACCTAATGGCGCAGGGAAAACTACCTTAATTTCTATGTTATGCGGTTTGATAAAACCAACCTCTGGTAATATTAAAATTGCAGGAAAACCTCTTAAGACTAATAAAAAAATAACACAGCAAATCATTGGTGTTGTGCCGCAAGAATATGCACTTTATCCGATGCTTACTGCATTTGAAAACTTAGTTTATTTTGGAGCAATGTATGGTTTAAAAGGTAAAGATTTAAAATTAAAAATCAACAATGCTTTATCAGAATTAGGACTTTCTAAATTTAAAAATCAAAAAGTAAAAACCTTTTCTGGCGGAATGAAAAGAAGAGTTAATTTAATTGCAGGTATTTTACACAATCCTGCAATATTATATCTTGATGAACCAACGGTTGGCGTAGATGTACAATCCAAAAATGTAATTATTAATCATTTAAAAGAATTAAATAAAAGAGAAACTACCATTATCTATACTTCGCATCATATGGTAGAAGCGCAAAATTTTTGTGATAGAGTTGCTATTATTGATAGCGGAAGAATTATTGCTTTAGATTCACCATCAAAATTAATAGAAAACACAAAAGATGCAAAACGTTTAGAAGATGTTTATCTAAACCTAACAGGAGAAAATTTAAGAGATAATGTATAAACTTTGGATTGCGACATACAAAGAGTTCTTGCTCTTAAAAAGAGATTTTGGAGGTTTAATTATCCTATTTATTATGCCTTTGGTTTTGGTAATTACAGTAACGTTAATTCAAGACAGTTCTTTTAAAGAAATTAACGAAGCTAAAATACCTATTCTTTTTATTGATTATGATAATGGTGAAGTATCACAATCTATTACTGAAAATTTACAAAAAAGTAACACTTTCGAGATTGTTACTAAAATTAAAGGTAAAAAAATAGTAGAAAAAACAGCAAGTGATTTAGTCTTAAAAGGCAAATATCAACTTGCAATAATTATCCCTGAAAATTTATCTATCAATCTTAATGCAAAAGTAAATCAAAATGTGACTAAAATTTTAGGCGAATTTGGTTTAGATGAAGAGAATGAAGGAGAAGCAGTATTGCAAAAAATTAAACAACAAGAAATTAAATTATTTTTTGATCCTGCAACGCAACTTTCTTTTAAAAACGGAATAAAAAATGCTATTGATAAAATGGTTTCAAAAATAGAAACTCAATCAATTTATACTGCTTTTCAAAAAGAACTAGAAACAGAAGAATCACTATTTGAAGCGAAAAATTTTATTAAATTTACGGAAGTATTCACAGAAAACAGGCAGAAAATCATTCGGCCAAATTCTGTACAACACAATGTGCCTGCTTGGTCTTTATTTGCTATTTTTTTTATAATTATACCATTATCAATTAATATTGTTAAAGAAAAAAATCAAGGTACTTTTGTTAGGTTGCAAACCAATCCTGTTTCTAATTTAACCATTTTAAGTTCTAAAATAATAGTATATTTATTGGTTTGTATGTTACAGTTTATAATGATGTTGCTAGTTGGCAAGTTTATTTTTCCGTTAATAGGTTTAGAAAGTTTAATTATTAATGGTAGTTATTTCCTCTTATTTATAGTTGCATTGTTTGTTGGCTTAGCGGCAATTGGTTTTGGTGTTTTATTAGGCACAATAGCAAGTTCGCCCGAACAATCTGCACCATTTGGAGCAACATCGGTTGTAGTGCTTGCAGCAATTGGTGGCGTATGGATTCCTGTTTTTGCAATGCCTAAATTTATGCAAATAATTGCTAAAATTTCACCAATGAATTGGGGTTTAAATGGTTTTTATGATGTAATTTTAAGGGATGCTAAATTTGTAGATATTTTACCCGAAATTAGTTTATTAGGTCTATTTTTTATAGTATTATTGACCATCAGTATTTATATTGATAAATTAAAAAATGCGATTTAAAAATGACACTTTCAGAAACTTGTAAAATAAGAGTTAGATTTAATGAAACCGACCCTTTAGGGATTGTTTGGCATGGTAATTATATCACTTATTTTGAAGACGGAAGAGAAGATTTTGGTACTAAATTCGGTATTTCATATCTAGATGTAAAAGCAAACGGTTTTGCAACACCAATTGTAGAATCTAGTTGTAAACATAAATTGCCTTTGCGTTATGGAGATATAGCAACAATTAAAACAACTTTTGAAAATACGTTGTCTGCAAAAATGATTTTCACGTATATAATTTATAATCCTAAAGGAGAAATAGTGTGTACAGGTAAAACCATTCAAGTTTTTGTAGATGATGATGGTAATTTGTCTTTAAATTTGCCAACTTTTTTTGAAAATTGGAAAAAGAAAATGAAACTTTTATAATATAGATGCAAGATAATAATTACATAATAGATCATCATATTATTTCTTCTTTAGGATTTGGTAGTTCTGAAAATTTCGAACAATTAGTATTGGAAAATTCAGGAATAAAGGAACACCAAAGAAAAAATGGCGACAAATTTTATAGTTCTTTAATAGATTTAAATAAAGTAGATACACATTTTTCTAAAATAGGCAACATAGAAAAGTTTACCAAATTAGAGAAGATGATGCTACTTTCGGTGTATCATATTTTAAAGCAATCCACCATTAAAATAACCGAAAGAACAGGTTTAATTATTTCAACAACAAAAGGGAATGTAAATGTTTTAAGTTCAGATTCTCCTTTTTATGCAGATAAAAAAAGAGCTTATTTACATGAATTAGCAAAACAAATTAAAGATTTTTTTAACTTTAAAGATGAAGCAATTGTATTGTCAAATGCATGTGTTTCTGGAGTTTTAGCAGTTTCGGTTGCAGATAGATTAATTAAATCAAAAATGTATGATGAAATAGTAATTGTAAGTGGTGATTTAGTTTCGGAATTCATTTTATCAGGATTCGAATCTTTTCAAGCAATTAGTAATAAACCATGTAAACCATATTCAAAAAACAGAACAGGTATCACCATTGGTGAAGCAATTGCTACTGTTATAGTTTCCAAAAAGAAAACAACAAATGCTACTGAAATTTTAGGTAGTGCTTCGTGTAATGATGCAAATCATATTTCTGGACCATCAAGAACTGGTGAAGGCTTGTTTTTAAGTGTAAAAGCAGCTTTAAAAGAAGCAACTATTTCAGAAACAGACATAAATTTTATTTCTGCACATGGCACAGCAACCAATTTTAATGATGAAATGGAATCTATCGCTTTTAATCGTTTAAATATGAGCAATATACCTTTGCATAGTTTGAAAGGTTATTATGGTCATACTTTAGGTGCTTCTGGTTTGTTAGAAGTGATTATCGGTATAAAATCCTTAAATAATAATACATTAATTGCATCAAAAGGGTTTGATGAAATAGGCGTTTCAAAACCATTAAATATTATCAAAAAAACAACCACTAAAGAACTGCATGTATTTTTAAAAACAGCTTCTGGATTTGGGGGAAGTAATGCAGCAATAATTCTAAAAAAAATAGAATAACTTATTTTTATAAGTTTATAAAACGAATAAAAGAAAAACAACCAAAATAAAAATGGAAAATAACACAACTACAATACGTGCCATTGATGCGATTGAAGAGGCACAAAAAATTGCATTCGCACCATTTGTATTTCAAGCAACCATCGCTTTACGTAAATTAGGAATTTTTGATTTAATTTTTAGTAAGAGAAAAAGTGGTGGGATTAATATTTTTGAAATTGCAGAAAACCTAAACATTAGCACTTATGGTATTGGCGTACTTTTAGAAATTGCAGAAAGTTCTAATATTGTTAGTAAAACCAATGACAATTATTATAAATTAACTAAAGTAGGTTATTTTTTAAACTATAACGAAACCGTTAATGTAAATATTAATTTCACGCAAGAAGTCTGTTATAAAGGTTTGTATCATTTAACGGAATCTATTGTTAATGGTAAACCAGAAGGATTAAAAGAATTAGGAAATTGGAACACCATTTACGAAGGTTTATCGAAATTGCCAGAAGAAATAAAAAAATCATGGTTTGAATTCGATCATCATTATTCCGATGATGTTTTTGATGATGCTTTAAAAATTGTATTCAGAAATAACCCAAAACAAATTTTTGATATTGGTGGCAATACAGGTAAATTCGCTTTAAGTGCTAGTAAATATAGCGATAGCGTTAAAGTTAAAATTGTAGATTTACCAGGGCAATTAAATGTTGCGTTAGCAAATACAGAAAAAGCAGGTTTTAAAGATAGAGTTACAGGTCATGAAATAGATTGGTTAAAACCAAATCCATCTGTACCAAATGGTGCAGATTTAGTTTGGATGAGTCAGTTTTTAGATTGTTTTTCGGAAGAAGAAATTTTAACAATTTTAAAGACATGTGTCAAAGGACTAAACGATGATGGCGAATTGTTAATAATGGAAACATTTACCGATAGACAGAAATTCGATAATGCTAAATTTATTTTAGAGGCAACATCTCTTTATTTTACAGTGCTTGCAAATGGTAATAGTAAAATGTATCCTGCCGAGGTTTTCTTAAAATTAATAGACCAAGCAGGTTTGGTGCTAAAAGAAGATATTGCAGTAGGAGAATACCATACTATTTTAGTTTGTAAAAAAAAATAAATACTACTTTTGAATAAAAAATTATACATACAATCTTATTGTAAAATAGCGAATAATGAAGTTGTTTTAAATGATGTAGTTGTTTTAAAAACTGAATTATCCGATGATAAATCGTTTTTTAAAAGTATTTATAATTTTTTAAACTTAAAATATCCAAAGTTTTTTAAAATGGATGGTTTAAGTAAACTAACTTATTTGGCAAGTGAATTAATTTTAAAAGACATAGAGATTAAAGATAGGAATATCGCAATTGTTTTTTCTAATAGCGCTTCGAGTTTAGAAACGGATAGAAAATATCAAAAATCTATTAATGATTCGGCTAGTTATTTTCCTAGTCCATCAGTATTTGTGTACACATTGCCTAATATTGGCATTGGTGAAGTTAGTATACGACATCAATTAAAAAGTGAAAATGCTTTTTTTGTTTTTGAAAAATTTAATGCAAAATTTAATTATTTTTATGAAAGTAATTTAATGCACACAAAAAAAGCAACCAACGTTTTAGGAGGTTGGACAAATTTAGACGGTCAAGTAGCAGAAGCTTTTGTATATTTGCTGTCCGAAAACGGAAAATTAGAATTTACAATAGAGAATTTAAATAAATTATATAAAAAATAATGGATAATTTAAAACAAGAATTAAAAGAAAAAATAATAGAAAACCTTAATCTTGAGGATATGAATGTTGCAGATATTGATGACAATGACGTGTTGTTTGGCGACGGTTTAGGATTAGATTCTATAGACGCATTAGAACTAATTGTAATGTTAGACAAAGATTATGGTATTAAAATAGCAGATCCTAAAAAAGGAAAGTCTATTTTTGAATCTATCAATACGATGGCAAAATTTATTTCAGAAAACAGAAATTAATAATGAATAGAGGCGTTGCAATTACAGGTATGGGAATTATCTCTTCTATTGGAAACAATGTAGAAGAAAATTACCAATCTTTAATTGCAAAAAAAAATGGTATTACTAAAATAGAAAACTTTAAAACCATACAAAGTGATTCCATTAAAGTTGGTGAGATAAAAATTATCAATGCTATTTTTGAAAAGTTATTAAATTTACCAAAAGAAAATAATTATACCAGAACTGCTCTTTTAGCAGAAATTGCAGCAAAAGAAGCTGTAAAAAATGCCAATATTAAAGACATAAATAAGTATAAAACTGGTTTAATTTCAGCAACTAGTGTTGGTGGAATGGACAAAACAGAACAGTTTTTTTTCTCGGATGAAAATAAAGAGAAAAATAAAAAATACATTTTAAGTCATAATGCTGGAGATGCAACCAAAAAAATCGCAAAAAGTTTAAATATAACCGATTTTGTCTCTACAATTAGTACTGCTTGTTCCTCTTCTGCCAATGCAATTATGCTTGGTGCAAGAATGATTAAAGCAGGCAAATTAGATCGAGTGATTGTTGGTGGATCAGACTGTTTGTCTAAATTTACCATTAATGGTTTTAATACATTAATGATACTTTCTAAAACAGATTGTAAACCATTCGACGAAAATAGAACAGGTTTAAATCTAGGCGAAGCCGCTGCTTTTTTAGTTTTAGAATCGGATAAAATTGTTAAAAAAGAAAACAAAAAAGTATTGGCGTATGTTTCTGGTTATGCTAATGCAAACGATGCTTTTCATCAAACTGCATCTTCCGAAAACGGTGAAGGAGCAACTTTAGCGATGAATAAAGCATTAAAAGTTGCAAATTTAAAAGCAACCGATATTGATTATATTAACGCACACGGAACTGCAACTCCAAACAACGATCAATCGGAAAGCAGAGCAATTTTAAGAGTTTTTAATACTAAAACACCTTCTTTTAGTTCTACAAAAGCCTATACAGGTCATACTTTAGCTGCTGCAGCTGCAATTGAAGCAGTATATTCAGTTTTAGCACTTCAAAACCAAATTGTTTTTCCTAATTTGAATTTTGAAACACCAATTACAGAAACAAATTTAACACCAGAAACAGAAGTTGTTACAAAAGAAATAAATCATGTGCTATCTAATTCATTTGGATTTGGTGGAAACTGTTCCACATTAATTTTTTCTAAAGTCTAAACCATGAAAAATTGTTATATAAATGGTGTTGGTAGTGTATCTGCTCAAGAAACTTCAGATTACGAAACGTTTTTAGAAAATTATAAAGAAATAACGACTAATATAACGACAGTTTGCAAACCAAATTACAGAGATTTCATTAAGCCAAATAGGATACGACGAATGGCAAGTGGCGTAAAAAATGGTGTTGTTGCGGCTAAAATAGCATTAACAGAAGCCAATTTAGATTCGCCTGATGCTATAATTACAGGAACTGGAATGGGTTGCACTATAGATTCAGAAAAATTCTTGAAAAATATTGTTGCTAATGATGAGCAGTTTTTAACACCAACTTCGTTTATACAATCAACTCACAATACTGTTGGCGGACAAATTGCTTTAAGCTTGCAATGCAACGCTTACAATGTTACTTATGTGCATAACGCAACTTCTTTTGAAACATCAATAATTGACGCTATGTTAATGCTAAATGACGATGCTTCTAAAATTTTAGTTGGTGCTGTTGATGAAATTGGTAAACAAACTACGGAGTTTTATAAGGAAGCAAAAATCGTTAAACCAGAAGAAATTATTTTTAAAGATGGTTTGTTAAATTCAAAAACAAAAGGAACAAGTTTAAGTGAAGGTGCTCATTTTTTTGTTTTAGAAAATGAAAAAACAACAAATACCTACGCAAAAATTAAAGCTGTTGAAATTTATGATATTTTAGAAGAAAATAAAATTGAAGAGAAAATTCATCAATTCTTGAAAGATAATCAACTAGATATAGATACTATTGATGCTGTAATTTTAGGTAATAATGGTAATGTTGAATTTGATTGTATTTTTAATAATTTACAAAACGGAATTTTTAAACATACACAACAATTATATTACAAACATTTAAGTGGCGAATATTATACCGCAAACGGTTTTGGATTGTATCTTGCAAGTAATATTTTAAAAAATCAAGAAATTCCTGAAATCGTTAAAATCAACCATAAAGAGAACAAATCTTTAAAACATATTTTGTTATATAATCAATATAGAGGTGAAGAACATAGTTTTATACTATTAAGTTCATGTTAAAGTTTAGAAATGTAAATATAGCAAGTCTTATTTTAATTGTCGTTTTTGTTTTATTAAAAACGGCATTTAATATTTCTTATATTTTCCTAATTGCTTTATTAATCTTTTGGATTTTTATTACCATTTTCGGTTCTTTTCATATTAGATTAAATTATTTTTTAAATTCAAAACATAGCAATAAGAATATTAAAAGTTTTAAAATAGCCTTGACTTTTGATGATGGTCCAAACAAAGAATTTACACCAAAAGTATTAGATTTACTACTTAAATATAATGCAAAAGCCACCTTTTTTTGTATTGGTAAAAATTTAGAATCTAATATAACTATTGCCAAAAAAATAATAGAAAATGGTAATGAAATTGGCAATCATTCTTATATACATGCAAATAATTATGGTTTTTTATCGAGTAAAGAATTAGTGAAAGACATTACTAAAACTCAAAATCTATTATTTAAAGTTACCAATAAAAAAAATAAAATATTTAGGCCACCATTTGGTGTTACGAACCCGAATATTACAAAAGCAGTAAAACAATTAAACTTAATTTCGATAGGTTGGTCTATAAGATCATATGATACCATTGCAAAAAAACCAGAAAAAGTGTTTCTTAAAATACAAAGTAAAATAAAAAAAGGTGCTATACTATTAATGCACGATACAAATAATTTGAGTATCGCAGTTTTGGAACAGTTATTGCAATTTCTTGAAAAAAATAAGATAGAAACCATAACCGTTTCACAACTATTAAATTTAGATGCCAATGCTTAAAAATATATATTTAGTTAGTTTGTTATTATTTTTATCAATAACAATAAATGCTCAGAAGAAATTGAATAATAGTGATGCTCAAAAAATTAGAGAGCAAATTATTAAAAAATCAACGTCTACAAATACTATAGCAAGTGATTTTGTGCAATTTAAGCATTTATCGTTTTTAGATAAAGATATAGAATCATCGGGTAAATTGTTTTTTAAAGAACCTAATTTAATAAAATGGCAATATGAAATTCCGTTTAAATACAGTGTTGTTTTTAAAAATGACAAATTATTTATTAATGATGATGGCACAAAAAGCGATATTGATTTAAGTTCTAATAAAGCATTTAAATCCTTAAATAGTTTAATTGTAAAAAGTGTAAAAGGCGATATGTTTGATGAAGAAAAATTTGATGTTACTTATTTTAAAGATAAAAGGGATAATTATTTAATTACTTTTACATCAAAAGAAGCTTCATTAAAATCATTTATTGGTAAATTTGAATTAATATTTCATAAAAATAATTTAGATGTTTTACAAATTAAAATGATTGAATCGTCTGAAGATTACACTAAAATAGTATTTAAAAATCAAAAAAATAATGAAGCAATTTCTGATTCGGTTTTTAATAACTAGCTGTTTAAGCGTTTTTTTATTTTCGTGTAGTTTAATTACTACTAAGAATTTAATTAAACAAACACCAACAGAGCAATTTGTTTATAATCCGTATTTTAATAATCAAACAATAGACTATATTTATAAAGCCAAAATAAAATTGGCTAAAAATAATTTTGGAGGTTTGTTAATTATTAAAAAAATTAAAGAAAAACAGCATAGAGTTGTTTTTACAACAGAGTTTGGTAATAAAATATTCGATTTTGAATTTATAAATAATGATTTTAAAGTGAATTTTATATTAGATAAATTAAATAGAAAAATAGTTATTAATGCTTTAAAAAAAGATTTTCAATTATTGGTTAAAGAACAAAATAAAGTGATGAATCAGTTTTCTAATAAAGAAAATGTAATTTATCAAAGCAAATTAAATAAAAAAGATAACTATTACTTTCATGAGAATAAACAATTGCGTAAAATTGTAATGACATCAAAAAAGAAAGAAAAAGTAAGTATATATTTTGATAAAATAACAAATAAAATTGCTAAAAAAGTGGTAATAAAACATCATAATTTTAAGATGACTTTGAATCTTGAATATATAAACTAAAGTAATAGTTAATTACAAAATTATGAAAACAAAAATCAACATTATAATAGTAATTTTATTACTATCCATTAAAATAAATTCTCAAGTAACCTTTAAACCTGGAGTACGAGTTGGTTTAAACAGTTCAAAAATTGACGGTATAAATGACGATGCAAAAACAGATTTTTACATTGGTATTTTTGGAGAATTAAAATTAGGTAATAGATATGCATTACAACCAGAAATAACATATTCAAAGCAAGGTTCTGAAAATGTAGATTTGAATTATGTATCTATTGGTCTTGCAAATAAATTTTATTTCTTTCCAGAAGAAACACCTATATTTATATTAGTTAAGCCAAGTCTTGATATAAATGCGGATTCTCAGACAAATAGTTCTGGAGAAGGTTTGTCTAAAATTGATGCTGATTTTAGTTTTGCTGCTGGTATTGGTTATGAATTTCCTTTTGGTTTGGATATAGAAGCGAGATACGTAAGAGGTATTTTGGATGTTTCAGGATCTTCCTATTTGTCAGGATATAATTCAGTAATAAAAATAGGTGCAGCATACAAATTTGATTTTAGAAAATGATTTTAGAAAATTTTTATAGTGTAACAAATAAAGAAGTAATTGAAGACTTAAAGTCTTATATGTTTCATATTAAGATTAATAATGAACATGAAATATTTAAAGGACATTTCCCAGGTAACCCAATTATGCCAGGCGTTTGTATGATGCAAATAATTAAAGATTTGACTCAAGAAATAGTTGGTTGCCAACTTTTTATGCGAAAATGCTCTAATGTTAAATTCATGGCAATTATTAATCCAGATATAAATGCTAATTTAAGTTTAGAAATTAAATTAACACATGATGAAAATAATGAAATTAAAGTAAGAAACGTAACTAAATTTGAAGATACAGTTGCTTTAAAATTATCTGTAATCTATAAAAAAGTGTAATATTTTGAAACTCGTTATTATACATTTTAGTTTTGCTTTTATACTATTTGGTATAAGTAAATCCTCATTAAATACGAGTAATAACAATTTCTCAAACATAAAAATTGCACAAGTGCGCTTGTTATATAAAGACGCTATTACTTCTAAAGAAAAAGCAGCTTTACTATATGACAAATTAAAAAAAATAACCAAAAAAGATAATAAAATATTACTTGCCTATAAAGGTGCGGTTACTGCTTTAGTTTCAAAAAATCTAAAAGGTGCTAAGACAAAAAAAGCAACATTCAAAGAAGGTATTTTACTAATTGAATATGCTGTTTCTAAACAACCTAAAGCTTATGAAATTAGATTTATAAGAATGTGTTTACAACAAAACATTCCTAAATTTTTAAAATATAACAAGCATAAAGTTGAAGATAAAAATTTTATTTTAAACAATTTTAAAACTTTAAAATCTAATAATTTAAAAAGACATGTACTAGACTATATAAATCAATCTAAACATTTTACGGAACTTGAAAAAAACAGACTAAATTCTAAATAAAAAACCGTAATTTCACAGACTATATTAAACTGTTAGTTGATTTGGATTTACCTTCAGAAATTTCAAATAAAATTTCAAAATTAAAATGTTGTGTTTTAATACCAACCTATAATAATGAGAAAACGCTCGAAAGAGTTATTCTTGGTGTACTTAACTATACTAATAATATAATCATTATTAATGATGGTAGTACAGACAGCACAAAACATATTTTAAAAAAGTTTGATGAATTAGAACAAATTCATTTTCCTAAAAATAAAGGAAAAGGTTCTGCGCTACGTGCGGGTTTTAAAAAAGCAACAAAAGATGGTTTCGATTTTGCAATAACTATAGATTCCGATGGGCAACATTACCCTAATGATATTCCTGTTTTCATTGACGAAATTTTAAAGGATAAAAATTCTTTATTGATAGGTTCTAGAAATATGACACAAGACACAGTACCAAAAGGTTCTAGTTTTGGCAATAAATTTTCTAACTTTTGGTTTTGGGCAGAAACAGGTGTAAAATTAACCGATACACAATCTGGTTATCGTTTATATCCATTACACATTATAAAAAATATAAGATTTAGAACTACAAAATTTGAATTTGAAATAGAAAATATTGTAAAAGCATCTTGGAAAGGTGTTACCATAAAAAATGTACCTGTAAAAGTATTATATGATCCAGACGAACGTGTAACACACTTTAGACCATATAAAGATTTTGCTAGAATTACAGTTTTAAATATTTGGTTGCTTATAATTGCTTTTTTATATATTAAACCACGAGATTTATTTAGGAAAATTAAAAAAAAAAGTCTAAAACGTTTTTTAACTGAAGATCTTTTAAAAAGTAGTGATTCACCTAAAAAGAAAGCATTATCTATATTGTTAGGTACGTTTATTGGGTTAACACCATTTTGGGGTTTTCATGGTATTTTGGCTTTGTCATTATCGGTTCCTTTAAAATTAAATAAAGCAATTGCTTTTGCATTTTCTAACATAAGTATTCCGCCATTTATTCCTTTTATCGTTATTGGTAGCATTAAAATTGGAAGCTATATTCTTGGTACAAATGTTAATTTTAATTTTTCAAATTTCTCAGAAAATTTAAAATCGCTAACAAAGGTAAAAGAATATTTAATTGGTACTTTTGTACTTGCAGCTGTTGTATCAATAATATTTACATTAATTGGCTATAAATATTTATTACTAAGAAAAAAAAGTGACTAATATATTTGAACTTTTATACAATTATTTTAAAAACCAAAAAATAAAATTATTTGGGTTTCTTTTTTTACTTATAATTTCATTACTATTTTTTTCGTTAAAATTAAATTTTGAAGAAGATATAAGTAAACTAATTCCGCAATCCGAAAAAACAAAAACATTAAATAATGTCTTAAATAATGTTGATTTTTCAGATAAAATAATAGTAAATATCGCTGTTAAAGAAAACGGTAATCCAACCGATTTAACAAAATATGCAACTCAATTAATAGACAGTCTAAACGTACATTGTAAAGAATATATATTAAATATTCAAGGTGAAATCAGTAATGACGATATGATGAAAACCATGGATTTCATCTACAATAATTTACCTTTATTCCTAAACAAAGAAGATTATAAAAATATTGCAACTAAAATTAAACTATCTAATGTTAAAGAAGTTGTAAATGGTAATTACAAAACGTTGGTTTCACCAAGTGGTATGATTGCTAAAAAAACGATAAGAAAAGATCCTTTTGGACTTTCGTTTATAGCATTAAAAAAATTAGAAGATTTAAAAATTGATAGTGATTTTGATATTTTTAATGGTTTTATAATAACAGCCGATAAAAAAAATATATTACTATTTATAAAACCGAAACTACCAGCAAACGAAACCGATGCTAATAGTGATTTTGTAACTAAATTGTATAAAATTGCAGACGATTTAAACCTAGAATTTAAAGACAAAGCAACCTGTGAATATTATGGTTCTACAGTAATTGCGGTAGCAAATGCAAATCAAATTAAAACCGATATTAATTTTACGGTTGGTATTGCAATGACGGTTTTAATGCTGATATTAATTTTGTTTTATAAAAAAATTAGTATTCCATTAATTCTATTTTTACCAACAATAATTGGTGCTTTATTGGCAATTGTTTCTTTGTATTTTATTCGTGAAAAAGTATCGGCAATATCATTAGGTATTGGTTCGGTATTATTAGGTATTACGCTAGATTATTCATTACATATTTTAACGCATTATAGAAATAGTAACAACGTAAAACAACTATATAAAGATGTAACAAAACCAATATTAATGAGCAGTATTACAACTGCTATTGCTTTTTTATGTCTATTGTTTTTGAAATCTCAAGCCTTACAAGATCTGGGTATTTTTGCTGCAATTAGTGTTTTAGGAGCATCTATATTTGCTTTGGTTTTAATTCCATTATTATATAAACCAAAACAAAAAGACACTACCGATTCTAAAAATATTTTAGAAAAAATTGCTAGTTATAAATACGATAAAAGTAAAATTTTAATCTATGTTTTCTTAGCACTTTTTATTGGTAGTTTTTTTACGTATAAAAACGTTTCGTTTAATAAAGATTTATCTAAAATGAATTTTTTAAGTGAAGCAAATTTAAAAGCAGAACAAAATTTAGAATCCATTTTGAAATTAAGTTCAAAATCTGTTTATTTGGTAAGTTATGCAGATGATATGAGTACAGTTTTAAATACTAATACTGCAATTAACAAAGCCTTAAAGCAAGCAAAATTAAATAAAACCGTAATACAGTTTAGTTCTATTGGTTCTATGGTTTTATCTAAAGAAGATCAGTTAGAAAAAATTAAAGATTGGAATTTCTTTTGGAAAGATTCTATTAAAGCAGAACTAAAAAAAGAACTGATTATTCAAGGTAAAAAGATTGGTTTTTCTAAAACTACTTATACTTCGTTTTACAATTTAATAAACAAAGAATTTCAACCAATTTCTTTAACCGATTACAAAAAAGTAAAAGCATTTTTAGTACCAGAATACATATCTAACAAAAAACTAAAAACCGCAGTTTCTATTGTTAAAATTAATGAGAATCAAAAAGAAAAACTACAGCAAATTATTGATGGCATACCAAACAGTTTGCTAATTGATAGAAAAGAAATAAATGAAACCTTTTTAGGCGGATTAAAAGATAATTTTTCCACATTAATTAATTATTCTTTTTTAGCAGTTATTATCATTTTGTTTTTGTTTTATCGAAATTTAGAACTAACCGTTTTAACTATTTTACCTATTGTAATAACCTGGTTATTAACACTTGGTGTAATGGGTTTCTTTAATATAGAATTTACTATTTTTAATGTTATTATTTCTACTTTTATTTTTGGTTTAGGTGTAGATTATAGTATTTTTATTACCAATGCGTTGGTAAAAGATTATACGTATGGCACTAAAGAAATAAACACCTATAAAGTCTCTATATTACTTTCGGTAATTACGACTATTTTAGGTATTGGTGTGCTAGTTTTTGCAAAACATCCTGCACTTAGATCTATTTCTGTGTTATCTTTAGTTGGTATTTTGCTAACTTTATTTGTGAGTTTTATAATGCAACCAATACTGTTTAGATTCTTTGTTTCTAATAGAGCAAAAAAAGGTTTAAAACCAATTAAAATTAGAACTTTTATTCATTCGGTTTTTTTAATGACTTTTTATAGTTTAGGCGGTATGCTTTTATCGTTATTAAGTTTAATAATACTACCAATTATTCCGTTAAAGAAAAAAATAAAATTTGCTTTTTTACATAAATCTGTTGCTTGGTTAGTCCAAATTGTTTTGTATGGCAATCCGTTTGTAAAAAAGAAAGTCATCAATACTATTGGAGAAACTTTTGAAAAACCATCTATAATAATTGCCAATCACGCGTCGTCTTTAGACACGTTAACTATGGGTTTAATTACGCATAAAGTGATTTATTTAGTAAACGATTGGGTTTACAAATCGCCTGTTTTTGGTATTTTAGCAAGAGTTATGGGTTTTTATCCTGTTTCTAATGGCGTAGATGATAGTGTGGAACATTTAAAAGAGAAAATTAATCAAGGGTATTCTTTAATGGTTTTTCCTGAAGGGAAAAGATCGTTGACCAACAAAATTGGTCGTTTTCATAAAGGTGCTTTTTTCTTACAAGAACATTTAAAAATAGATATTTTACCAATTTATTTTCATGGTAATTCTGAAGTAATGCCAAAAAATGATGTTGTGATTCATGATGGTTCATTAACTGTAAAAGTAGGAAAAAGAATAAAGTTTGATGACGCATCTTTTGGAGAAACAAGTAAAGAACGCTCTAAAAAAATAAGTGCATTTTACAAAAATGAATTTTTAAAATTACGTTCTAAAATTGAAAATGAAGATTATTTTAAAGATATTTTATTATCTAATTACACCTATAAAGACAAATCTATTTTAACTGAAATAAGTAAAGATTTTGAAAATAAAAAAACAGAATACCATCAATTAAATGAATTAATACCAACAAAAACAACCATTTTGCATTTAGCAAATGATTTTGGACAAATAGATATATTATTAAAATCAAAATCATTTGATAGAAAAATCGCATCTCTTTATAGCGATAATAAAAAGAAAACGATTGCTCAAAATTGCTACACAACAAACTTTAGAAAAGTAACTTACTTAAACGATATAAAAGAGGTAAATAATCAAAAATTTGATGTTTTAATAATTTCGGATATTGCTATTTGTAATTCAATCGAATTGACTAATTTTGAAACGATTTACATTTTTAATGATATAGATCTTACAAAATATAACTTGTCTAATTTTAAAGCGGTTTTTAATAAAAAGACGCTAGTTGTTTATGAGAAAAAATAAAATCAAAGAAAAATATGATGTTGTTATTATTGGTAGTGGTTTAGGCGGTTTAGTTTCCGCAAACATACTAGCAAGAAATGGTTATAAGGTCTGTGTTTTAGAAAAAAACAACCAATATGGTGGCAATTTACAGACTTTTGTAAGAGATAAAAAAATATTTGATACTGGTGTTCATTACGTTGGTGGTTTAGATAAAGGTCAAAATTTATATCAATATTTCACGTATTTAGGTATTATGAAAGACCTAAAATTGCATAAACTAGATGAAGATAAATACGATGTAATTACATTTGAAAATCATGAAACTGAATATTATCACGCACAAGGTTATGGTAAATTCTCAAAATCCTTGAAAAAACAATTCCCAACCGAAGAAAAAGCCATCGATTTATATTGCGAAAAAGTACAAGAAGTTTGTAATAACTTTGCACTATATAATCTAGGCGATGGCACTGCTTATGATATGAAAATTCTTTCGTTAAAAGTGAAAGATTATTTAGATTCCATATCTGATAATGAATTATTTAAAACCGTTTTAGTTGGTACAAATTCTTTATATGCAGGCGAACTTTTCACACCATTTTATGTACATGCATTATCTATAAACTCTTATATCGAAAGTTCATATCGTTTTGTAAATGGCGGCAGTCAAATGTCTAAATTATTAATCCGAAAATTAAAAGAATTTAATGGCGAAGTCTATAACCATCAAGAAGTTGTAGATTTTGGTTTTGAAGAAGATAAACTAACATCTGTTATCACCAAATCTGGTGTAGAAGTAAAAGCAGATATCTTTATTTCTAACATAGAACCAAAATATACCTTAAGAATGTTAAACGGAAAAGGCATGAGAAAGTCTTTTGTTAAACGTGTAGAACAAATAGAAAGTATGATTTCTGGTTTTAGTTTATACATTAATTTTAAACCAGATTGTTTTGAATATAAAAACTACAATCAATACCATATAAAATATCCAAATAGAATTTATGAAGCACAAGAATATACACAAGATTCTTGGCCAGAAGGTTATATGGTTTCTATGGGCGTTCATAAAGGTCAGACAAAATGGGCAAAAAATATGATTGCCATGACGTATATGAGATACGAAGAAATTAATGAATGGGAAAATACTTTTAATACAGTTGCTGAAGAATCTGACAGAGGCGAATCTTACAAAAAATTTAAAGAAGAAAAAACGGAGGTATTTTTAAAAGAGTTAGAGAAAAAGTTTCCTGATATTAGAGATAAAATTGAATCAATTTATACTTCAACGCCATTATCTTATAGAGATTATATAGGTAATCATAAAGGATCTATGTATGGTTATAAAAAAGATGCAGACAATACCATGAAAACTTTTTTATCGCCTAAAACAAAATTAAAAAATTTATTTTTTACGGGTCAAAGTCTTAATATGCATGGCATTTTAGGTGTTACTATTAGTGCCGTTTTAACCTGTTCTCATATTATCGGACGTGCAGAGTTAATGAAATCTATACATGACGAATTAAAAAAAGAAGATGCCTAAATTAAAAAGGCACTACCACAATTTTAATGGGTAAAATGAAAAATAATAATCTCGCTAAGTCGCAGAGTCGCAAAGTTGTAGTTTTTAAAAGACGCAATTATGTTTGCGAAGCAAACATTTGGCGGTTTAAAAGCATTAATTCTCTTTGCGACTTTGCGACTTTGCGAGAAAAGAATATATATGGGGCACAGAATTTATCTTTTAAAATAATAGTTGAACCACTAAAAATATTTATACTATTCATAATTTTTAGTTCTTTTTTTTCTTGCGGTATTAAAAAATCACTTGCAGAAAGACCAGATATTTCTTCTTACACTTTAAGTAAATTTAAAAAAGAAATCATTAATGATTCTTTATTTGTTAAAGGAAAAAGTAGTTTTAGAAAAAATAAATTTCAACAATGGGAATTGGTTGCCTTTGGAGAAAATCCTTTAGATTTAGGGAATACAGTTGGTAGTTTAACACAAGATTTGATAAAAAGTCAAGAGTTAATCTTTTTAGAAAAGATAGAGAAAATAGTACCTTCTAAATCTAAACGAAACTTACTAATTAAAATTCTAGCATTATATAATCGAAAAATACAAACCTATATTACAACCGAATATAAAACTGAAATTTTAGGTTTATCAAAATATGCATCTAATAAATACGATCATCTAGCACCAAAATATTTAAGAAGCCTTATTTTACATGGTGCACACGATATTGGTCATGCTTTTCAAGATCTTGCTTTGGTTGGTTGCACTTCGTTTGCCGTTTGGGGAAATAAAACCGAAGATGGCGATTTACTTATCGCAAGAAATTTCGATTTCTATGCAGGCGATGCTTTTTCCAAAGAAAAAATAATTTCATTTATACAACCAGAAAAAGGTTATAAATTTATGTCCGTTTCTTGGGCAGGCATGATTGGTGTTATGTCTGGCATGAACGAAAAAGGATTAACAGTAACTATTAATGCTGGTAAATCTAACATTCCGTTATTGGCTAAAACGCCTATTTCATTAGTTACCAGAGAAATATTGCAATACGCTTCTACCATTAATGAAGCCATAGAAATTGCAAAGAAAAAAGAAGTTTTTGTTTCTGAATCTATCATGGTTGGTAGTGCCATTGATAATAATGCTGTTTTAATAGAAATTTCACCTAAAAAATTTGGTGTTTATCAAGTAGAAAATAGTTCGCAAATGGTTTGTTCTAACCATTTTCAAAGTGAAACGTATAAAAAAGATAAAAATAATAACAAACAAATTAAAGAAAGTCATTCTGTATATAGATTTAAAAGAATGACCGAATTATTAGCTGAAAATGATAAAATAACACCAAAAAAAGCCGTTTCAATTTTAAGGAATACCAAAGGTCTTAAGGATAAAGAAATTGGTTTTGGTAACGAAAAAGCACTAAACCAATTATTGGCACATCATGGCATTGTTTTTCAACCTAAAAAAAAGACGGTTTGGGTTTCTTCTAATCCGTATCAATTAGGTGAATTTGTTGCTTTTCAGTTAGATAGTGTATTTAGTAAACA
>Ga0256834_1000947_pt1 | contig 20349 bp, 18 predicted proteins | sample 4281140metaG_FD_190536 | JGI IMG/M metagenome (GOLD analysis project Ga0256834, IMG submission 190536) | Hydrothermal vent microbial communities from East Pacific Rise, Pacific Ocean - 4281-140 | ecosystem: Environmental > Aquatic > Marine > Hydrothermal vents | place: Pacific Ocean: East...
ACGCCTTAGCGATAAGGGAATTGATATAGGCTGCGTCGTGCAAAAACGCGCCGCTATTTGGCAGAAAAAAGCTGAAAACCTAAGATATGCGCGGGAATTGGCAAAGCAATCACAAGCAACGCCAAGCGAGCTAGAAGCAAAAGGCGTACGTGTAAATAAAGACGGAGTAGCGCGCAGCGTCGCAGATTTATTGTCTTACCGCAATATAAGCTGGGATGATCTTGCCGCTATTTGGCCTGCGCTTGGTGATATTGCTCTTGATATCCGTGAGCAAATTGAAATTGACTCCCTTTATGCAGGATATATGGAGCGTCACGAAGCCGATATCGCGGCTTTCCGTAAAGATGAGAACCTTTTGCTGCCCAAGGATTTGGATTATAAGGGGGTTGGCTCTTTGTCTAATGAGGTTCGGCAAAAACTTGAGCTTGTTTCTCCGACAACGCTTGGCGAAGCCTCACGCATACCAGGTGTTACGCCCGCCGCCGTAATTGCGTTGCTGCGCCATGTGAAGAAGGGCGGATCGAGATGATTGATTTCTCCGATAAAGATTTAGCGAAGCTGGAAATATATCACGCGCTTTTGCTTAAATGGCAAAAAGCTATCAATATTGTTAGCAAAAAAACCATTGATGAAGCGTGGCATCGTCATTTCATAGACTCGGCGCAAATTGTAAAGCTTATTCCTGATGAGGTGAAGATATATGCTGATTTGGGCTGTGGCGGCGGCTTCCCTGGTTTAGTAATTGCAATCATGCGCCCTGATCTTGAGGTGCATTTGATCGAATCGGACGAGCGAAAATGCCAGTTTATGCGTACGGTTGCGCGTGAATGTGGCGCATCAGTTAACATACACACAACGCGCATTGAAAATGTCAGTGATGATGTGCTGCCTGATTTTGTGAGTGCGCGCGCATTATCATCATTAGTGCAGCTATTGGAATATTGTCAGCCATGGGCGGCGCGTAATAAGGGTTTAGAGCTGTGCTTTATGAAGGGCAGCCGCGCAGATGAGGAAATATCGCAAGCGCAGAAAACTTTTTCTTTTGAGTTTAAAGCCACACAAAGCATTACTGATAGCTCCGCCAAAATTTTATCTATAACTAAACTCACAAATAATTGTTAAGTTATTACTGTTTTTATTGTACTAAATACTCGAATCTCCCTAACATTAGAAAATTCAACATACTCGCTCACAAGATATAAGGAAATTACATAATGGATAACGAAGAAACATCAGGTCTTGGATTGGGTTTAAATGCGTTGTTTGATGAAGAGGACATCGCAGTATCAGATGATAATAGCGTTGATGAAATCATCGAAGAAATTGATGAGATTATTGAGGAAATTCAAGAAGATATTTCTGATGTTGCCGCAGAAATGGACACTGCTGCGACTTCGAATACCAGCGACACACGAAAACGTTATAATGTCGGGATAGCTCAGCTCTACCCGTCTCGTTTTCAGCCTCGAAATGTATTTTATGAGGAAAGTCTTAATGATCTTGCCGATTCGATTAAGCAATATGGCGTGCTTCAACCTTTATTGGTGCGCGAAGATCCTGAAAATCCTGATAATTATGAGATTATAGCTGGTGAGAGACGCTGGCGCGCGGCGCAAAAAGCGCAGCTTCATGATGTTCCCGTCGTTGTTTTAAGTATTAATGAGCTTGAAGCATTCAAGATAGCGCTAATTGAAAACCTCCAGCGTGAGGATTTAGACCCTATTGATGAGGCTTTGGGCTATAAAAAACTGTTAGAAAATTATGGGCAAACACAAGATGGCCTTGCCAAAGCGGTGGGTAAATCTCGCCCACATATTACCAATATGGTGCGACTTTTATCTTTACCAGATATCGTACAAGCACATCTAAGTGCCGGTGATTTATCCATGGGACATGCGCGCGCCCTTATTACTGCGCAAGACCCTGAAGGCTTGGCCAACCAGATTATTTCAAAGGGTTTAAGCGTTCGCCAAACCGAGAAATTTGCTGCCGAGAAGAAAGGCACGACACAACAAAGCCGCCCAAGAGCAGCTAGCCCTAGCCCTGCTTTAGATAACGCGCCCGCCACTTTGGAAAAAGATGCAGATACTTTGGCACTTGAAAATGATATGAGCAACGCTCTTGGTATGAATGTGAAAATCGATAGCCCAGATGGCCATAGCGGCAAACTCTCAATCGAGTTTAAATCTCTGGATCAATTAGACGAGCTATTGCATCGCTTGGCGCATTTCCCTGGCTCTCGCCTTAATGGGTGAGCTATGAAATTATAGAAACCTTACGCAAAGCAGGGGTTGAAATTATTGTCTAATGGTGCGCGTTAAAAAATAACCATGAATGAACATAAATTAACGCAAATAAAATTAATAAGAATCATTATTATTATTACAAAATTTATAATAACTTGAATTACTATATGATAGAAATGTGTAACTTTTGATTTAAGTTGTTATATTACTGATATTTACCATTTTAAAAAATCAAGAAGGGAAAAATGGTGGGCCTGGTCGGACTTGAACCAACGACCGATCCGTTATGAGCGGATTGCTCTAACCAACTGAGCTACAGGCCCTCTTTGAAACTAGGTTTCAAGACGTTTTTATGCAGCATCTCCCCCATAAAAGCAATATCTTTTATAAAACTATATGATAATATCTTAAAAAACTTAATAACGGATAAGATCGACATGCCCGCTAAAAAAATAAAATTCTTCGCTCCATTCATTTCAGCAGAAAAAAACCACCATATAGAAATAGTGCTAATCCACAAAGGAACATTCGAAAAATGGCTCTCAAAGCAAGATAGCAACGTTAAAACTCAAATTTCAGAGCAAGGCTTTAACGGTGATACGGGGCAAATATTTATTATCCGTGATAATAAAGGCAAGGCTAAGCAAGTTATTGCAGGCACAAGCGATACCCTAACAATATTGGATGGAAGTAAACTTTACGATGCTATTAAGGACGTATTTTCCTTGGATAAGCTTAAAAAATCCAGCTTTTACATTAAATCTGATGCAGATAACTTACATATTGGCTGGGGTTTGGCGGCTTATAAATTCAATCTATATAAAGATGACAGCAAGGATAAGAAGCCGCTTCTTATGATTTGTGATAGCGCAAATGAGAAACGCATAAAAGCTTTTGTCGAATCCATTTGCCTTATTAGAGATTTGATTAACACTCCCGCTAATGACATGGGGCCTGATGAACTTGAATCTGCGGCGCGCACACTTAGCGAAAAACATAAAACTTCACTAAGCGTTAAAAAAGATAAAGAGCTTATAGAGCAAAATTTTCCTATGATTTATGAAGTTGGAAAAGCAAGCCCACGCACCCCGCGTTTGTTGGAATTTACTTGGGGTAATAAAAAACATCCAAAAGTTACCCTTGTTGGTAAAGGCGTGTGCTTTGACACTGGCGGTCTGGATATTAAGCCATCACAATTCATGCTTACCATGAAAAAGGATATGGGCGGCGCGGCGCATGTTCTTGGCCTTGCCCACATGATTATGAGCCTTAAGCTGCCGATTAATTTGCGTGTGCTTATTCCTGCGGTTGAAAACTCTATTTCAGGTAATTCATATCGCCCATCCGATATTATAAACAGCCGCAAAGGCCTTAGCGTTGAGGTAGGTAATACCGATGCGGAAGGCCGCCTTGTTTTGGCTGATGCACTTAGCTATGCTTGCGAGGATAAGCCAGAGCTACTGATTGATTTTGCCACATTAACAGGTGCGGCGCGAATTGCATTAGGCTATGACTTGCCCGCAATATTTAGCAATAATGACGAAATAGCTCAAGCCATACAATCACAATCAGCCAGTGATGATGTTGATGATCCTGTGTGGCAACTGCCCTTGTGGCAGCCATATCGCAAAGATCTGGACAGTACGCTAGCAGATATAAGCAGCACAGGAACAGGGAAGGCTGGGGCAACAAATGCCGCGCTTTTCTTGCAGGAATTTATAACCAAAGACACGCCATGGATTCATATGGATGTCTATGCGTGGGAACAAACAGGAAAAGCAGGCCGTCCTAAAGGCGGCGCAGACACAGGAATGCGCGCGATATTTGCATTTTTGGAGGAACGCTACGGTAAGTATAGTGCTCATTAATGTGCAAATATTTACCCAAAGGCACTGATTTATCAGAGATTTTTTAAGAAATTTTACAAAGCACTCTATAATTACCCGTTAAGCTTGCTTAGGCTCATGATATAGATTAAATACTACTTACATAAAATTAATAAGAGCTAATTATAAGATGACAGAATATAAAATAGTTACAGTTCCCCATCCTGCGCTTAAGCAAAAGTCTAAAGCCGTTGAGACGGTTGATGATACTATTCGCAAACAAATGGATGGTATGTTAAAAACCATGTATGACGCGCCTGGTATTGGCCTTGCGGCAAATCAAGTTGGCATCTTAAACCGCGTGCTTGTTATGGATTTATCAAAACGTGATGAAGAGGAAAAGCCAAACCCCATTTGCATGGCTAATCCCGAGATAATATATGAAAGCGACGAATTAAGCCTTATGGAAGAAGGCTGCCTTTCCGTACCAAAACAATATGCCGATATAGAGCGTCCAAAAATTGTGCGTGTTAAATATCTCGATTATAACGGCAAAGAAGCTGAACTAGAAGCCGATAACTTGCTTTCACATTGTGTGCAACATGAAATAGATCATCTCGACGGCATATTATTTGTTGATTATCTCTCTACTTTAAAACGTAAGATGATTTTGAAAAGAATTGATAAATTGAAGAAACAAAACTTAATATAAAATGACAAACACACCACTTAAAATAGCCTTTATGGGCACTCCTGATTTTGCCGCGCATACCTTACGTGAGCTATGTAAGAGTGAGCATGAGGTTATGTGCGTGTACTCACAACCACCGCGTCCTAAAGGTCGAGGGCATAAAATGCAAAACTCGCCCGTGCATGATCTGGCAGAGCATAACAACATTCCCGTATATACGCCTAAATCTTTAAAGAAAAAAGAAGAGCAAGAAAAATTTGCCGCGCATAATGTTGATGTTGCAATTGTCGCAGCTTATGGATTGCTATTACCTGAAGCCATTTTAAATGCGCCAAAATACGGATGCTTGAATATTCATGGCTCGCTGCTACCACGCTGGCGCGGAGCTTCTCCAATTCAACAAGCCATATGGCACGGTGATGCAAAATCAGGTGTCACTATAATGCAAATGGATAAGGGGCTTGATACTGGCGCGATGATTGCCAAAGACGAGATCACATTAGGCGCGGATATGACAGCCACTAGCCTTCATGACTTATTGGCGCATATGGGCGCAAACCTTACTTTAGAAGTATTAGATATCTTAACCCGCGACAAAAAATTAATATCTGAAAAGCAAGATGATGCACTAGTAACCTACGCACATTTACTGAAAAAATCTGATGGTAATGTTGATTGGAAGCAAAATGCACTTCAAATAGACGCTCAAGTGCGCGCGCTTAATCCTTGGCCAGGCGTTTGGGCGGATATTGGCGGGCGCAAGTTCAAAATCCTTGAGGCCGAGCTTGATAACTACCAGCACGACAAACGATGTGGTGAGGTTTTATCAAAAGACGGTTTACTATCATGCGGACAAAATACAGCTCTAAAGCTCCTCAAAATCCAACCATCAGGTAAGCAGGCTATGGACTTTATCTCGGCAGTGAATGGCGGGTATATTGATGTCGAAAAGATTTTGTGATGAAGCGTTATAAACTGACAATTGAATATATGGGACGTGATTATGCGGGCTGGCAAAGACAAGCTGATGTTCCTTCTATCCAGCAAGCAATCGAAATTGCTATAGAGAAATTCTCTGGCCAAAAGACACACGTACAATGCACTGGGCGTACAGATGCAGGCGTACATGCACGCGGGCAAGTTGCCCATGTTGATCTTGATAATTTTACCAAGCCTATGGATGAGTACGCTATTTTGCGAGCGATAAACGCTATGCTGCAACCTCAACCGATTAGCATTATAAAGGTTGAAATTGTAGCAGAAGATTTCCATGCACGTTTTAATGCGGTTAATAAATTATATCAATATCGCATAGTAAACCGCACAGCTTTTCTAGCCGTTGATTGCGGGCTTGTCTGGCGCATTGGCAAGCATCTTAATGTTGAGGCCATGAGGGAAGCTGCTGCGCATTTACTAGGTAATCATGATTTTACGACTTTCAGAGATTCAGAATGTCAGGCAAAATCTCCGATAAAAACCCTAGATCGACTAGATATTATAGAACGCGATTATGATGGCTGCGGCGGCCGTGAGATTATATTTGAGACAGAAGGCAAATCATTCCTTCACCATCAAGTTCGTAATATGGTGGGAACGCTCTCGCTTGTTGGACTTGGTAAATGGCAGCCTAAAGACATATGCACTGCTCTTGAAGCAAAAGATCGTACAAAAGGCGGCCCTACAGCTCCCGCTGACGGACTGTATTTAACGCGCGTTGATTTCAAATGAACACCCCGCAGCAAGCAACGGGGTGTCGCGTCATTGCGAGAAACGTAGCGACGCGGCAATGACAAAACGCCCCAAGGGGCGGGGAATTAACCCAAAAAAGATTAAATTGCACAAAAAAAGAAGCCCCGGAACAAGTCGCGGGGCCTTTGAGGTTGGGGTGATAAGCTGACGAAACTACCAGATAGGTTCGTCAGCAGCGGGTTGAACCGTTCTCACTATAACGAGCAATTATTATTATTTTTGCGCCCGTCTATGAATTTTTACTTCCGCACGTTTTCGTGCAGTTTTTACCAAGGTTGCTGTAATGTACATTAAGAACATACAACAAGAAATAATTCCGATACCCTGTTCTATTTTTTTTCCCCTTAAATTTAGGCTTGTTACCTTTTGTTATTTTCAATACTAGCAGCATAATGCTGCCTTTGTCAAAAGATTATTAAAAAAATATAAATATAAAGCCATAGACCTTGCCCCTAGAATCAAAATATATTTAAATAATGGATAATCAAGAACGATATAAACGCCAAATTATCTTGCCTGAGGTTGGCAAAGACGGGCAGGAGAGAATTTCAAATGCTTCCGTGCTTGTTGTCGGGGCGGGCGGGCTTGGCTCTCCTGCATTATTATATTTGGCTGCGGCTGGGGTCGGTCATATTGGTATCATTGATTTTGATAATGTTGATAAAACAAATCTGCAACGTCAAATATTGTTTAGCACCAATGATATTGGCAGTAATAAAGCCATAACTGCGGCCAAGCGATTGCAGGCTCTTAACCCCGACATAAAGATAGAAGCCTTTGATGAAGAGCTTGACAATAACAATATAGAAGAGCTGTTTAACCGTTTTGACATGGTTATTGACGGAAGCGATAATTTTGCTACAAAATTTCTAATTAATGATGCTGCGGTAAAAACAAGCACTCCGTTTATTTATGGCTCTATATTAGGGTTTGACGGGCAGGTTTCAGTATTTGCTCATAGCGATGATGCGCCGTGCTATCGTTGTTTATTCCCTAACCCGCCCACAAGCTATATCCCCAATTGCGCACAAGCTGGCGTTATTGGCGCAGTAGCGGGAATAATTGGCACAACGCAAGCCATGGAAGCAATAAAGCTGATAGTAAATCACAAAAGCTTTAAACCATTAACAAGAAGGCTATGGATAATTGATATGCATTCCATGGAAAATCGCTTGTTAAGCATTAATAAAGACCCAGACTGCCCTGTTTGTAACAAAAATAAAGCTGATATTGAGCTTAGCTATAAATCTAGTATATGTGGCTTTATTCCTGAAATAACGCCTAGACAAGCAATGGAAAATACAAGCGCACTGCTTATTGATGTTCGTGAAAAAGATGAATGGGAATTGGGGCATATAAAAGGAGCGCGTCATATCGCCCTCTCATGGTTAGTAAAGGGCAATATCCCTGACATATCCAAAAGCCAAGAAATCATTCTATATTGTCAAAGGGGCATAAGAAGCAAGCAAGCTGCCACATTGTTGAAGAATTCTGGCTTCACTGATGTTACAAATATGAGCGGTGGCTATGGTGATTTTATTGCTATATAACGTTGCGCTGTGATATAGTGATGTATTCTATAACTTGAAGATAAGGGGTGTTTTATGTCTGATAATAAAGCTGACGTAACATTGGTTGGTAAATTTTCTGATGCAGATGTTAAATATGGTGGGTTAATAAAAGCATCTTTGGCTTTTGATGATAGGTTTAATAGCATAACTGTTGGCAAGCAAACATATAACTTTGTAGATTCTGATGGGCTATCAGCCACAGCGTTAGAGACATTAGAAGCACAAGAAAATACATTTGTTTTTGATGGTGATTTATCGAATTTAATAATTGAGTTAGATAAGCACGGAATATTAGCATTACCAATTCATGCGGATGATAAGAAAAAACTCACTGAAAACTTCATAGGGAGAGTTACTCCTGATTCTTTGGGTTAAAGAGATATTTTGTTGCCATATCGCTATGTTATGTGATACAAAGAGGCTATATAAAACAAACAAGGGAAATATTATGCCAGATAACCGTAATACTTATGCTCTGAGACGTGTAGAAATTGTTCCATTGCAAACTGTTTTTACTGGAGAGGCTGAGTCTAGAGGGTTTGATTTTACTCGTGATATTGGAAGGGTAGAAAGAATAGAACAAAATATGTCTAGTAACTATACATATGGCGGGTATCTTATTATGCACCTAAAGGATGGGAATAAAATTGCACATTATAATGGTGAAAAAGAATCTGGCTCACTTGAAACTTTTGTTGATACTCATATTGATGAAATAACAGGAAGCATAGCTGATATTAAAGTTATGGGTACTGGTGTTTCTGGACGGCCTCTTTTTCCTGATAGTGATAACAATACAAGCACTCTTGGTCAGTGCGCTTTGGCATTTAAAGCACATCATGAAGCAGACCCTGATTTGAGTGCTAATCGTAAACTTCCCGAAAGTCATGCTTCTGGATTATATTTGAACATGGGCGCTTAAAAACTTAACTATTTCTACTGGCTTTTTCGTCATGTCCAGAAGTGCCAAAGCGGTTTTCCAATATATCAAAGACATCGGATGGCGCAACGTTATGGTGGGCGAGCATAACCATCATGTGAAACATAAGGTCTGCGGCTTCGCCCCTGATATTGTTTTGTACATTTTCATCATCGGGAGTTTTATCGAGTAAATAAGCTTCATCAATAAATTCCTGCGCTTCTTCTAAAATCTTTCCCGCGATTTTTGGCGTGCCTTTTTCATATAGGCTCGCAACATAGGATTTTTCACCTGTCGCAACTTTACGTGCCTGTAAGATTTTGTAAATTTGGTCTAATATATGATGATTATCTTTGATCACGTAGCCATGCCCCCCAATAAACGCGCCGTTTACCTATATTTTCGCATAGCTTAAACCATGTACGTGTTAAAGGATAGAGCGTACGCGCCGCGCCCTCCAGCTTAAGAGTTTTATCAAATCGCGTGTCATTGCCAATTGTGCTTTCTTCCTCGGGATCAGGATATAAAGGCGCGGGATATAATACAAGCGTCTCTAGCCCTGTCTCCCAGCACCTACCTTGCAGCGTATCAATAGGCAGCCAGTTTCGTTCCATATGTTTAAGCATTATTTGTGCAGCTTTTAATGTTAAGGCATAGCCATGCGCTCCGCCTGGAGCAGTTGGCAGACGCGCAAATTGATAACGCGTATCGCCAAGCTTTGTAATTTTTCTGCATCCTCGCTTATATATTTTCTTACTACCGAGAAAGCGCACGACATCCCATTTTACGGATGTATTTATCATTGCGCCAAGGGCTTGTTTAAAGTCATTTTCAAAGATAACATCATCTTCCAAAATAACAGCAACAGGGATTTGCTCATCCACCATTTTTGCGAATATTTTACGATGAGATAGCAAGCATCCAACCTCGCCCTTAGTCATATCACGCCCAAAATAACGCTTTCTTTTGACGCTGTCATAAACGGCGGAGATTTCCGTATCATTCATGTCGCAGCCATTTACCCCTTCTATGAAGATGCCTTCCAGCCCTGCTTTTTTAAGACGCGCATCAATTGCTTTGCGGCGAGTTGTGTCTTTTTGCATATTGATAATAAATATAGGAGGTAGATTTTCCGCGCCCATTTTTAGATCAGTCCTTGTAAAGATCGAATGGGTGAGGGTATTTTTCTTCTTCAGGAGTATTTTTTATACGGAAAATTTCTTCGTGCCATGGAGCAACATAATCCCATAACATGTGTTCCTCATTGCCTTCATATGAGCGAACATTACATTTTAAATAGGCAACCTCACCAACCATAAGCCAATGATTATTAGGGCTTGTTGTAACTGGATGTTTGTAATTCACTTTAGAAATACGCACATGCACGACTAGGGTTGCCTCGAAATCTTCATTTTCATATGGGATTTTGCTTAAAATTGCAGCATTTTGTGTTTCATTTAATGACATGTTTGAAAACATAGCTAAACGATTTATAACTAAGGATAGTGTATCTTTGCCATAAGGATAGTTGAATGTTGGGGTGTACTCTTTAGATGTATCGAAAAAATTAAATAATATTCGCGGCTTTTTCCCATCTACAGAAGGAATATATTTTGCCAAGACATTAATTTTTAATTCGAGGAGATCTATATCTTGATCATATAAACCATAGCCACCCCCCAAGCGCATTGTTTCTTGCAGCAGGTAATTTTCCTGCTCTCTAGGTGATAAGGTGTTATATGTGTGTTTAGAGCTTATCCAATATTCGTAATCGGGAGAAGTTCCAAGGGCGCGAAAAAATGCAAAGACAGCCTTTTCCTTAGATGTTACTCTGGTAGTGAAAGAGTTTGAAGCATCCGCAGGAATTACTTGCATCAAAATAAGCAGAGGTAAAATTATATAAAATAGAATTTTTTTTTTGAGCATATTACATTTTAAACAATTAATTAAACATAGCGATATAATGACTGATAAAGATAAGAAAAGCCAGAGCAAACATAATAAAAAAGATGCTGACAGCAATATATGGGATGACATGATGGCAGATGTAACCCCGTTAAGGGGTAGGGATAAAATTGAAATTCAAAAGAAAAACATCAATAATTCTCCGTCTGAAATCTGTAAAGAGCCTTTTTCTACTGATAACTATAAACACACACATACTCCGCCGCAGCATAAAAGCAATGAGATAGATCACAAAACAGCTACGCGCCTTAGGCGTGGGCAAATGTCAATTGAGGCGCGGCTTGATTTGCATGGTATGACGCAAAATCAGGCATATGATGCATTATTATCGTTTATTTTGTGCGCTCATTCTAACAAAAAACGCTGTGTACTTGTAATTACGGGTAAAGGAAATAAATATGGAAGTGAAGATATCGGGGTTTTAAAGCAAAAAACTCCCGAATGGCTAAACAGCTCCCCGCTCCAGCAATATATATTGAAAATTCAGCCCGCCCGCCCAAATCACGGCGGCGATGGTGCGCTATATGTGCTTTTAAGACGAAACAGAGATTAGGGGCATTATCCATTAAAAATGCTGTGGATATTTCTGTGGATATCTGCTAGGTTAGTGATGTAGTTATTCATATCCGCACATCCTTTTCCTTGTTTGAGTATTCCACATGACCCGTAATAATATAAAAATAGCACCCTCTATCCTTTCTGCCGATTTCTCGAAATTGGGCGAGGAAGTATCCGCCATTGACAAAGCGGGCGCAGATTACATCCATATTGATGTGATGGATGGGCATTTTGTGCCAAATATAACCTTTGGTGCGCCTGTGGTTAAATCTATTCGTAAATGCACGGACAAGGTTTTCGATGTTCATTTGATGATTTCACCTGTTGATTACTTGATTGACGATTTTGTTGATGCAGGCGCGGATATTATTACCGTTCATGAGGAAGCGGGAGCGCATCTACACCGCAGTTTACAGCATATAAAGGCCAAGGGCGTTAAGGCTGGTGTATCTTTAAACCCGCACACACCGCTTGAGGCCATCAAGCATGTTATGGATATGGTTGATATGATTTTAATCATGACGGTAAATCCGGGTTTTGGCGGGCAGAGCTTTATCCCCTTGCTTGATAAAATATCCGATGCACGTCGTATGATTAATAATGAGGGGCGAGATATTGATTTAGAAGTGGATGGCGGGGTTAATTCAGATACGGCAAAACAAGCTATAGCAGCAGGAGCAAATGTTTTAGTTGCAGGCAGCGCAGTATTTAAGGGCGATGCAAGCGCGTACGCTGATAATATTAATGCTTTAAGATCGTAAGAATAAGGAAATATTATGGTTTTTCATATGATCGAAAATTTAAAAAACAAAGCCAGCCATATGGCCTATAACAGCTTTTTATATAATTGGAGCTTAAGCGAAAGCCCCCCTGACAGGCTGATTGTAAGGCCAGTTGACCCATGGCCAGGTGACCTTGAAAAAGCACAACATCTGCTTGATGCCGCAGGGGTCGGCGCACGTACAGGTGCAAAATGGTGCGGTGAATGGTGGACACCCGAAGATGGTGATAATATATGGCTCTCACATATGCATGGCTTTACATGGCTGCGTGACCTGCGCGCTCTTGACGGCGGATTATCGCGTGAGCAAGGCCGCCTAATGATTGAAAGCTGGATTGATTGCAATGATAATTGGCAAATAGATAGTTGGCGTGGTGATTTAATCGGTTGCAGACTTGCTATGTGGATTTGTCATTACGAGTTTTTCTGCGCTAATGCCAGTGAAGAATTTGAGGATAAATTCTTATCATCTATTGTTAAGCAAGCCAAACATCTAAGCAATGCTTTGGATAAATCGCACGGCATTGCACGGCTTGAGGCTATAAAAGGATTGCTTTATGCGGCAATTGCTCTTGATGGGCATGAAAAATGGATTGAACAAGCATTAAATGCGTTGAAAATAGAGGCAAACAGCCAGATATTACCTGATGGCGGCCATGCTTCGCGCAGCCCTGCTATATTGCTTGATGCGCTTGAGATTATGGTTGATTTGCGTATAGCATTACAAGCTGGCGGTTATCCCGCTCCTGAATTTCTTGGTGATGTGATTGATAATATGAGCGGCGCACTTAGGCTGCTGCGCTATAATGATCGCAAGCTTGCCTTGTTTAATGGCGGGCAAGAGGGAGATAATGCTGCGATTAACTTAATTCTGGCGCAAGCAGGAGCGCATAAAAAACCGCCAAAAAGCCTGAAAGACAGCGGGTATGAGCGTTTAGAGCTAGGGCGATCTATGCTGGTTATGGATGTTGGTAAGATAGCCGATGCGTCATATGATGAACACGCGCACGCATCTGCGCTGGGTTTTGAGTTTTGCTATGGTAAAAACCGTTTATTTGTTTCTTGCGGCTCTCACCCTGTGTCTGAGGAATGGCGCGATGCTATGCGCTTTACTGGCGCACATAACAGTGTATGCCTCGATTATCGTAATTCTTGCGAGATTAAAAAGGATGGGCATTTCGGGCGTAAAATCATGCAAAGCACTATTCATCGCGAGGAAACAAAGGATGCCGCTCTTCTTATCGCATCCCATGATGGCTATGTCCCGCTTAACGGAATTACTCATACTCGTAAAATTTATCTGGCGGATGAAGGGCATGATTTGCGCGGCGAAGATATGCTCTCATGTGCGTTTGAACTTACCAAGCCTGTTGAAACTGCCATAAGATTTCACCTTCATCCCAGTGTTAGCTGCTCGTTCATTAATGATGGGCAAGAGATTTTACTGCGGATGCCAGGCGGCGTTGGTTGGCGTTTTTCTCGCTCAGCAGGGGGCTTGGCATTAGAAGATAGCCTGTATTTGGGCAGCGGCATTACCCCGCGCAAAACCAAACAAATCGTGATTTATGGCCAAATGAGCGAAGACGAAGCCTGCGTTAAATGGACGCTAAAACGTGAAATGTAATATTTAGTCAATAAAAATCTCTTGCAAAAAATAAATCTATGAGTTACACGTAATATATGAATAATTTGAATGTACTCAGCGTTGTCCTTTTACCTGTCGTCCTTGTGGATGAGGGGGGCTTGCGCGTGTAAATTTACACAAAAATTCAAACGCAAACGCTCCTCTTAATAAGACGGGGCGTTTTTTTATATTTAAAATAGCAAAGAATTAAGCTAGTTTACGATTACCAAAAACGAGAGATAAATAAATGAACATTATAAAAGCCGCACAAAAGCAAAGCAAAGCAATTAAAAAATCCAAAGCCATTGAGATGAACGGCGCGGAGATGGTGTTGCAATCCCTTGTAGATCAAGGCGTTGATACTATTTTCGGCTATCCTGGCGGCGCGGTGCTACCGATTTATGATGCACTTTATCAGCAAGATAGGATCAAACATATCCTTGTTCGCCATGAACAAGCAGCCTTGCACGCAGCCGAAGGCTATGCGCGTTCTACTGGCAAAGTTGGTTGTGCGCTTGTAACTTCTGGCCCAGGCGCGACAAATGCAGTAACGGGATTAACTGACGCTCTGCTTGATTCTATCCCTATTATTTGTATATCAGGCCAAGTTCCGACATTTTTAATCGGAACAGACGCATTCCAAGAAGCTGACACTGTTGGCATTACTCGTCCATGTACAAAGCATAATTTTTTAGTAAAGAATGTAGCCGAGCTATCTAGTACAATTCATGAGGCATTTCATGTTGCTAGAACTGGTCGCCCCGGCCCTGTTTTAATTGATATTCCAAAAGACATCCAATTCGCTAATGGCGACTATGTAGGTAAAAATGAGGTGATAATACATACTCATTACAAGCCAAATACCAAGCCAGATATGGCCGCGATAGAAAAAGCGGTAGAGCTGATGGCTAATGCAAAATGCCCTGTATTTTATACTGGCGGTGGCGTTATAAATGCAGGAAGCGAGGCAAGCAAATTATTGCGTGAGCTTGTGCGTGAGACAGGCTTTCCAATAACCAGCACATTAATGGGGCTTGGCGCATATCCCGCAAACGATGACCAATGGCTTGGAATGCTTGGAATGCACGGAACTTTCGAAGCCAACTGGGCGATGCATGATTGTGATGTTATGATTAATATCGGCGCACGTTTTGATGATCGGGTAACGGGAAATATTGCTAAATTCTCGCCAAATTCAACAAAAATCCATGTTGATATTGATGCGAGTAACATTAATAAAACCGTAGCTATTGACCTGCCAATCGTTGCGGATGCAAAAGAAACCATCAAAGCAATGCTTAGCGTTTGGCGCAAAAAAGGCTATAAGGCGGATCAAGCGGCGATCAAAGCTTGGTGGGAGCGCATTGAAAAATGGCGTGCTATTAACTGCCTTGCATATAAAAAGCATGAGACAATTATAAAGCCTCAATATGCGCTAGAACGGTTGCAGCACTTCATAGATCAAGATAGCCGCAAAACCTATATCACAACGGAAGTTGGCCAGCATCAAATGTGGGCGGCGCAGTTCCTTAAATTCGAAGAGCCTAATCGCCTTATGACTTCAGGCGGGCTTGGAACTATGGGTTACGGCCTTCCTGCGGCAATTGGCACGCAATTAGCTCACCCTGATGCACTTACTATTTGCGTAGCGGGCGAGGCCTCTATCCAAATGAATATTCAAGAGCTTTCAACCGCTATTCAATATAATTTGCCAGTTAAGATCTTTATCCTGAATAATCAGTGGATGGGAATGGTGCGCCAATGGCAAGAGCTTTTGCATGGTGAGCGTTATTCCGAAACTTATACCGAGGCTCTGCCTGATTTCATTAAGCTAGCAGAAGCTTATGGCGGCGTAGGTTTACGCGTGGATAATGTTGATAAACTTGACGGCGTTATCGAGGAAATGATGCAAACCAAATGCCTTACAATTGTGGATGTTTGCGTAGATGAAAAGGAAAACTGTTTCCCGATGATCCCTTCAGGCAAAGCACATAATGAGATGATTTTGTCGCCTGATGCGGAAAAATTTGATAAGAGCTTGGTTTAAACAAAATAATGCATAAGCGCAGCTATATCCACTACATCGCCTTTGCCGTGCTTATGCTCTGCCTTGTGCCATGGCTAAACACTTACCTTACGCAAATGGTTAATGTTGATATCGCTTTTCTAACTCTATCGGCTGAGCGTTTATTAGCTGGTGAGCTGATGAGCGTAGCATATTACGATACTAACCTACCGCTTAGCATTATTGTGCAAGTGCCGCCTGCTCTGCTTTCTAAGCTAACGCAAATACCGCTCTACAGCTCAATAACTATATATATAGTGACGCTGTTAACCCTATCAAGCATTGCTACTTACCTACTATTAAGAAAAATTCCGAAGCTTTCAAAAGAGCAAGCCTTTATTATAATTTGCACATTTATCGCTATAAACACGGTTATGACAGGTTATGATTTTGGACAAAAAGACCATCTTTTAGGAATGGCTCTATTCCCCCTCGTCTTGGCGCAAATCCTTATAACCATGCGCATTAATATAAACACAACCCTAAAATGGTCAGTATTATTGGCGGGGAGTTTATTCATTCTGCTAAAGCCGCATTATGGCTTAATTCCTGCGGCAATATTCTTGCACCGCATAGCATATCAACGCCGCCTAAATATTTTCAAAGACCCTGATTTTCTGTGTCTGGCAGGAATGGCTATTGCTTATATTAGCGTTATTTACTTGTTCTTCAATGATTTCATAACCGTTATTCTGCCTGATATCATAAGTTTTTATGCCGCAGATATTTCTAGCGACATTGTAGCGATGGGCGCAATGATAGCAATATTACCTATTATATGCGCATGGGTATCTTTGTTCATATTCAAAGACTTACCCAAGATAACCGCCGCCCTTTTCATTATAAGCACCCTGTGTTTAATTCCATTCATAATGCAAGGCAAAGGCTGGCTATACCACTTACTACCCGCTAGCATAGTTTTTTCATGCGCTTTTATTATGCTGTTTGAACGTTTTATGCGACATATATTTAATGACTCTAAAGCTGCAAGCTTTTTCGTTACCTTTATCAGCTTAATATCTATTGTCGTTTATAATGGAATAACCCCGCCTAATAAACCAACTCATAGCGAATATAAAAATCTGGAATTTACCAAAATTATAAATGAATGTGCCGATATAAATGAAGGTAAATGCCCATTTTTAATATGGCATGATATGATTAATATGCCGCATGAGCTATCCATTTATACTGGCCAAACTCACGCATCACGCTTTCCGATTATGTGGTTTATGCCATATCTCATGAACAATGAAAGCAATGAGGGAGTATTGAAATACACAAACATGATTGCGCGCGATTTTGAAAAATATAACCCTGAAATTATTTTTGTAGGACATTTTCCAAGCCTTAGTGATGCCAATAAATCATTTAATTTCCGAGATTATTTCATTAAAAATGATCTTGAGCTTAAAAACATATGGAATAATTATAATTTCGAGCGCACAATATCCATTGATCGCATAGAATATATGGGGCAAAAGAAACCAAATGAAGATCTTATTAACTACGATTTATACAGAAGAAAACAGGATATAAAGCAATGAATAATCCAAAAACTAAAAGAGTAAAAAAATACAAAAGCGTTTACGCGCAGCCACCTGCTCAAGAAGCAAATGAATCGCATATTCTTGCTATTTTAGTGAATAATGAACCAGGAGTTTTAGCACGTGTAATCGGTCTTTACTCTGGTCGTGGCTATAATATCGAAAGCTTAACCGTTGCCGAAACAAATCACAGTGAGCATCTATCGCGCATCACAATAGTATGCAACGGAACGCCCGCAGTTATTGAGCAAATCAAATCCCAGCTAGAACGCCTAGTCCCTGTTTTAGAAGTATCAGACCTTACGGTTGAGTGTAAATATATTGAGCGCGAACTTGCCCTTATAAAAGTCGCTTGCACTGGCGATAAACGCATCGAGGCACTACGCACAGCCGATATATTCCGCGCACGCGCAGTTGACAGCACGCTTGAATCATTCGTGTTTGAAGTCACTGGAACGGCTGAAAAAATAAACGCCTTTATAGACCTTATGACAGCTTTAGGATTAGTCGATGTCAGCCGCACAGGCATAGCCGCAATCGCCAGAGGCAGCAAAGCTATTGGAGCATAGATACGTAAACTTTTGATGCCTTGCTCTAAAGGGACGGAGTTATCTTGCGCCAACGCCCGTATTTTGGGTAATGGCTGGCTCTGTCGAGACATGGCGGATATCAGCGAATGGATCATTGTAATCACTATCATTGCTTGCATCGGTCATATCATTCATATTTGTTTTAATGGGATCATCACCCCAGCTTTTTATTGCATCAAATGCTTTAGCAAATCGTGTTTTGTTTCTGTGCGGCACTGGCTCAACTTCCGAAGGAGTATTACCACCACTTCTTATGCGGCCTGTAGGATCGCTCTTATCACCTGATGTTTTTCCATAGTCAAGAGCCTTCCAGTTGCTTGCGCTCGCAACCAAACGATGCCCATAGGAATTAGCATATTCGGTAGTTTCTTTTGTTGAAACCGCACCGTAAACAGTTGATAGAGCATTTCTTTGACTAATAGAGCCACCATTACCATCAGGAGTAATTGCAATCATGCCAACAAACCCATCCATTATATTACCTGATTGAATCTCCTTAAGACCGGGTTCACGCTTATAAAAGGCAAGTACATCGTCTAAACGAATTTTATCAGATAATGGTGAGTTGACCTTTTGCCCTAAACCTACAACGCGACCTTGATCCCTATGATCATCCATAGACATGATATTATCATTATCATAAATAATGCTAATATTAAGTGTATCGCCGAACTTAACAGCAACCGCAGTACGAGGCAAACCAGCGCCCTCGATACCAAATGCTTTAAGATCCATAATCATGGTTCTTGATGATTGAACGCTAGTACCTTTTTCAATTCCACTATGTTTTTCGAATATGGCTTCTAAATCTACATTAAAATTATCTTTTAAATACTTGCCTTGCGCCCCAGTAAGCCTGCATAGCTCAACAAAAGCTCTAGGGTTATCGCCGCTACAATCAGTTGAGCATTCATTAAAGGCCTTTGATAATGTTTTAGGTGCTTCTTCTTTTGCCATCTCAACCGTAAGGCCAGGGCGATCTAGGCAAAGAACCTCATTTATAACGTCTTCAATCCCTTTTTGAGATTTGAATTTAAAGTTATATAGCTCTAATAATTCTGCTGTGATGTTTTTGTCATATATAGTTCCGCCATTTTCACCAAGATAATTTTTTATCTCAAGAACTTTGTAAGTGTCATTATACGGATCAGTATCGCCATCGCCGTCATTTTTAACGCGAACTATGGCATATACGGAATCATTTTCTGGGGCGTTTGGATATAATGGGTTATTTTTAGAGAATACTGGAATATCGCATTCTTTTTCAACATTTTGTCTGTTTGTTTCACCATTATATTTATAATTAAGATATTGTTCGCGCAGGGAATTAGGGTCATTAACCTCATCACCATATTCAAATGTTTCGCCAACGGCAACATCAATAATATCATTATTTTGCGCAATAACCACATCAGGTGTTAGAGCAAAATTAATATCCAGCTTAACTTGAGTATCTAAAATTGATTGATCCAAAACGCTATATTTTACACTATCGCCAGCGAGTTTATCGTATTTATCGGTTGATTTAAAGTCCTCTGCAAGCTCGGTAAGGGCTGCGCTCATTGCTTCTATTTTTGCTGTGTCCACGCCATTTGCTACCATATAAGTTTTAAGCTGTGGAAGTAGTACATGTATATTATCGGTTGTTAATTTATGCTCAAGCCCGTCAAATTCGGCCTTGGTTACACCGCCATCCTCTTCGTTTAAATGATGTATCTGCGCAAGCAATAGAGCTTCTTCAAGTGCCATGCTGGTCTTACGTGTTGCGGTATCTGTGAACACGCCATCACTATTTTTCATCTCATCTTCGGTAACATGCAAATCAAGATCAGCTAGTGCGGCTTGAATATCATCAACGCGACCATGGGAATAACGCATGGGGCCTTGGTTGTATGACTTCGTATCATCTGTAAAATCAAAAGTGATCTGACCATTCGGATCAGTCGGGGCAGCCTTTGCTGTATTCGTCACGCCAGCAGCAGCGACAATTGCCGCCGCATCTGCTTCAGCTTTTGCTGCAATATCCGCAGGAATATGCTCTTTCATTTCTTTAGAAGCGGCAACACCAGCAGCAACTTTTTCATTTAACTGCTCAATAGTGATTTTTTGCCCATCTTTAAACAGCTTACCAGCCTCAACAATATAGCTTGAGAACGCAGCCTTAGCACCCTCGGGCCCTGCTGCTTTTGCTTTATCAAGGGCTTCTGTAAGGATTTT
>Ga0256834_1000948_pt1 | contig 20342 bp, 22 predicted proteins | sample 4281140metaG_FD_190536 | JGI IMG/M metagenome (GOLD analysis project Ga0256834, IMG submission 190536) | Hydrothermal vent microbial communities from East Pacific Rise, Pacific Ocean - 4281-140 | ecosystem: Environmental > Aquatic > Marine > Hydrothermal vents | place: Pacific Ocean: East...
TTATGATAGAGAGCATAATGTATTTGAAATTGTGCAAAAAAATTATAAATTAGCAAAAGATATAGAGTATCTTGCAAATACCCTTGGATTTAGAGTATCTTTTAGAGCAAAAAAGGCAACTATTAAAGATATTGGCTATGAGAGTGAAGTCTATAGAGTTAGAATTGTTGGCAATTTAGATTCAATTCCAACAAAAATAGAGCGCAAAAAGGCTAGAAAATTATTAGCAAAAAGAGATTTTAGACACACTGGTATAAAAGTAGAACAAGATAGAGTAGATGACTATTATGGCTTTACCCTAGATGGAAATAATCTATTTTTATTAGAAGATATGACAGTAACTCACAACACTGCACTAGTGCTAAATATGGCACTAAAGGCCGTTGAGAGAAATGAGGGAGTTGCGTTTTTTTCACTAGAGATGCCAGCAGAGCAGTTGATGCTAAGAATGCTTAGTGCTAAAACTTCTATTCCACTTCAAGCTTTGCGTGTTGGGAACTTAAAAGATGATGAGTGGACGCGTCTTTCAAGTGCTATTGATGATATGAGCAGAAGAAAGCTATTTGTAGATGATGGCGGGTATGCTACAATTCATCATGTTAGAAGTAAGCTTAGAAAATTAAAGAGCCAACATCCAGAAATATCTTTGGCAATTATAGATTATTTACAGTTGATGAGTGGTGATAGTAAGGGAGGCTCTTTTAGTGGTCGTCAGCAAGAGATTAGTGAAATTTCTCGTGGATTAAAGCAATTAGCGCGTGAGCTAGAGATTCCTATAATTGCCCTTTCTCAGCTAAACCGCTCTTTAGAGAGCCGTGAGAATAAACGCCCAATGCTAAGTGATTTAAGGGAATCTGGAGCAATTGAGCAAGATGCCGATATAATTTTGTTTGTTTATCGTGATGATGTATATAGAGAGGCAAAAGAGAAAGAGAAAGAGATGAAGGCTAAGGCTGAGGGCAAAGAGTATGTAAGTGATTATAAGCGAAAAGAGGAGGAAGAGACAGAGCTTATTATTGGAAAGCAGAGAAATGGACCAACAGGAACAGTTGATTTGATGTTTCAAAAACGATTTACGCGCTTTGTTGATGCTAGTAGCAAGAGTGAGCCTTATGAAGTTGTATTTGAGAGTGGTAATATTGATATGAGCGAGGGCAAAATTGATGTTCCTACTATTTAGGTTAATTGGTATTAAAGTATTTAAAAAAATCTATTTAGGCTATAGTAAATGAGTTCAATTGCTACACCGCCACTCTTTAGAAATAATAAAGAGTTTATATTAACATCTCTTTTTTTAATAGCTATAGTAGTTGCTAGATTAGCTTGGATTTATCAAGATTATAAAAATATAATTAATACTCCAAGTTACTACACAGAGGCACAAATAGATAAGGTTTATAATAAAAAAAAAGATAATAAACTACTTTTAAAACTCCATGCAAAAGAGGGTTTTGACTTCTATTTATATTCAAATAAAAAGGGTTTAAACAGATATGATTGGCTTTTGGTAAATATTAAAGATAATAGAGATATTAAGTTTTTAGATTTTTTAAAAGGCTTTTTTGCAAAAGGAAAAATTGTTAAAGTTTTAGAGAGAGGTTTTAATCCAAAATGGCTTGTAAAAGAGAAGATAGATAATCAACACAACAATATAGAGATTAAAGATTTTTATAATGCAATATTTTTAGCAGAACCAATAAATAAAGAGCTTAGAGATAAGATATCATCACTTGGAGTATCTCATTTAGTAGCTCTTAGTGGATTTCATTTAGGGATATTGTGGTTTGTTGTTTTTGGGATATTGTATTATCCATACAAATTTTTACAAAAAAGATTTTTTCCGTGGCGACATAGAGGTATAGATATAGGCTTTGTTTCACTTTTTATACTCTATTTATATTTAGTTTTTGTTGGTTTTCCACCTGCTCTTGTTAGGGCATATGTTATGTTGGTTGTTGCTTGGATAGCACTTAGAGTAGGCATAAATATTATTAGCTTTAGGCTTTTGGCAATTGTATTTTTATTGATTTTAATAATTAACCCAAGGCTTATAGTTTCTCTTGGTTTACTCTTTTCTATAATGGGAGTATTTTATATATTTTTAATTTTAAAGTGGTTTAAAGATAGTTCTATTTGGCTTATATCTCTTATTTTAATACCAGTTGGAGTATTTTTATTAATGTTTCCAATAGGACACTTTTTTTTCCCAAATACATCAATTTGGCAACTTAGTTCAGCAATTTTATCTTTGTTGTTTATACCATTTTATCCAATATCTGCAATTGCTCATATATTTGGTTATGGTGATATTTTTGATAAAGCACTACTTTGGGTATTTAATTTACCTAAAAGTGGAGTAGATATTACTATACCAAATGCATTAATTGCGCTTTATCTATTTTTATCATTTGCATCTATATTCAGCAAAAAAATATTTTATATTACTTTGGCTTTAGCAACAGTTATTACTACATATTCTCTTACAATTAGTCTATAAAATCAATATAGTTTTTAATTTTAAGTTATAATTTGCCTATAAAAGGGGTGAATTATGAAAAAATATATTTTATTTTTTTTGCTTTTATTAATTGTGCCAGTATCATATAAATTGTATCGAATTTATCAACACCAAAACGATTTAAAAGAGGCAAAAGAGTTATCAATTGGGAAAAGTGTTCCAAATATAGAGCTTGTTACAAATAGTGGAAAAAAGATATTATTACGCAATCAAAAAGGTAAAATTATTGTAGTTGAGTTTTGGGCTAGTTGGTGTAAATATTGTTTAGCTGAAATTCCACAGATAAATAGTTTTTATAAAGGTATAAAAGATAATCCAGATATTGAGTTTATCTCTATTGCTATTGATGAAGATATTAAAGATGCACAAAAAATTATAGAGTCTAAAGGTATTAAATATCCAGTTGCATATGATAAGAAACTATCAAATGGCTCATGGAAATATATGGATAAATTTAGAGTTGTAGGAGTGCCATCTATTTGGGTAATTGATAAAAGAGGCAAGATTGTGGCTTTGAATTTACAAACAATAAAAGAGGCAAAGAGAGTTATCTCTTCTCTTGACTCAAAGGGTGGTAGTAATTGATTGTTTCTTTTAGATGAGGCTTTTGAATATGAGTATATATTTGTGTAGTTAATAAAGAGCTATGACCTAAGAGTTCTTGAACTACTCTTAAATCAGCACCTCCAAGTATTAGGCTACTTGCGTATGAGTGGCGCAATACATGGGGTGATACACTCAAATATTTTTTTGTAATTTTAAACATAGACACTCTGCTAAGAGGAGTTTTTTTGTAATTTACAAATAGTGGTGCTTCTAAATCACTACGCTCTTTTAGATATAGTTCAATTGCATTAAGAGCAGTTTTAGCAATTGGAACTACCCTCTCTTTTTCACCTTTTGCGTATCGAACTCTAAGCCATCCTCCATCTATATCATCGCGTGAGGTATTTACTGCTTCACTTACTCTAACACCAGTTGCATATAAAAATAGAATTAGAGCTATATCTCTTAAATCTATCCAACTTTTAATAGGAATATTATTTGTAGCTTCTATAATCTCTTCATAAGAGAGATATTTTGGTAGTGTAGCAGGTATTTTTGAGCTTTGAAGTTTTATATCTACTAATCCAAACTCTAACTCTTTTACAAAGTTGTAAAATGTATTAATAGAGGCTAATTTTCTATTTATGGTTCTAGCATTTTTAAAGGTGCTTAAAAACTCTATTACATTAGAGCTATCGCGCTTTAAAAGCTCTATTTTAGAAAAGTTTGCAAATTGTTCAATATCTCTTAAATATGCCGATATTGAGTTTTTGCTTAAAGCTTTGTTAACTGTTAAATATTCACTAAAAGCCTCTATTAACTCTTTACTCATAATTTAGTGCGCTTAAATCTACCTTTTTATCATCTATATATAGCCATTTACCAGATACAAAGCTATAAGTTTTAGCTGCTCCTACACTATATACTTTATAATTTTGCATATTATCATCCATTACAACTAGTGATCCACTCTTTGCATATGCATAAATTTTACCATCAAATGCAGCAACTGTTGCAAAATCAGCATATGAGAATTTTTTATTTGCAATTTCTGCTAAATTTGTAGTTAATTTTTGGACATTACCATCTCTTGTAATTAGATATATAGTATTATTTTTTATAACTAAGTCGGCAACTTTTGCACTATACTCTCTGGTGCCTCCACCAATAGCAAGTAGGGTGCTAGGAGTTGCAGCAATTAAGCGATTGCTAAGAGCTTTAAGAAAAATAATATTTCCATAATTTTTATTTTTTCCAACAGGAATAACACCAGGTTCTGTTGGAACTTTCATATTAATCATAACCAATTTACCATCAAGTGTTGGAATTGCCAAAAAGTTGCTAGTAACAACAGGATTTGCTAAACGGCTATCAACAGCAGAGCCACCACCAAACTCTTTTTGATAAATAACTTTTTTGCTAAATGGGTTATATATTCCAAATCTATTGCCTTGAAGTAGATATGCTACTCCTTGAGAATAGGCTACACCACTAACAAGTGGAGCTTCAAGTTTTGTAGAAGCCAACTCTTCACCATTGCTTTTTAAAACCATAATATCGCCACTTTTATTTGCAGCTAAGATTCTTCCACCATCACTGCTTACATAGTAATACCCTTTTGGCAATATAACACTGCCTTCACCACTTGGTGTAATATAACTTCCATCGCTAAATGTTACACCATCGCGAATTATATTATACATCTGTTTGCCATGTCTTATAGTGTAGCTATTTGTGCTAACTCCAGCAGATGATTTAAAAGCTTCAGGTATAAATTTGCCAGTATCCAGAGAACACCCAGAGATAAAAGCAATTGTTGCAATTGCTAAAAGGGTATTTTTCATAATTGACTCCTATTTAGTAATAGTGTAGTGCTGAAGTAGCTTAGCAACAGGTGCAACAGCAGAATTTTGAGGAATTTGAATTAAGATATTTTTTGCATCACTCTTTTTGCCATCTTTTATAAGCAAGTAAGCTTTTTGTAGGAGTGATAAATTTTTATAATATATTGAGTCTTTTGGTTTTTCATCTATTATGCTAAGGTGATAATTTATAACATCTTCTAAAAATTTACTACTTTTAGGAACTTTTGCTAAAGCCTCTTTATTGGCACTATTTGCTGCCATAGAGTAGCTATATAGTGCATATAGTTTTGGATTATTCTCTTTTAATTTATTTAAAGCATTTGTATCTTTTGGATTTTTTTCAAGAGCCAAAAGCGCACTATTTGCTTTTTCTAATTTTGCATTTTTAAGGTAATTGTTTGTTTGATATCCTGCAAATGCCAAAATTGCCAAAACTGCAATAGCAATTAGAGGTTTTTTATACTTTTTGAAAAATCTCTCCATATGAAAAGCTTGTTCTAGTAACTTCTCATCACTACTTAACTCTTGCTTTATCTCATTTAAGCCACTCTTTAAGTCCATTGTAATCCTTATTAAAGGGTAAAAACCCTAAAAGTTAATATTTGTTACTATTATATTTAAGTAATTATTTAGAATTACTTAAAATTTAGCACTATATTGCAAGTAGTAGGTAGTTTTGGGTGCTAAAAGATAGTAATTTTATTAGTTAAGAACAGTTGTTCTTAATTAATGTTGTTCTCTTAAAATTTTAGCTGCCTCTTTTGCATGATAGGTGATTATAATATCAGCACCTGCTCTTTTAAAACCAAGTAGAGTTTCCATCATTACTCTATCATAATCAATTACTCCAGCACGAGCTGCCATTTTTAGCATAGAGTATTCGCCACTAACATTATATACTGCTAAAGGTAAGCTACTATTTTCGCGAACATCTCTAATAATATCCATATATGCAAGGGCTGGTTTTACCATTAAAATATCTGCACCTTCTAGTTCATCTTCTACACTCTCTGCAATTGCTTCACGACGATTTGCTGGGTTCATTTGGTAACTTCTTCTATCGCCAAAACTTGGCGCACTCTCTGCAACATCACGAAATGGTCCATAGTAGGCACTTGCAAATTTTGTAGAGTAACTCATTATTGGTATATGGCTAAAACCAGCACTATCAAGCCCATCTCTAATTGCAGTTATCATACCATCCATCATGCCACTTGGTGCAATCATATCAGCTCCAGCTTTTGCATGAATAACTGCTTGAGTTGCCAAATTTTTAAGAGTAATATCATTATCAACGGTTTCAAGCACAGGGTCAAGCACCCCACAATGTCCATGGTCTGTATATTCACAAAAGCAGAGGTCTGTAATTACAAGCATATCAGGATGAGCCTCTTTGATTTCTTTAACAGCAGTTGCCATAATTCCATGCTCACATAAAGCATCGCTACCTACACTATCTTTAATATCTGGAATGCCAAATAGAATTATTGCTTTTAAGCCAAGCTCTTTTAAGCTATTACACTCATTAATTGCCACATCTATACTCATTTGGTAAACTCCTGGCATAGAGTCAACCTCTTTTTTTAAACCATTGCCACTTTTTATAAATAGAGGATAGATAAAATCATTTACGCTTAAATGAGTCTCTTGTAGTAAATCTCTTAATACTGGATTTAATCTATTTCTTCTAAATCTTTTAAACACGCTTTCTCCTTAATTTAATACTAATAATTAATAAATAAAACCCTCTTTTGCTAATGCTCTTTTTATCTCATTCATTAAGTAGTTTTTTGACAACCCACACCAGGAGGGAGCTAACAAAGAGTCATCATCAATTCCAGCAGTTACTCTTTGAACAATTATATCTTTTGGCATTATTTTAATTGCTTTTACTAAAGTATCTATATACTCTTCTTGGCTTATTGGTGTAAATTCACCACGATTGTATTCATTTGCCAAAATTGTATTTTTTACAACATAAAGTGGATGAAATTTAACAGAATCAATACCCCAGCTAAATGCCTCTTTTGCACTATTTAGCATCATCTCTTGGTTTTCTCCTGGTAATCCAAAAATTAGATGTCCACAAACATTTAAACCATAGCTTTTTGCTTTTTTTATTGCATCTTGAACATTTTTTGCATCGTGTCCACGGTTTATTCGCTCTAGCGTTTTATCATAAATGCTTTGAATGCCAAACTCTATCCAAATCTCTTTGGTTTTGCTAAGTTGGCTTAAATATTCATAAACCTTATCCTCTACACTATCGCTTCTTGTGCCAATGCTTAAACCTATTATATCATCTTGCTCTAAAGCAACATCATAAAGCTTTTTTAGGGTATTAAATGGGGCATAAGTGTTTGTGAATGCTTGAAAATATGCTAAATATTTTTGGGTTCCTATTTTTGTAGCAAACTCTTTTTTATCTCTATTAATTTGCTCAATTACTTGATTGATTTGATTATCTAAAATAGGGTTATCTTTTGAGCTTAAATTTAAAAAAATTTTATCTCTGTTTTTGGCTAAATTTGGGCTAAAAGAGTCATTTAAGCAAAATGTGCAGCCACCTCTAGCTACTGTGCCATCAATATTTGGGCAGGTAAATCCACCCACAGCAATTGGTATTTTTTTTACTTTTACTCCATATTTATCTTTTAAATAAGAGCCATAAGTTTTTATTTTTGTCATCAATTACCACTGCAATTTAAAGATTCTGCGCATCCACCTGCAAAGTAGTTACCATCAAAGCTTACAAGTGAATATTTTGTATCATTGCCCAAAGCCTTTGTTAAGCCATCTATACTTAAAAATCCAACACTATTTGCACCAATTTTTTGAGCAATTTGCTCTGGTGTTAAGCTATTTGAGATTAGTTCTTCTTTTGTTGGAGTATCTATTCCATAACGGCAAGGATACTTAATCTCAGGTGCTGCAATTCTCATATGCACCTCTTTTGCACCTGCTTCTTTTAACATTTTTACAATTTGGCGTGAAGTGGTTCCACGCACCAAAGAGTCATCTACAATAGCAACTTTTTTACCATCTATTAAGTGTTTAATTGGAGATAGTTTTAATTTAACTTTTAAATCTCTAATTTGTTGAGTTGGTTCAATAAAGGTTCTGCCCACATAGTGATTTCTAACAATACCCATTGTAAACTCTGCACCAATTCCTTTTGCAAAGCCCATAGCAGCAGCAACTCCACTATCAGGAACGGGCAGAACAATATCTACATCAGCAGGTTGTTCAATTGCCAACTCTTCACCACAAAGAACTCTTTTTTTATAGACATTTTTGCCATTTATATTTGAGTCTGGCCTTGCAAAGTAGATATACTCAAATGCGCAAGGGTGTGGGTCTGGTTCAAAGAGTTGCTCTGAGCTAAATGTAGCACCATTTTCACAATTTTCAAAAATCAGCATCTCTCCAGGTTTAACATCTCTTACATATTTAGCACCAACTAAATCAAATGCACAAGTTTCACTTGCTACAATATATCCACCATCTTCAAGTTGCCCAATACTAAGTGGTCTTATGCCAAATCTATCGCGTATAACAAACATCTTTTTACGACTTTGTATAATTAAGCAATATGCACCCTCAATTTTATTAATTGCATCTTTTATTCTATCTACAAGTTTATCTTGAGTGCTTTTTGCAATTAGATGCACAATATTTTCAGTATCCATATAGGTTTGAAAAATCGCACCATTTGCAATCAACTCTTCTCTAACTTCCATTTTGTTAGTTAAGTTACCATTATGAGCAATTGCAATTTCACCAAGTTTATATCTTGCAAAAACTGGTTGAGCATCTAAAACAGAATCTTTTCCAGCAGTTGAGTAGCGATTGTGTCCAATTGCACACCTCCCTGCTAAAGTTTTGAAGCTCTCTTCATTAAAAATATCTGTTACTAAACCTCTATCTTTAATTAGAGTTATCTCTTCTCCATTACTCGCACTTATTCCACTTGATTCTTGCCCTCTGTGTTGCATAGAAAAAAGTGCATAATATGCAACTTTAGATGCATTTTGGCTACCGTAAACACCAACTACTGCGCACATTTAATAAAGCTCCTTAAATTCCAATAGCATCATTTATGCTATATAGACCATTTTTTTGATTAACTAACCATTTAGCACCTCTTAGCGCACCTTTAGAGAATGTTTGACGACTTGTTGCAGTATGTCCTAACTCAATATATTCACCATCATTATAAAACCCAACTGTGTGGCGTCCTACAATATCGCCACCTCTTAGAGCCATAACTGCAATTTCATCTTTGCTTCTTGCTCCTATTTGTCCATCACGCCCACTTACACGAACTTTGTCTAAATCAAGCCCTCTACCTTCAGCAGCAAACTCTGCTAAAGTTAGTGCAGTTCCACTTGGAGCATCAACTTTGTGTCGATGGTGCATCTCTACAATTTCAATATCAAAATCTTTTAATTTACTTGAAACATCTCTTACAAGCTGCTTTAAAAGAGCAATTCCAACAGACATATTGCTAGAGTATAGAACTGGAGCAACTTTTGCTGCTTCTGCTAATAGATTTTGTTGATGTGGTGTAAAGCCTGTTGTTGCTACAACAATTGGTTTTGGGTTTTTTAAAACTGCTTCACATAGTGCTTGTGTTGCAACTGGTGCAGAAAAATCAACTACAACATCACAATTTTCTAAAAGCTTATCCATATCATTTGTTACTAGTGTAGTTTCTGGAATTGGAGTTTTTAACTCATCAAAAACATGAACAGCACTTAACTCTAGTTGGCTATCTGCTAATGTGTCTTGAATTAAATGGCTTCCCATTCTGCCTGTGCTTCCTACAATTGCTACTTTAATCATTAAAATTCTCCTGAACATAATTTAGCGCACCCATACCAGCAATTGCTCCATCACTAGCTGCGCAGACTACTTGTTTTGCTGCATTTATACGCATATCACCTGCAGCATATAAACCTTTAGTAGATGTATTCATATTCAAATCTACAATAACTTCACCATACTCATTTACATCACAAAGGTAGCTTCCATCATCTTGTTTTAAAACTTTGTTATTTACATTATTCCCAACAAAAACAAAAATTCCTGGAACTTTTAAATCTAAGCTAGAGCCATCTTTTTTAGAAACCTTAACACCCTCTACACCCATTGCTGAGCCATATACTTCATCAACTGTGGCATTTAAAATTAATTCAATTTTACTATTTTTTAAAACTCTCTGCACTGTTGGGGGAGCAGCGCGAAACTCTTCTCTTCTATGAATTACATAAACTTTTGAGCAGATATTTGCTAAATATAGAGCCTCTTCTAAAGCAGTATCACCACCACCAAGCACAGCTACCTCTTTATCTTTATAGAAAAAGCCATCACAAGTTGCGCAAGTGCTTACACCTTTTCCAAAAAACTCATCTTCACCTTTAAAACCTGCTCTTTTTGGCGTTGAACCAGTGCATACTACTACACTTTTTGCTTCATACTCTTTATCAAAGGTTTTTATTTTAAATATATTGCCACTTTTGGTAACATTTTTAACCTCTGCCATCTCATGTTTTAGCCCAAAGTGCATACACTGTTTTGGCCAAGGCTCCATTAACTCCATTCCTGTTAAATGAGGTTCTTCTCTAAATACTCCTGGATAGTTTTCTATTTCACTACTTTGAGTAATTTGTCCACCAGGAAGCCCCATCTCAAACATAACTACTTCTTTTAAGCCACCACGTGTTGCATAAAGACCGGCAGTTAAACCAGCTGGACCCCCGCCTATAATTGCTAAATCTAACATTTTATTACCTTGATTGTGTAGTTTATAAATATTTCATACGAAGTATTAACAAATTACACTTAAATTCCCGCATTTGCGGGAATGAGTTTTTATTTAATTACCCTAAAAGTGCATCTAGTTTTTCAGCAAATACTGCTTTACCAGCAGCTCCTACCATTTGATCTACTAACTCACCATTTTTAAAGAATAAAATTGTAGGAATAGATCTAATTCCATACTCACCAGCAATACTTGGTTGTTCATCTGTATTTACTTTACAAATTTTTGCTTTACCATCATAATCTTCTGCTAACTCTTCAATTACTGGAGCAATCATTCTACAAGGTCCACACCAAGGCGCCCAAAAATCAACCAATGCAACACCTTCAGCAATTGTCTCTTTGAAGTTATCTGCTGTTAACTCGATATACTTACCCATTTAAAATCCTTTTTATTGTTTTATAAAAGTGATTATACCCTTATTTGGTAAAAATACCAAAAAGCATAAAAACTTTTTTACATTCGAGAATATAACAATCTTTTTTTAAATTCTACCTTATAGTAAAAATAAATTATAATATATATTAAAATAAACTATTTAATGCGTAAAAATGTTAAAGCTCTATCTCTTTAAATTTTGAGCTTCTACTCCCTTTAATTGCATTAACACTTTTGCCTTTAACAGTGTAAACAAAAGATATTTTATCCTCTTTGCTACTATTTGCGTTGGCTCTATGTAGTGTTTGGCAATGAAATAGAACTACATCCCCTTTTTCTAAATTAAAAGATACTTTAGAGTCAATAAATTTTTTATTTATCTCATTATCTATAAAAAAACTTTTTTCATCAAAACTCTCTTTGCTAAACTCTATCTTGTGGCTTTTTGGAATAAATTCTAAAACTCCATTTTCTTGATTTTCGCTATCAAGAGCCAACCAGATGCTTACTAAATTATCACTATCATAGTGCCAATAACGAATATCTCTGTGCCACTCTGTTGCAGTTGAGCTTTGAGCAAGTTTTGTCATAATAGAGTTGTGGTGAGCAGTGATTAAAATAGGCTCCTCTTTTAATACTTGCTTTAAAATAGGTTTTATCTCTTTGTTTCTCATCCAATTTTTAAACAAAATATCTCTATCATAAACTTGGCGAAGGCGTCTAACGCTTTTTTTGTAAATTTCATTATCTATACCAATATACTCATAATCTGTCTCTATTGGCTCTATTTTATACTTTAAATGCACCTTTGCAACATCTTTTATAGCATCACAACTTTTAGCATCTAAAAAGTTGCGAATTAATAAAAATCCATTTGTTTCAAACTCTTCTAATTGCTCTTTTGATAACTCCATTTTAATCCCTTGCTACCTTTAATATTTAATTTTATTATAATCAAAATAAGTTAAAGATTAATTATAAAATTTGTAATAAATATAGTAAGCAATTTAAAAGTTTGATTTCTCTTTAAAGTTTAAGTATTTGGCGCGAACAAGTTCACGCTTCCAATCTTTGGAAACCAGAACTTGTTCTGGTCGAGGGCTTGATATGCAGTGAAGTTTAAATCTTTAGCGCGAACAAGTTCACGCTTCCAATCCTTGGAAACCGGAACTTGTTCTGGTAGAAAATTTGAATTTTTAGAGCGTTATATTTTCAATTAATTTTATCTCATTGCCTTTAATGGTTAGGGCATCTATACACCATCTATATTTTAGCTTTTTTTGTTTTAGATAGTAGTGTGCGCTTTTAATTATTCGTCCAAGTTTTTTGGGTGTAATATTATAAATTGGTTCAAAGTTTTTAGATGAGCTTTTAACTTCTATAAAGTGTAAAGTATTGTTTTTAAGGGCAATAATATCAATTTCGCCAAGTTTACTTGCATAAAAGTTTCTATCTACAATTTTAAATCCCCTCTCTTGTAAAAAATCAATAGCTCTATCTTCATTAAATTTTCCAAAACTTCTACTGCTCAAAATATACTCCCAAACGCTTTGCCCCATGCGCTCCAATTACAAGAGATTGCTCAATATCAGCAGTTTTTGATGGACCACTCATAAATAGTGCAAAGTTATTGATTTTAAGCCTTTTGTATGCTTGATGCATTGTATCTACAATGCTATTTGGGTTTAAGATAATTGCAATACTTTTATAATAGGTATATTTTTTTCTATCAAGCTCCTCTTTTAGCAATATTGCACCATTTTCAGCCACACCAAATACTCCTTCAAGCACTACATCAAAGCCTTCAATACTATAAATAATCTCACCACCTGCATTTTGCAAATTTTTAATAAACTCTGCTTTTTTATCTTTAAATTTAGTTGTTTTTACATTAAACTCTTTTAATTCAACTTTGTTATTAATATTTTTTTTAATATTTGAAAGAATTTTATTTTTGCTCATAGTTTTAACTTTTTTAAATAATTTTAGCATAAATGTAATGTAAGTAGCAAATAATATTTTTAATTTTCTATATAATAATTTGAAAAAAGGAGATATTATGTTTAGTTTTATGAAAAAAATAACAGAGTGGGCTTTAGAAAAAGAGGAAGAGGTTGCAAAAAAGTGTGCTTTAAAACCTGAAGATGTAGAGGCGCAAATTAAAAAAACTCAAGAGAAAAAAGAGGAGCTTCAAAAGCAGTGCAAAGAGAATATTGAAGAGTTAGAAAAACTTCTTGGCAGACTTGAAAAAATAAAAGAGTATGCAAATAGTTGTAATATAAAAAAGGATTAAATCGTGCTAAATAAATATTTGGCTAAGATTGAAGAGTGGCTCTTAAAAAAAGAGAAAGAGATGGCAAAAAATTGCCAAATTTCTGTAGATGATGTAGATAGAGAAATTGGAAAACTTCTTTTAAAGATAAAAGAGCTAAAAGAGCAGTGCAATGAGCAAAAAGCAGAGTTTGAATATCTGCTAGATAAATTACATTGGATAAAAGCAGAGGCGATAAAATGTCAGGAAGAGTTGGACAAAGAGATAAAAAAGTAAAAATTAATACAAAACATTTTTTAGCACTTTCAATAGTATATTATTTGTTATTTGTGTGTATTTTTTTAATTATAGATTACTATGCAAATGGCATAATGGGTGCTAAAGTAGATTTGGGTTTAACACTAATAATAGGAGTTATATCTGCATATTTTCATGCAAAAAGCAGAGCTAAAACACAAGCTGATGAAGTTGCAAAAGAGATTGAAGAGATAATTTAGAAGAAGGGTTTTTTACTCTAAGAGGGTAGAATTTTGATAAAAACTAGATGTGCTGTGCAGTTTAAGTATTTGGCGCGAACAAGTTTACGCTTCCTTTTTTGGAAACCAGAACTTGTTCCGGTCGGAAATTTAATTGGCAGTGAAGTTTGAACTTTTGGCGTGAACCTTGTGCCTTTGCACTCTCTTTGAGAAGTTCACGCTTCCAATAGGAAACCAGAACTTGTTCTGGTTGAAAATTTGATATGTTAAGAAGTTTAAGTATTTGGCGCGAACAAGTTCACGCTTCCAATAGGAAACCAGAACTTGTTGGGGTTGAAAGTTTGTTTGGAATATACTACTCATCTTTTTGGCTATGCAAAACGCTACATAGTTGCAATCCATGCAAAAAGATAGTCCATGATATATAAATCCATAAAAATAGAAATAATACTATAGATATTGTGCCATAGATGGTAGTGTAAGTTTTGCTATAATAGATATAAAGAACAAATAAAGATTTTGCAATAAACCAAGTGAAAGTAGCAATAAATGAGCTAATTGCTACTATTTTTGTTGGAATACTCTCTTTTGGGGCAACTTTGTAAACTGTAAAAATTGTTAGCCAAATAAGTATAAATTGAATGATATATGGTGTTAAATGGAGCTTTCCATTTAAGATAGTTGCTACCCAAATTGTAATACTAATTAAAAGTGGCACTGCAATTAAAAGTGTTGCATAAACTTTTAAACTTTGCAAAAATGTTCTTCTATTATCGTCAAAAATATCATTTACAATATAATCAAAATCTCTAAAAAACATAACAGCTGCAACAATTATATAAGCTATTCCAATATAACCCATAGTATAGGCATTTGCAACAAATTTATCTATCCAATCCATAATTACTTTGGAGCTTCCAGGAAGCAGGGAGTTTGCAATTAGGGTATGTATTTTGGTATAAAATTGGCTAAACATTGGGGTATAAATTATTACAGATAATACAATTACAAGCAGAGGAATCATAAAAAATAGTGTTGACCAGCTCATACTTGCTGCATAAAAACTTACCTTTGGCTCAAATAGTTCTAATATAAAACTTTTTATTAATTTAAAGAGGTAAAGAGCCGATTTTTTAAACTTTTTTTCTTGCAACTATAGCCCCATTTTACCCGGATTTAAAATATTATTTGGATCAAAAGCCTCTTTTATTCTATCAAATAAAGCTCTCTCCTCTTTTGTAAAGGCAATATCCATAAATTCTGCTTTGCTAAGCCCAATTCCATGCTCTCCACTTAGAGTTCCACCCATATCTACAACAAGTTGGAAAATCTCTTCAATTGCCTTGTGTCCATCTTTTAACTCTTTTTCATTTGAGCCATCAACCATTACATTTACATGTATATTTCCATCTCCAGCATGTCCAAAGCATGGCACTACTAAATTATATTTTGCTCCAATTGCATAGATTTTTTCTAAAGCAATAGGAAGCATACTTCTTGGCACTGAAATATCTTCATTTAATTTTTTGCTACCATACATTGTAATAGATGGCGATGCCCCACGACGCGCTTTCCATATTTCGTTTCTCTCATTAGTATCAGTTGCAACTCTAAACTCTTGCACTCCATTTTCTTGGAATGACTCTTTTAGCGTCTTTAGCTGAAATTCTACCTCTTCTTGAACATTTCCATCAACATCACCAATAATTAAAGCTCCAGCTTCACTTGGTAGTTCAATGCCTAATTTTTCTTTAACTGCTTTTACTACTAAAGAGTCTAAAAACTCCATAGCAACTGGGTTTGCACCATTTGCTAAAGATTTAAAAACGGCATTCATTGCGCTTTTTACATCTGGAAAAATTCCCATATAGCTTTTTACAAATTTTGGTTTTGGAATAAGCTTTAGAGTAATCTCTGTAATTACTGCTAAAGTCCCTTCACTAGCAGTTAAAATACCTGCAATATTATATCCAGCTACATCTTTTATTGTTTTTTTACCAGCACGAATAATATCTCCATTTGGCAAAACTGCTCTTAGTGCCATAACATAATCTTTTGTCAAGCCATATTTAGCAGCTCTCATTCCACCAGCATTTTCACTTACATTTCCACCAAGAGTTGAATACTCTTCACTTGCAGGATCTGGCGGATAAAAAAGTCCTACCTCTTCAACTGCTCTTTGCAAATCTTTGTTTATAACACCTGGTTGGACAATGGCTAACATATTCTCTAAATCTATCTCTAAAATTTTATTCATATATTTTTCCATAGCCAATACAATACCACCATTTACAGGCAATGCACCACCAGTAAAGCCACTACCTGCTCCTCTTGGAACAATTACAATTTTTTTTTCATTACAGTAAGCCAAAATTTTACTAATATCCTCTTCATCTCTTGGAAAAATAACGGCATCAGGTTCATAAAATGTGCGTGTAGCATCGTAGCTATAAGCTCTTTTGTGGGCTTTGTCTGTATAGACATTGCTATCTCCAAGTAAATTTTTAAAAAAATCTATATCATTTTGTGTTAAATTCATTAAAGTCTCACTTTTAAAATTTTTTTGTTACAAAATGTAACTTAAATAGTTAAAACTACTCTTAATACTATCTAAAATAGTAGGTAAATCTCTAGTTACTTTAAGATTTTACACAATTTTAAGAAATTGACTACTTTAGATTAAAAAGAGATTCTTAATTGATGATTGTATCAAAAAATAGACATAATGTAAAATTTTTGCTATAATTTGCAGTTAAAATTAATAATTATGAGGATTTTTAATGCGTTTTTTATTGATATTGGCATTTATGTTCTCGGCCATTTGGGCTACAGAATATAAGTTAAAGTATTGGAAAGATGGAGAGACATTTAGCTCTTATTTAACAAAAAATAAAATTGATTCTACAAAATTTTACTCACAAATTGATCCAGATGATATAAAGTTTTTATCAAGCATAGCTTCTAAATTACCTTTTTTTGAAAATGTTAAAAATGGAATTTTGCAAGAGGCTCTTATTCCCATTGGTGAAGAGATGCAAATGTTTATTTCAAGAAAAAAGAGTGGTGAGTATAGCTTTGATATTGTTCCACTAAAATATAAAATAATTAGAGATGAAGTATCAATAAAAATAGAGAATAACTGTTTTGTAGATATTAAAAAAGCAACAAATAATGCACATATTGCTACATATTTAAAGAGGGTATTTAAAGATAGAGTAGATTTTACAAAACTAAAAAAAGGTGATATTATATCTATTAAATATAGACAAAAAAGTATCAAAGGCTTACCTTGGGAAGAGCCAATAATAGAAGCTGCTTATATTAAAAGAGGCAGTAGTGAATATTTTGCTCTAAAAAATAAAGATAGTTATCAAATTTGGTCAAACAAAGCTCAGGTATCAGTAGTAAATAAAACTATTACAAAAGAGGCAGTATATAAAACTTTTAACTATCCACTATCTCATATTAGAATTACTTCTAAATTTACTTATAAAAGATGGCATCCTATTTTACATAAGTATCGTCCTCATTTAGGTATTGATTTTGGAGCAAAAAGAGGCACACCTATTTATGCTCTATCAAGTGGAAAGGTAATATATGCTGGTTGGATGAGAGGATATGGAAAGGTTACAAAAATTGCTCATGGAGCGGGGATTGTTTCTTTATATGCTCATCAGAGTAAATTATTGGTAAAAGTTGGGCAAATTGTTAAAGCTCATCAAGTAATTGGAAAAGTTGGCTCAACAGGCAGAAGCACGGGACCTCACTTGCATTTAGGGGTTTATAAAAGAGGAAAACCAATAAATCCAGCTAACTATATTGGAAGAAGCGTAAAAATAAAAGATAGTGTAACTTCTACAAAAAGTGTTAAAATTGTTCATAATTTGTTAAAAGAGCTACCAATTAGAGCAAAAATAGTATATAATTCGCTAAAAAACAGCCATAAAAAGAGTTATAGATGGAAAAGTCTTAGTGGCACTGTAGAAATAGCAGTTAAAGAGAAAGAGAGATTTAAAAAACATGCAACAAGAGTTCAATTATCAAACACAAAAGGAGATGCTTGAGAGTTTAATTAAAAACCCTAAAGAGTTTGAGCATCGCCACCCTAGCGAAATTGCTAGAATACTTAAAGAGATTTACTACCAAGAGGGTAAAGAGAGCTACATTAATTACCTTCGTAAAATTCCAGAAGAACATCTTGGAGAGATTTTATTAGAACTCCCAGAAGATATTAAAGATGAAGCACTAGAAGAGCTTTCTGTAACAAAACTTGCAGATGTTGTAGAGGAGCTTGATAGTGATGATGCTGCTGATTTAATTCAAGATATTGCAGAGTTAGATAGCCAAAAAGAGCAAGAGATTTTATCAAATTTAGATGATGAAGATGTTCAAGATATTAAGCATCTTCAACAATATGATGAGGATGTCGCTGGTTCTTTAATGCAAACAGAGCTATTTAGTGCAAAATTGGATGAAAAGATAGGTGATTCAATAGAACGCTTGAAACATTTAAAAAATGATGTTGGCTTAGATAATATACATGTTGTATTTTTGGTAGATGAGTTTGGCTTTTTAATAGGGTATATGCCCTTAGAAGATGTAATTACTTTTGATTTTAGTAAAAGATACAGAGATTATTTGCAAGAGCAGTATAAGAGGGTTAAGTTTGCTAAGGCGACTGATTCAATAGATAGTGTTGTTAAGTATTTTGAAGATTATGATTTGGTTGTTTTGCCTATTACTGATATTGATGGCAAGTTGATTGGTAGAATTACCTCTGATGATGTTTATGATATCATAGAAGAGCGTGCAACTGAGCAAATCTACAAGATGGCTGGGGTTGATGATGAGAGTGAAGATGAGAGAGATGTAAAAATCATTACTAAAAAAAGGGCAATTTGGCTTGGTGTAAATTTACTTACGGCAATAGCAGCATCTGCTGTAATTGGATTATTTGATGCTACAATTGAGTCTTATGTGGCATTAGCAGTTTTAATGCCAATAGTTGCTTCAATGGGTGGAAATGCAGGAACACAGACTCTAACTGTAATGGTGCGTCAATTGGCACTTCAAGAGATAAATTGGAGTGAGGCAAAACAAGCAGTTGCTAGGGAAATTATAGTATCACTCTTAAATGGATTAATTTTTGCTATTATAATGGGGTTAATTGCATATTTTTGGTTTCATGATTATAAGCTTGGAGTGGTTATGGGTATAGCAATGGTGATAAACTTGCTTTTTGCAGGTTTTTTTGGAGCAATTATTCCATTGCTTTTACGCCGAATGGGGATTGATCCAGCAGTTGCTAGTAGTGTTTTGCTAACAACTGTTACTGATGTAGTGGGCTTTTTTGCATTTTTAGGTTTGGCAAAGTTGATTTTGTTATAAATAAAGAGATTTATTAAAAAAAAGGTTTTTTATGGAATTTAATATAGAAGATTTTACTTTAGAAGCATTAAAAGATGGTAAGTTTATAAAGCCATATTACGCTACATTTAAAATAAATGGAGAGACTAGAAATTGGGAACTTGTAAATGCACATGATAGTGTGGCAATATTGATTTTTAATAGTGATAGTAGTAGTTTTGTGTGTGTAAAACAGTTTCGCCCAGCAGTTTATAACCATAACAAAAGTAGCGATGGTGTAACTATAGAACTTTGTGCTGGTTTGGTAGATAAAGATTTAACACTAGAGCAAATTGCAAGTGAAGAGATTTTAGAAGAAACTGGCTTTAAGGTAGATGCAAGAGATTTAGAGAAAATAACATCTTTTTATACATCAGTTGGTTTTGCAGGTTCAAAACAGACTCTATTTTTTGCTGAGGTAAATGAGAGTTGTCGTGCGACATGTGGTGGTGGAATTGCTGGTGAAGAGATGATAGAGGTTGTAGAGATACCAATAAGCAAGGCAAAAGAGTTAATGTATAATGAAGATATTCCAAAAACGCCAGGATTACTTTTTGCTTTTGAGTGGTTTTTTAATAGAGATATTTAGTATATTTATTTTATAAATCTAGTTTTATGTAGGTAAATTGATATTTTTTGTAAATAAGTAGCCTCTTATTTTAGGTGGAATTTTAGAGGTTCTATATTGCTCTTTTTTATCTTTTGTTAGAGTTGTTTTAATATAGGGTGCAATATAAATTGTATTATCAACTACCTCTACTGCCCAAGTTCTTCCAGCTACAATAGAGTTGCACTTAAGTAACTCTTGAAGCTCTTTATAGCTTATTAAGTAGCCAAGCTCTTTTAGATAAAATCTTACTGCCAAACTAATATACTGAGTTGATTTAATAGATATAACTCTTAATTTCTCTTTTTTAAACTTTAATTTCATACCACTTTTTAGAGTGTTTGATTCTTCTTTTAAAATTTCAAAACTTGTTACAAAGCCTTTTTTATTAGTAATTTGTAGCAAATTATCTACTATTGGTCTAAATTTATTTCGCTCATATTTTTTATT
>Ga0256834_1000949_pt1 | contig 20337 bp, 17 predicted proteins | sample 4281140metaG_FD_190536 | JGI IMG/M metagenome (GOLD analysis project Ga0256834, IMG submission 190536) | Hydrothermal vent microbial communities from East Pacific Rise, Pacific Ocean - 4281-140 | ecosystem: Environmental > Aquatic > Marine > Hydrothermal vents | place: Pacific Ocean: East...
ATATTTAGAACACCATAGAAATCCATCAAATATTGAAACAGGTAATATTATATTGGAATAATAGGACTTTCAGTCCAAAAACAACCTATGGACTTTCAGTCCATAGTCGTTGAGTTATATCATTAATCAATGAATTAAAACTTCAATGGTCAATAAGTTGTAACAGTGACACAAAGGTAGCAATATCAAACTGGATACTAGACCTTATTGATTTCGAAGGGTGGTCGCATTTTTTTGAGGGTGATGGTGGATATGATTTGGCAATTAATGGAAACATAAACTTAGTGAAGGCTTTAATATTAAAATTGGAAAATATAAAGACTGAGAATGATAAAAAACTATATTTTCAATGGGTCGAGGAATATGTAATTGAACCATTGAAAATTGATAACCCATTAAATTATGAAAAATTTTTAATTTCGATTAAAAAACTAATTGTAAATGTAAGTAAAAAACAATTGCCGCCAGAGGTTGAAGATAAATAATGGATAGAGTCAAAGACCAATCAATTGGGATAATATTACTATTAGATTTATTTCCACAAAAAATACAATCTGAGATACTTAATGACCATAAGTTTTGTAGAGAGAACGGAATAGTTGCTGATACTCTAATTGAGCTTCCAAACAGAATTAGCAGATTTCAAAGATCAAAACTTTATAAAATACTAAAAAAATGTTTTTTAAACCAAGATGAATGTTTTTTATTAACAGATAAAAATAATGTTGAATGGAAATTGTCGAGTAGATGCATAAAAAGTAAAATAATTATAGAAATGAAACAAGATTCTACAATATATAATTTAGATTGTTTTTGGATTTTGAACCCATGTGTAGATGAAAGAATAAAAAGATTACAAAAAGAATGCAAATCAAGATTGCTACCAACACGAGATATAGAGAAATGGACTAGTACTTTTAGTGAAAACGATATAGAAGATTATGTAATTAATGAATTTGAAGAAGACTTGGCGAATACTCCTTATGGTAAATCAATTGAATTGATGGAGGCAATGAAAATTGGAAAAAGCACTTATGAATCATTAGTCCCTCAAAAGCTTAAATATTATGAAAGGCTAGTTGGAGTATATAGTCACAGTGAAAATATAGTTGAATATACTAACAATGAACTTGAGCAACATCTAAAAGAATTGTTTTCTAATAGTTATTATTCAGCATTATCAGTAACTTTTCTGCTTAGTTCCCATACTTCAATATTAACTGCACTTAAGCAAATCACTCATAATAAGCAAGAGTTGTTAAAATATTATGATTGGGCCATCATCAATGGAGATCTAATTTCGCAAATAGGCTTAATAGAATTTGGATTTCAATTACTTAATGAATATCCAGAAATAGAACCAAAATTAGAAAAACTAGTTAATATATTTTTAAATGAAGAAACTAAACTGCAAAAAATAAAACTGCAGTTATTATCTGCTTTAATAGTGTTTGTTGAAGGAGAACTATCACAGACAAAGGTTTTTAATGGGTTCCCTCCTTTTTATAGAAAACTGGCTTCGATATCCCATGCATCTTTAATTTTTCGTTGTGCTCTTAAAAATCATGTAAAACTTAAGGAATTTGCTGATAACATAATTGATATAAGAAAATTGAATTATTACTGTCAATCACTTGTTGATATGAAGCTAGAACCCCGTTGGCATCCAGAATATTTAGAACATAATCAATTAAAGAATGAGTTTTTAGGAAGGATCATTAATTCATTTGATAGAAATAAGGATAAAATCAAAAGTGAATCACTTAAAAATTTATTAAAAATTAATATTCAAAAAGTCCAAAATGAAAATTTATCAGGTGTGTTTTTACCTGGACCATTAGAGGGAAATTTAGAGCCTTTAAAGCTATCTACTGAGTTAATTGGGATAATAGAAGCTAACTTAGCAACAGGGGAATCAAGCCCAAAGTCATTGTTACCGTTAATAAATTTAGCATCATTTAGGTGTATTGATGAGAAATATATTTCAAAAATTTCGAAAATACTTAGAGAAGCAAAGCATATACTAGCTGATACTGAAAATGATAAAGCTCCTTATATTTTAGATGGTTTGGCTAAATTGGCTGCATTGACAAGAAGTACAGAATTGTCAGAAGAAGTAATAATCTTGAGCAGGAGATACAGGTACTACCTTAATGTAAATGAATGCCCCGAACAAATATTAGCAACATATATAACTAGTGCTGCTGCGTTTGAAGATCATGAAGAGTGGCTCATGTACATTGGAAACTGTATTAACGAGTTAGCATATTTACCATTAACTAAGAATGGTATTAATTCTTTATTTGCTTGGCTTAAAGTTTTGGTTTTAATAGAACCAAAACTGCGATGTACTTGTGGGAAAGCAATTGAAATTATTAAAGTCTTAAAAAGGAGTTAGGGACTATAAATAATTCTGTGTATTAACTGGTTTAGCTGTAATTGTTTAAATTAATTTTACATAAGTATTTTTTTATATAAATTAGCAACTGCACTATAGTCTTGTTTACCAAACATGTTGTTACATACTTGATTTTTTATTTGAATATCAGATCTGTTAAACTTGAACAAAAATTTAACTATATTTTTCTCATTTACGACCTTTAAAATCTTTGCTGACTTAGCAATATTTAAATAGAGCCTACTAATTTTTGTAAAATCTGTTTCATTAATATTCCATTTGAAATCACTATAAAATAACAATTTGGGGTTACCTTGAAACCAACTATATGAAAAGCGTCGCTTATAGAGTGTAAATAACTCAGTAAAGCATTTTTTAATTGGATATTGTACAGACATTATAATTAATACTTCTAGAATTGCTGACATTATTGCCCCCTTATATTCAAGTCTGTTGTGAATATTTGTATTGATTCTAATCTCTAAATTTAATAATAAAATAGTTAATGCATTTAAGGCGTCAAATGTTGATAGGCTGACTAAGTATTCTATAGTCTTTGACAAATTTCTAGTTCTTAGGTGAAATGTAGAACTGTCAGTTTCTTTTTTTATAATTCGATTAAAAATTCTAATATCTTTTATGTGAAATACCAATTTTTCTACTTGTTTGTCTGTTGCTATATCGGAATAGAAAATTTCCCACAAAGGCATGTCAAATATTTTTTCTGAATTGGGCATTAGATCATTAGTTTTATCTATAGTTCTTCTTAAAGGTTGTTTTATCAACCCTTTATAATATCCTTCCCAATCTTTTGGCGGTGATTGGCCATTAACATATTTATCTGGTGAAAATAACCTTTGCATTTTTTTTGGGTTATCAATAAATCCAGCACGAAAAACAACCATCCTTGCCCAAAATTTAGTTCTAATGAACAGAACATCATCTTTTCCAAGCAATTTATTTTTGTTTTTTCTTGCAGAACTTTCAAGCTGCAAACTTTTTTCTCCTTTTATTTCAATATGTTAACTTTAAAATCTACGGTTTCTCAGTGAGTGAGAAATCCATTTAATAATATCAAATCATAACTTAGAATGAATTGGAACTAATTAGAGCTAATTACAATGAAAAAATTGGGGTCAATTAATAATTATGAAAGCCAGATTGAAAAAGATTTAATTTCTGAATACGGTATTCTAATTTCGGGAGATCCTTTATATAAACTTTTGGGATTTCCATCAAAAGCAGCATTTAGGCAAGGGATTTCAAAAAAACAAATACACGTTCCAATTTTCAGGCTAGAAAATAGAAGAGGTCGACATGCCTTAGCAAAAGATATTGCTAAATGGTTAACTAAGAATAGATTTAAAGCATTGGAGAATGTTGAAATGAATTAATTTATACAAAAGGAGAAATGAAAAAACCTGATTGCTTGAACAATCAGGTTTTTAGAATTTGTCGTTGTAAGAACTTTCGACCATTCTATTATCATTTAACTTCCCCAAATTGTCAAGCAAAACAAATATTGTTAAATACTTGTCATGAGTCCTTTTGTCTTTAATAAAGATGGTTTCGGAAAGATATCCATGAATTGGAGAAATTTATGTTAATTGAAAACACAAATTCAATATATCAAAATATTGTAGGTCTGTTAAAAAAAGAATCCTTAAAAGGAGTGATGCATGGAAACAGAAAGTTATGGAAAGGAATTACAGGAAAACGAATAGTCTTCTTTCCAAGTATAAAAAACAAAGGACAAATGCCGTGCGAAAGCCGTCTTGAAGCTGATAATTGTTTAGATTTAGAGTTTAATAATGAAATTAAATCATATAGAACACAGCCTTTTACAATCAAGCTAAACTCAAAAGATACCTATACACCAGATACACTTCACATTGATAAGTTCGGGAGCCTTACAGTAAGAGAAGTTAAGTTTTCTGGAGCACTAGAATGCAACAAACTTCGAATTCGTTTAACTCAAATTAGGTCTGTTTTTCTAAAACAAGGAATTAGTTTTGAAGTATTAACAGAAAAGCACCTTCAAATATATCCACAAATAGAAAATAGAAAATATCTTTATAGATGTTCTCATTTGCATTTTCATGATTTTCAACTGAACCATGTATGCAATCTATTACCAGATTTTCCTGATACTTACACTCTTGGAATGTTTAGGAATGATTGCCAAAAACGTGGGCTAGAACCATTAATTGCGGACAAACTTCTTTTTACAGGCATAGCTTTATATAAACAAGAAACAAGCCTTAAATCAGATTCACTTGTATGGCGTTCAGGGGAAATAAAATGAATGATATTCTAAATCTTAATATCGGAACTAGATTCGAGATAAAAGGAATAACTTATGAAATCACATATATTGAGCGAGGCAACATAAGATGTTCAAATGTAGCAGGCGGAAAGATTATAAATTTTTCATTAAAGAAGTTTGAAGAACTTTGTCAAACAAGTGTAATTAAAAATTTGACCTCATCAGAAATAGAAGGAATTCAGCCAAATGACCTCTGTGAATCTGAAATTGAGGAGATGAATTATAGACTAAAATATGTAAGAACAATTTTAAAACTCGCTAAGTATCCAAGATCTAGAAAGTATGTACTACCACTAATAAAGGAAATTTCTGCAGAACTTGAAGATGAATCACCTCCCAGTTTTTCAACTTTCGCAAGATGGATAAAAAAATACATTAAATCTAATCATAATCCAATGTCTTTAATTTCATTGAGCTCTAATAGAGGTAACCGTTCTTCAAGGTTGGGTGTTGAGATTGAGAAAATAATTTATCGGCGTATTGAAGAAGATTATCTTACCAGTCAGAAACAAAGCGCTAAGATTGTTTACAAAAACATTCAAGCCGATATTTTGGAAGAGTACGCAAATGGTGATTCTCTACCTGCAGGAATATGTTTGCTTTCTGAAAGAACTATTAATAGAAGAATCAATAAGATTGATCCCTATAGACTTAGTAGAAAAAGGGATGGAATATACATCGCAAATAAAAAATTCAAAGCAGCTGGCCAAAGTTCATTATCAACAAGAATTTTGGAAACTGTTGAGGCAGATGGGAATATTCTCGATGTAATGGTTGTTGACGAAGACACAGGTGAAGTTATGGGAAGGCCATATGGAACATGTTTAATTGATCAGTACTCACGTTGTGTTATCGCCTTTATTATAACAATGATACCATTTTCTGCTGCTACACTATTAAAGACATTAAAGATTGCTTTAAACGGAAATGGAAACCGATTTGGAGGACTGTTCGAAGTTCTAATAGTGGATAATGGTTCTGACTATATTAGTGACTCTGTAAAAAACTTTTGTAATAACGTTGGGATTAGAATTGAATATGGAGCTCCAAGGGATCCAAATTCAAAACCCCATGTTGAAAGATTTTTTGGTCGTTTAAACACTCAATTAATTCACACGTTACCTGGTACAACTTTTTCAAATCCAAATCAAAAAGCGGATTATGATGCTGAGAAGCATGCATGTATAAAACTGAGTGAATTAAAGGTAAAAGTTTCTCAATGGTTGGATCTTTTTTATCATAAAGAACTTCATCAAGGTCATGGTAGAGCACCTGAGAAACTATGGAATGAAAACTTAAATGAAACTCCAGTTATTACATATCCTATAAAAACACTAGATACAATAGCCCGTGATGTCATTATTAGAACAATCTCAAAAGGGAGGATTACTGCCTATAACCTTAAGTGGTATTCACATGCATTAGCAACTGTTGAAGCTGAATTTAGAATGAAAGGAGCATCTCCAATAGTCGATGTATATATAGACACCTTAGATTTAGCAAATATTTTTATTAAAAACCCTAAAAATGGAAAAATAATTGAAGCAAATTCTGTAGTACCTAAATATACAAACGGAATGAGTTTATATGAACATGAAAACATTAGAAAAAACCTTAAAGAACAAGGTAAAAAAGATATTTCCACGTTGGATCAAAATCAATTGATAATTGATCGATGGAACTTTAGAAAAGATATAGTTAAAAGTGGTAAAAAATTTGCTAGAAAACAAATTGCAAGACTTAGAGAGCTTCAAAACAAGTTTTCAAAAGTAGAGTTGGCTAAGGAGGAAGAACAGCTTTCAGAAGCATTTGAAACGGAAAGATTTCAGAGTGATGTTGTTGAATCAAATGACACTGAAGCTATTGAATCATTTGGATATGGGCGGTTTTAATGATTAATAAAGAAATAATCGAAAGAGTAAATAAGATTGATGAATGTTATATAACTCACTTTTCAATAAAAAAAGCAATTGAGGGAATTCAACGCTGCATATTAATGTCAAAAAGCTCAAAAGAGCCTGTGAACTTTTTATTAACTGGTGATGGAGGAACAGGAAAAACAACTGCTTGTAATGCAGTGCTATCGAAGTATAAAAATAGTTTTGAAAACAGAGGGGATCGTGAAATAACAGTTGTACCTGCGTTTTATTCATCAGTACCAAATCCTGTAACCATAAAAGGAGTTGCTTTTTCCATGTTGAAATCAATAGGAGCACCAGCTCCAAATAGAGGAACAGCTATTGATTTAACTTATAGGTTAGGAAGGTTGCTAAAAGAGTGTGAAACTCAAGTCATTATCTTGGATGAGTTTCATCATTTATTAAAAAAAGATCTTGGCAAAAGTAATGATGTTAAAGAGTGGTTAAAGTCAATGATCAATGAATACAAAGTTCCTGTAATATTAGTTGGAACACCTGAATGTTCAGATATTATTGATAGTGATACTCAATTAGCTAGACGTTTTAAATATCGAGTTGAATTGATAAATTTAAGGTTTGGTGGTCAAAAGAAGGGAGATTATAGAATGTTTGTTGAGGCTTTAATTAAATTATTTATTAAAGAGGTGAAAGTTAATAGTTTCCCTGATTTTCAAGCTCAGTCTAATTGTTTGCCACTGTACGCTATTACTGGTGGCAACCCAAGTAATACGGTGGATTTAATTAAGGAAGCAGTTCTACTATCGTTAGAAAATGGCAACGAAGATATTACAAAAGAACATTTCATACAAGCATGTAATAATTTAATTTTCCCATATTCAATAACCAAAGATGTAAACCCATTTGAACTATCAATAGAGAATTTGAATTTAGCTATTAGAAATTATACTAAAAAAGGGAGGGTTGTTGATGAGTGACTTATTAGTTAAACCAATTCCATTTAACGGTGAGTCACCAGGTAGTTTGTTATTAAGGATGTCAGAGTTAAATGGATGGAAAAAAGCCACTAGTTTTTTAAGTGCTCATGATGCTTTGAATTCCTATGATAAAATTGAGAGCCTGATGATTGTTAAAGAAAGCTGGCTAAAACTCTGTTCTGTAACAGGATTGAATTGCAAAAGAAGTAAAGATATATTTTATGGAGATGTAGGTATTGCTAGAAGGCGTTTTGTTGGTTATGTTGGAATGAAGGTTCACTGGAAAGATTTGCCCCTTAAAAAACCAAAGATTTGTCCTCAGTGTATTAAGGAAAACAAATTCATACCTAAATTATGGGATCACAAACTTGTTCATATGTGTTCAAAACATAGAGTTATATTGGTAACAAAATGTGAGAATTGTAAACAAAAACTAATATGGAATAGAGCGGGGTTAATGACTTGTATTTGTGGGGAAGAATTTAAAACACCAACTAGAAGGAGCTTAGACTCGTCACAAATTTTATATATAGAAAGTCTTATTAAGAACAAAGATGAAGTTTCATTAAATACAATTTGTAGGTTTTATGATGCATATGAATATTTTTTCAAATTTCTTAAGCAGGAATGTGATTATTGTGATTTAACAAAATATTCTATTCAAAGCTTTAAAACACCTATTGAAATGTTTGATTTAGTAAAAAAACATGTAGAGCTTCAATCTGAATTATATTCCATTCACCCCCGAATTACTTTAATCCCTTTCCTGTCTTCTAAAGAGTTGAAATTACGTGAATTTGGAAAATCAATGTTATTTAAAATTAATAGTTATTTCAATGGTGATGATTATTCTTTTGAAGAACACACAATAGGAATAGCACAAGTATTAGGAGCTTTAGGTATTACAAAACGATTAACTAGAATTCTAATTGAGCATGGTGTGCTGGAAGCTTATAGAAATACTAAGTTATCAAAATGGTTTATTAAATTGTGCTCTGTAAATCGATTACTAAATCACTTATCAAATGTGGAGCCAAATTTAAAGCAGAATGATTTTAAATCTATTGATATAGTAATTAGGACACCTTCTTTTAAGCTTGATTTTGTTACAGTAATTAAGGAATGTATAAGCAATAAGAGAAAATATTCAATGATGGATATGAGTATTGGTTTACCTAGCATTAAAATAGAGTGTGGAAGTAATCAAAAAAGAGAATATAGATATTATAAAATTAATGATGTGGCAAATATTTGCAACGCTAACTATGAAAATATAAGATTTGCCATAAAAGTTGGAATTTTAAAACGAATTGAACCAAAGCTGACAAAGGGGACTATAATATATATAAAAAAATTAGAGGCATTAAAATTTAACGATTTGTATATTTTTGGTGGAAGCTTAGCTAAACAATATGGCTATAATTCAACAAACTTTAGTGAAAAAATTAAATCTTTGGGTATTGAACCTGTATCGGGCCCAGGAATTGATGGCGGGCTAACTTATTTGTTTAAAAGAAAAGATGTTAGTCAAGTTGATTATAGTAAAATAAAAAATATTCAATATTATTCAACTAACGTAGGAAGAAAGTATAAAGGGAAAAAAAGTATTAAGTTAAATTATAAAACAGTAACGGAAACCAGTAAAATTCTTGGAATTTCTTTTCAAAAGGTTGTAACTTTGATTCGTTCAGGTCACTTACATAGAGTGTATAATATGCATCGCGCAGGACGAGTATCACTTGATTCAATTGAACAGATATTAAGCATGCAAAATAATAAGCATTTAATTGTTTTAAAAGAGGCATCAAAACAAGTTGGTGAAACTGAACACTCTTTTTATTGGGCTTGGATAGAAAGCAATTTTATTGATTATATAAATACTGGATTAGAAAAATATATATCAAAAAGTGATTTAAAAAAGATTATTAAATTTAAAAGTAAATATATTTCCTCAGTAGAAGCCTCTGAAATTGCGGGGCATCATAGAAGCTATCTTCCAAATCTAGAAAAACAAGGGTTAATTAAACATAAGAGAGTGTTGAAAAATCGTAAATATAGTATTAAGTTTTATGATCGCAAAGAGGTTGAACAAATTATTAAATAAATTATTTATTTATCAACTTTTGTGAGAGTTAATACTATATAATCATACTATATTACTATATAAAATAATAAATAGGCGTCAATGACAAATAAACTTAAAGATCTTTTTGACTTAATAAATAGCTGGTTAAAATTTGCCGAAGCAAAAAATGGAGTATTAGTTGCTTTTTCTGGCTCCACTATATGGGGAATTGTTCGAATATTATTTAGTGAGTATGAAATTTCATTTGTAGGGAGTTTATATTTGTCACAACTGTTACTATTCTTGGTTTTAGGATTTTTATATGGGTTGATTGCTTTTCTACCTATAACGAATTATATAATCCTGATGCCAACCGGTGAAACCAGTAAAGATGATAATCTTCTTTTGTACAGTCACATTGCAAAATACAGAAAAAAAGAGTTCATTGATGCTTTTTGTATTGCAACAAACAAAGAAGTAAATGAAATTGATAAAGTAGATGAAATGTATGTAGAGCAGATTATCATTAATTCACGAATAACAACTAGTAAATACCAATATTTTACAAATGGAATCCGATTTGTTATTTTAGGAATTTTCACTCCGATAATAGGCTATGCCATTTTATACTTTGTAAATAATCATAAGAGGAAAATAGTTCATGGTATCTAAAACTCAGGTATTACCATCAATAGTAACAATAATTAAAGAGGCTAAAGATCTTTATAATCAAGATGTTTTTATAACTTCAGTTGATACTTTGCCGGATACACAAAATATACCAATTATTAACTCCAAAGCATGGATTAAAATTAAAGATGTTATATGTGTTTTTGTAGATATGAAAGGATCAACTCGAATGAGTGCGAGTAAATACAGTAAAAGTACTGCTAAAGCATATCAATTATATACAGGTACGGCTGTAAAGATTTTTCATGAATTTGAAGCCCCCTATATTGATGTAAGAGGAGATGGTGTTTTAGCTCTTTTTAATTACAACAATGCTCATAGAGCATTGGCTGCGGCAGTAACCTTCAAAACCTTTGCAAATGATACATTTAAACCATTAGTAAACAAGAACTATAATTTAGATATAGGGAGTCATATAGGCATTGATATGAAGACCCTCTTGGTAAGAAAAATCGGCTTAAAACAACATAATAAAAGGTCAGATAGACAAAATGAGGTTTGGGCTGGTAGACCAGTGAATATGGCTGCAAAACTTGCAAGTCAATCAGAAGATAATCAATTGTTGGTTTCAGATCGTTTTTTTGCAGGAATTAATGATGAGTGTGCAATTATGTCATGTGGTTGTCCAGATGGACAAAAATCAGACTTATGGGACGATTTCGATTTAACTGAAAATGATAACTTTGATTTTAATACTGCTTATGCATTGAGTACCAACTGGTGTTCTATACACGGACTTGATTCTTGCCTGGCTTTACTTGATGCTGACAAGTAAAACAAACGGCCAGATATAATATTTTATATTAACAATTTGACTCTATGACTTTTTTTAAAACTTTAAAGTGGCATTCACTAGCTCAAATTTCAAACTCGAAATTGATGAAACTAACAATATTAATACCCATTATTGGATATATGGTTTTATTTAATGAGAACATAGTTGAATTTTTGAATTTATCTCAGGAAATTTTCCCTAATGAAGGTTTGAAAAGTAGTGTGAATGAGGGAATATCTAGATTATATTATTTCTACTTTGGGTTAACTTTTATAGGGATTGCTATGACTCTCTATCAGGTTTTCTGTCCGACTCAAGTTAAGTTTTCAATGACCCCTAGACATTTTGTGGAGTTAAATATTAGAACACTAACATTAAGTCAAATCAGAGGGCATCTCGATATAATTAAACATTTTGAATCTGGAAAAATAGAGACTGGCGTAATTTCTCAATTAGAAAAAGTAATTCAAAACTTAACTCATGAATCTAATATTCCAGATAAAGAAAAACTCTCTATTCTTGCCTCAGATATACTCTATCTACAATGGGGTGTTTTGGATGTTACATATAATATTACAAGAGGAGTAGTTACATGGTTGTTATATATTGGAATAATCATATTAACAATTCCATCACTTCTTATGTTTTTGAAAGTTATCAACGCATATTTTGGCATCTAAAAAGCTAGTCTATAATGGATTGATTATTGTAAAAGCTAGAATCAAGACACGTGATGTTTTAGGTGAAATTCTAATAAAAAATAAAAGTGAGAAATGTCATATATGAACAGTGAAAGTAATTTGAAACATCGATGTCAATTTGAACATAAGGATTTTTTAATAAATGATCATCACCGATATGATGAAACCAATAGATGTTGGATGACTAAAACAAAAGATCATGGAGATAAGAAATTTTGTGTTTTTCATCATCCGTTAAGAGAAAAATCTAAAAGTAGTGTAACTTTAATGAAATTAATTTCTCAATGGAATGCTGAACAGAATGAGAAATCATTTGTAATGCCAAAAGTGCAATGTGCGAACTTAGAATTTACAGGTGTTGTATTTAAATCAAATATTTATCTTCAAGATGCCCATATTTTTGGGAAGTGTAACTTTAGTTATTCAGAATTCAATAATTCAGCATACTTTCAAGGCACAAATTTCTATAATGAAACATACTTCGAAAATGTCAAGTTTAAAGGTAAATGTCATTTTAAATACACTATTTTTAATATTTATACTTCGTTTGATGATTCTTCCTTCGATAGAGGAGCTGATTTTGAATCAGGTCACTTTCAAAAATCATCTTTTGAAAATTGTAAATTTCAACATGAAATAAATTTTAAAAATGCTACATTCAATAAACAAGTTAAATTTAATAAAACTGAGTTTGATGGTAAGACAATATTCATTAATACAAAATTCAAGTCCCAAGAAAGCATCTTTTTAGATGTTAAATTTTGGGATGTTGTATATTTTCAGCGATCTATTTTTTCAGGGATTACAATATTTCAAGAAGCACATTTTGGTTTGGAAGTTAATTTTGATAAAGTTGTCTTTGATTTTGGCCCTGATATGAGCGAGACTTATTTCTTTTATGCACCAAGTTTTCATGATGCAACTTTAGGACAGGGAGTAGATTTTAGAGAAGCACATTTTGTAGATAAAACTAGCCGTCATGCACCATCTTGTTATAGAACATTAAAACTAGCAATGAATAAAGTCTCAAATAAAAGACAAGAAGCAATTTTTTATGGGCTAGAACAACAAAGTTTAAGAAAACAAAGGGATACACCTATCTCAATCAAATTTTATTCTTATTTATATCAATTGTTTTCTAATTATGGACAGAGTGTGTCTAGACCTTTCTATTCGATTATAACTTTATACATATTATTTATATCAATATACTCAATTATCAAATTCCCAATGAATAAAATATTTGAATACCTGAGTAAAGGAGCGCCTGATTTTTTAGATAAAGTTGCTTCCATGATAAAATTTACCACTATAAATATAACTTCTCCATTCAAAGTATGGACAAATAATAATTATATAGTAGATGTGTTCGGCCCAGAACTAGCTAAAAACAATGAAGTAACAATCAATATAATTGCTACATTCCAATCAATTTTTTCACTATCATTGATTACACTATTCATTCTTGCATTAAGAAGAGCCTTTAAATTGAACTAATATTTGATGGAACAGTAATGATGATTAACAAAGAACTTAAAGTATTAATACAGAAGCTTTCATCAAACGAAGGTAATGATGCTCAAAATGCTCAAAATGATATTGAATTAAATTATGGATTAGATGCTGTGATACCAATACTAGCAGATTTTTCAGAAAAGGATATTTTCCCAAGAAGGTGTGCAATTGAGCTTGTAGGTGACTTGATTGAAAAATATATCAATCATACAGAAAAGAAAGAATATGAAAAATTACTATTACCCATCTTAAGTGATACTGATGAGTTCTGTAGAACATGCGTCATTAATACCTTAAGAATAATTGGTTCAGAAGACTCAATTTCTCCATTACAAAATATGTATTTTAAATTAAAGAGTAATAAAACTCCACTTGATTGGGTTGAACCTATATATGTTCGTTCAGCACTTAGAAAATTAGGGTCACTTGAACTTAATTTACCAACCAAAGCAATAGAAATAATGATTTTTGATGAACATTTTGATTCGTCATGTTCCGTTCATCATTTTGATAAAATTTTAAATATATTCTCAAAAAACAATCAAGCAATTATAAGTATTCAAGTTTGGAATAAAAAGAAGGATCAATATTGTTGGTCAAGCATAAATAAGGTTCACAGTGATAGTGAGATTGACTTCAACCAGAACTGGGCTTTTATCGTAAAAGATTCGGTTGAAATAGGTCTCAAGATTTTAAATAATGTAAAAACCAAAAAAAACCAAATAGTAAGTTTTGATTGGATATCTGAGTCTGACACAATGTTATGACTTTTAAGTTAGAAATATAATCTCACTTTATGCATCTAAAAAAGCGTATAATATCATGTTTTGGTCCTATTATTAATTTTCAGTCTCATGTTATGTTTCTCAAATATTGCTAAGTTGTTGATATATACGATGGAGAGTCTTAACTTATGCGTCGCTTCACGTGTCCCGTGAAGCGAAGCATAAAGTGAGACTCTCGCCACATAAAGTGAGACTGGCGCGACACATAACATGAGACTGAAAAGCTAATCTAATAAAGCAGATAATAAAAAAAGCCAATGAGAAATCAATGGTGTTTTTGTTTAACAAATATGATAATTGAATGAGAATAACTAAATATAATAGAGGTATATGCATAACTAGGTGCGAATGGGATGGAGATGCACATTGAGCTAGTTTTTTCTCTAAAAATTGAATCTATAGTCATTCTATAGTTTGGTTTTTAGAGGAAAAAATAGCCAATGTGAGCTACATTCCCACCGTTTTTAGTTATGCATATACCTCAATAAACACTTATTAAATTTAGTGTTGTTATATTAACCTTTATTAAAGCCAATATCTAGGTTTTGATAAGAAGCTGACTCTTCAGAAATGCACGTATAAACTGGCTGATATTGTGAGCAGTCTCACATTTTTATCTAAAAAAATGTCATAGTATATAAGTTCTGCTAGCTAAATTTTTTAACATCATGAAAATTTTAAATCAACTAAATAAAAATATTAACTTGCCACCTAGACTTATCATTTTTTTACTGCTATGTAGTATTCAGTCTTTTGGGCTGTCTGATAGTAGACAGATTGATGAAAGTATAGAGCCATCTAGTCTTGGAGAACTTGCATCAACCCCACCTTTACTTGAACAGTGGGAAGACAATATGACGACTTGGGGAGACCATTGGGGTATTTATATGCAAACGTATACTCCTCCAAATCCAGTAAGTATGGTTGAGTCGAATAATGGGATTTATTATGATGCCCAACGTATCCATTTTCAAATAGCAGATTATACCGGTCAGGCTGAGCCTTGGAACACTCATGCTCAAGAAGCCGAACGTATTTACAGAATATATTTAGATCATCGTTTTCATAACAATGGAACACCTTGGTATGTACAAGGGTGGAGGCGATTTTCTCATGGAATAATGATGGATGCACAGCGAACAGCAGATCCCATATCGGTTGAGGGTGTGGTAAGAATGCGTGACAATGGTTCGTTTACTAATGTATTAACTTTCAATTCTACTTCAGGTTGGTACTATGAGCGTAAATCTCGTGACATTGCTTATATAGTATCTGCTCATATTAATGCAGAAAAATTTGGTCTTCCTCGCCAAGAAGAGGCACTGGCTCTTTACCTTTCTATGTCTATGCAACATTTAGATGAATGGATAACCGAAACCTATGTTGACCCAATCCACAGACTGTCGCCATTTATGGTAGGGTTAACTTCCGAAGCATTGATAGAATTTTATGAATGGGAAGTTGCAAATGAACGTATTCCTGAAGCGCTTTTCACCCATCCTTCGGTAACACAGACGCCTACTCGCACCATTTCCGAAGCACTTCAACAAGTAGCATACCACATGCGTTATACAGCAACAGTAGAAAGCGGTGTTAATGCTGGCAAACTTATGTGGGTAGAAGATATGGGCGGCTCACGTCCAAATTGGGACGACACTGGAGGCTCTGGCTATTCAACTTTAAGATATGAAAGTATTAATAATGGAGCACCAGCTCCTAACCTCAATTTATTAGTAGCTCCACTATATGCCTGGGTGTTTAAACAAACAGGAGAAATAGATTATATTAATATAGGTGACAAACTTTGGGAGGCAGGTGTTGCAGTAACGAACGTTGGCTGGAATACCAAAACTTACAATCAAAATTACAGGTGGAGTTTTGAGTATGTCAAATGGAGAAGCGAAGGTCTTAACTCTATAATATTTGCTAATAGCTTTGAATAAAGAGGGGATAAATGAATTATACATTGAAAAGTTTAGTAGCCATGATGTTCATTACGCTATTGTTTGCCAACCAATTACAAGCTCAAGCTTATAAGACTGCTTATGACTATATAGAGCCACAGTACACGAGTAGCTTCCAGTTAACTGGCACAGAAGTAAGGCAAAATTTACCTCATCTCCAAACCTTCGGCTTTGACTATATTCGATTTCAAGATAATAATGGTGCCTTTTTAGACAATCTAAGGTGGCTGGCTAATCGTCATGACTGGATTGTAGGTACTAAAGGGAACTGGCCCTCCCAAGGTGTTGACTATCTAGATGCTCTTACCTACAACACCATCAAGGCAGAAAACCCTGATGCCAAGATTATGTCATATATACCATATCACAGCATTGCACCAACCACCATGGTATGGCTTGAGGATTGGGCAAACAATAATGGTTATAACCCTGAGGATATCTATTATCATTATTACTATGATACAACTATTAATCTGGCAAATGGTAATACACGTTTTATACCCGGTTTTGGAGGTGGTACCGCCCTTTCTCTTGAAGAAGCAAGATTGCGAGTTAGGTGGAATGGTGGTTGGGTAGGTATCAATCCATCTTCACAAGTATTTCGCGAGGCTTTTCAGGCACTAGCACTTCATGTAATTACCCTTGAGGGTACAACAGATACTTTTGCTAATGGTTTGTTTTTGGATACCTTTGATGGACTGATGAACCAACATGGTTACACTAGTTATTTAGAAAGCACCATTGAGCTTAAAGATATAGGCACAACAGATGAAATATATTCTCAAGTTGCTGCCGATATGGCAAGTTCTTATGCGGAGTTAAAAAGCTTTTTGATTTTAAATACTGGCAATCCAGATTTTAGATTGCAAGCAAATCCTGCGGTACCTCGTTATGTCTACAATACCTTCAGCGAATTATTCAATGAACAATATCGAAGTACGCTTATGGATTTAAGTATTGAATATCTTGTGACTACAACAACCAGACTGGTGGATCTTCCGTATTTACAACTATTATACGATGACATGGATAATGGTCGTTTGTTTTTTATCCGTAGCCAAACAAATTTTGGACCTCCTAGAATTATTCCCTACGGATTTAATCAATTTGCCTTAGCTAACCATTACTTAATTAACCATGAAAATGCTAATTTTATGTACCATTATGGTTCGGCAGGAAACTACGGCGGAGTACCCTATGGCAACCCAACCCAAACTCATTGGCACATCAATATGGAAGTTAATATCGGGCAACCAGCTGTACGTACGGGAGAAGATTACTGGGGAATAACAAATACCGATCGTTTCTTTACTTTTGCTCAAGGAGCTGATTATGAAATAGTTGCCAGAGAATATGATGATGCCCTAGTTTTAGCAAAGTATGTTGAGGTCGGAGGCTGGAACAACATTGGTAACAATCCAACTACTCATCAATTAGATGGAATATATTATATCTTATTTAATGATAATACAGTTTCTGCGGCGATTACAGAAATTACCCTTGGTGCCAGCCAGGGAGCTATTTTGCTAAAAAATAACAATACTTTACCAACAGACACATCACCACCAACAACTACAACATCGGTACAAGGTGGAACATATGATACTATGCAAAATATTTCTCTAGCAAGCAATGAACCAGCAATAACTTACTATACAGTAGATGGGACAACACCAACAACTTCATCAAGTGTTTATTCATTGCCACTTACAATTTCTACAAATACAATTTTACAGTTTTTCTCTGTTGATGTGACAGGCAATACTGAACAAGTACAAACCGAGGCATACATAATTGTAAATACGAATCTTATTTTCCATGATGGTTTTGAGTAATGGAAAAATATATTTTAGATGTTTTTTTTCACATTTGCGAGGAGACTAATGGTCTTCTCGTCTATTATCATTGAGTGTTAGATAACAATATAATATTAGAAGCTACAATCTCTTACTTTCATTAGGTAAATTAAAACCGAATTTTGCATAAAGCAGTTTTAGAATATAAAATGTGCTGACGGATCTAAAAAAAGATAGCTTCCTTGAAATCTACCAGTAAAGTACTAAAAGTATTCTTAACAATGCATTTTGTATAGGCTGTTATGATTAAACCAATCATCAATAATGGCATCTTGGCTCATATAGATGCAGGAAAAACCACCATAACTGAGCAAATTCTATTTCAATCAGGTTCGCAACGGACTGTCGGCAGTGTGGATAAAGGCACTTCGTCAACGGATAACTATAAGGTGGAACAAGAGCGTGGCATTTCTGTTCACTTAGCAACAGCGACATTCCAGTACAATAGAGTTAAGGTCAATATTATTGATACGCCTGGTTATGTGAATTTTTGTGCGGAGGTGGAATATTCCTTGCGTGCATTGGGTGCGGTTGTTCTGGTTATTAGCGCGGTTGAGGGCGTGCAAGGTCACACTATTTCATAGTTTAACGCCATAGAAGAGATGAAAATCTCGTGCATTATTTTCATCAACAAAATTGACCGAGTGGGGGCTGATGTTGATGCAGTTCTGCAAGACATCAGAAAAACATTAACGCAAAAAATAGTTGTTTTACAGAAATCTGATGGCGATACTTTAATTAGTGAATGGAATAAATCAGAACAAAACAATGGCATTATCCAGCAGTTAGTCGAGTTTGATGACGAATTAATGGAGTGTTATTTGGAAGGTGAAAAAATTGATTTTGCATTACTTAATCAATTGTTGATACAAACTACTTCACAATCACAACTTATTCCAGTTTTGTTAGGAGCAGCAAAAAATGGATTAGGTATTGTTGAATTGCTTGAGGCATTAACCAACTACTTTAAATTTCCAACAACTGAAAAGGACAAAAGGTATTCTAACGCCATGAGAGTTGCCTATTTTTACAAGTTGTACCATTGTGTTCTATTAGATTTAAGTGTTCACATTGTAATTACATTTAAATTTAAATAAAATGTCAAACATTCGATATCTCATCATGTTCCACCACCCAACGATTAATGATTTTTTGGCAAATCTCTGGGTGTTCGGTAATTAATTGCGCGGCGAGTTTTTGTGCCATTTGGAATAAGGGCTTATCACGTTCATAGTCAGCTAAGCGAAATTGTACCGTACCTTTTTGTTTACTACCCAATAATTCACCAGCTCCACGAATTTTTAAATCTTCTCGTGCGATAACAAACCCGTCATTGGTTTGGCGCATGATTTCCAATCGTTGCTTTGCCACTTCACCCAAGGGTGCTTGGTACATCAATACACAATGACTCTTTTTGTTGCCCCGACCGATGCGCCCACGCAATTGGTGTAGTTGCGACAAACCAAGTCGTTCAGCATTCTCAATCACCATTAGTGAAGCATTGGGAACATCCACACCGACTTCAATAACGGTAGTTGCTACTAGTAAATCCAGTTTATGGGATTTAAATTGTTCCATAATGTGGTTTTTTTCGGAAGATTTTAGGCGACCATGCACCAAACCGATTCGCAATTGCGGAAACCAGTCTTTGAGTTCTTCATAAGTATCAGTTGCGGCTTTTGAACGCAGGACTTCAGACTCTTCGATTAAGGTACAGACCCAATAAGCTTGTTCGCCATGTTGGCAATTGGCTTTTATGCGCTCGGCGATTTGTGGCATTTTGTTATTGGAGATAACCAAGGTAGAAATCTCTTGTCGCCCAGGTGGTAGCTCATCAATAACCGAAATATCTAGATTGGCATAAGCCGTTTGTGCCAAGGTTCGTGGTATCGGTGTTGCTGTCATAATCAACATATGTGGTTGCAAGGCTTCAAATTGTCCTTTATTGCGTAGGGCAAGGCGTTGGTGTACGCCAAAACGGTGTTGTTCATCAATAATAACCAGTCCCAAGGCATTAAATACCACTTCTTTTTGAAAAAGCGCGTGTGTGCCAATGATGATTTTGATACCGTTGGCAATCTTTTCTAAGGTAGCCGTGCGCTCTTTTCCCTTAATGGCAGCGGACAAATAGACAATATCGTCATTATCAAACCACGTTTGTAAGGTTTTATAATGCTGTTCTGCTAGTATTTCAGTTGGCGCCATCATAGCTGATTGGTGGTTTTGCGCATAAGAGGCACTGATGGCAAGAGCAGCCACTACCGTTTTACCACTACCGACATCACCCTGAACAAGACGTTGCATGGGATGGTTGTTTTGTATGTCTTGGTAAATTTCATCGACAACACGTTGTTGTGCACCGGTTAACTCAAAAGGCAGTTGAGCTTTAAAAGCATCAATCTTATCTT
>Ga0256834_1000950_pt1 | contig 20335 bp, 20 predicted proteins | sample 4281140metaG_FD_190536 | JGI IMG/M metagenome (GOLD analysis project Ga0256834, IMG submission 190536) | Hydrothermal vent microbial communities from East Pacific Rise, Pacific Ocean - 4281-140 | ecosystem: Environmental > Aquatic > Marine > Hydrothermal vents | place: Pacific Ocean: East...
AACTGTCCTAATAAATGGGGGTACTTCAACGGGAGTATTCTAAAAAAATAATTTATTTATAATCATTATTGTAATTCTTTAGTTTTTCGTATATTTAGTTCATTTTTAACCTTAAAATTATAAAAATTATGTTTGATGCTTTAGGATATATTTGGGTAGTTCCTGTTATATTTATTATTCTTTCTGGCTTGTTTATTGTAAAACAACAAACGGCTGTTATTATAGAACGTTTTGGTAAACTTCAAGGCGTTCGTCAGGCTGGATTACAATTTAAAATTCCTCTTGTTGACAGAATAGCGGGTCGTATTAGTTTAAAAATTCAACAGTTAGATGTAATTGTAGAAACAAAAACTAAAGATGATGTTTTTGTGCATCTAAAAATTTCAGTACAATTTTTAATTAGAAAAGATCATGTAGAAGATGCTTTTTATAAATTACAGAACCCTCAAGAACAAATTACTGCTTTTATCTTTGATGTGGTTCGTGCCGAAGTTCCTAAAATGGTGTTAGATGATGTTTTTGAAAAGAAAGAAGAAATTGCCTTAGCTATTCAACGTGATTTGAAGGAAGCGATGTTAAATTATGGTTATGATATTATCAAAGCCTTAGTTACAGATATTGATCCTGATGAGAATGTAAAAATAGCCATGAACCGTATCAATGCTGCAGAGCGAGAAAAGGTAGCTGCTCAACATGAGGGTGATGCTCAACGTATTTTAATTGTAGAACGTGCTAAAGCTGAAGCAGAAAGCAAACGTTTACAAGGTAAAGGTATTGCAGACCAGCGAAGAGAAATTGCTCGTGGTTTAGAAGAAAGTATGGTAGTTTTAAATAGAGCAGGTATCAATTCTCAAGAAGCTTCTGCTTTAATTGTAATAACTCAACACTATGATACTTTACAAAGTATTGGTGGTGATACAAAATCAAATTTAATTTTATTACCAAACAATCCAAATGCAGCAAGCTCAATGTTAAATGATATGGTAACTAGTTTAATTGCAGCTAATAAAATAAAGGACGCTTCATCAGAAGATTAATAATCTGAATATACCTATTCAATAAAAAAAGCCATTGTATAAATTATACAATGGCTTTTTGGTGTTATTTTCGGTTATAATTAATCCGTTATTTTTTCTTTCTTCTCGTCTGTTTCATCTTCTTTTGTGGCTTTTTTAAATTCTTTAATTCCGCCCCCTAGACCTTTCATCAATTCTGGTATTTTTCTACCTCCAAACAATAGTAAAACTATTATAGCAATAATAATAACTTCTTGTCCGCCTAACCATCCTAAAAAAATTGTTGTTGTTATCATTTTATGTAAATTTAAAAAACAAAGGTAGTAATTTGTTCTACAGATTATAAATAATTAGCTTTTATTTTTAATAATTCCGCCCATTATTTTTTTTGTCTTTATACTTTTAGGGTTTCCTTTATAATGTATATTGCCTCCAAAACGTACTTTAGCATCTAAAGTATCCGTTACGTTTAGTTCTGCTTTTCCTCCTGAACCAGAAACGACAACAGTGTTTTTGGTAATTAGTTTATATGCTTCATAAACGCCTCCAGAAGTAACCTCTACTTTTTGATTTTCAGCAGCTCCACTTATTTTGATATTTCCGCCAGATACTGCTTTTATAATAAGGTTTTTAACCACCACAGGCACACTTATAAATGCTCCTTCTTGTGTTTTAATTGTTATATTATCTTGATTGATCGATAATTCAGAAACAATTGACGAGCCTTCATTAGCATCTAATATCAAAATATCTTTAGTGTAATACACGGTAATTTTGATTTTTTTAGGATCAAATTTGTCGTGTATTTTTATGGATAATTTTAATATGTCTTTAACATATTTTATGGATACATCCTCTGCTTTTTCTCCTGTTATTTCTATTTTTCCTTGATTAGATTTTTTAATTTCTACATCTAATCCGTTAAAAATTTTAAGCTCTTTAAATTTTTCTAACTCTTCTGTTCTATCTTGTGCATTTAAAAACACTGTAAATCCTATAAAAAATAGGATAAATTTTAAGTTTATCATGTTTTTTATTTAACAATTATTGTACCAAATAAAAATCTAAATGTTTTCGTTCTAAATCTGTATTCTTAACCTTTACAGTTACTTCATCTCCCAATTGTAATAAATCTTTTGTTGTCTGACCTACCAAAGCATATTGTTTTTCATCATAAATATAATAATCATCTTTAATATCTCTAATTCGTACCATTCCTTCACATTTATTCTCAATAATTTCTATGTAAATTCCCCATTCGGTTACGCCAGAAATAACACCTTTAAATTCTTGATCTTTATGATCTTGCATATATTTAATTTGCATGTATTTAATGGAAGACCGCTCAGCTTTTGCTGCTAACATTTCGCGTTCACTAGAATGTTCACATTTTATTTCATAGGGTGCTGATTTTGGTGATTTTCCTCCATCAATATAATGTTGCAACAAACGGTGTGTCATAACATCGGGGTATCTACGTATAGGTGAAGTAAAATGACTGTAATAATCAAATGCTAATCCGTAATGCCCAATATTATCAGTTGTATAAATTGCCTTACTCATTGACCTAATGGTTAAGGTTTCAATCATATTCTTTTCTGGTTTATCTTGAACATCATTCAATAATTTATTTAATGAATTTGAAGTCGTTTCTTTAGTTTGTGTATTAATTTTATATCCAAATTTATTGATAATCTGCTGTAAACTTGCTAATTTTTCAGTATCAGGTTCATCATGAACTCTATAAATAAATGTGTTTTTTGTAGGGGTTCCATTTTTATTTTTACCAATAAATTCAGCTACTTTTCTATTTGCTAGTAACATAAATTCTTCTATAAGTTTATTAGCGTCTTTAGACTCTTTAAAGAAAACACCTATGGGTTCAGCATTTTCATTTAAATTGAACTTTACTTCTACCCGATCAAAAGTTATTGCCCCTTGTTGCATTCTTCTTATTCTTAATTTTTTAGCAAGTTCATCTAATTTTAAAGTAGCGGTAACAATTTCTTTTTTTACTGTATAGCTTTTTCCAGAAATAGAAACATCCTCAGAAATTCTATCACTTTTTGTTTCAATAATTTCTTGTGCCTCTTCATAAGCAAAACGCTGGTCAGAATAGGTAACTGTTCTACCAAACCATTCTTTAATAATATGAGCTTTTTCATCCATTTCAAATACAGCAGAAAATGTTAACTTTTCTTCATGTGGGCGTAAAGAACACACACCATTAGAAAGAATTTCTGGTAACATTGGTACTACTCTATCTACTAAATAGACAGAAGTAGCTCTATTATAAGCTTCTTCTTCTAAAATGGTGTCAGGTTGTACATAATGAGATACATCGGCAATATGTATCCCTATTTCATAATTACCATTTTCTAATACTTTAAACGATAAGGCATCATCAAAATCTTTTGCATCCTTAGGGTCTATGGTAAAAGTCAATGTTTTACGTAGATCTCTACGTTTAGAAATTTCTTTTGCTGTTATTTCTGTAGTTAATTTAGCAGCATCTTGTTCTACCTCTTTATCAAATTCATAAGGCAATCCATATTCTAATAAAATAGAATGAATTTCAGTATCATGCTCACCAGGTTTACCTAAAACTGTTGCAATTTTTCCAAAAGGATTTTTAGAATTTTCTGGCCAGTCAGTTATTGTAGCTAAAACTTTGTCGCCATGTTCTGCTCCATTTGTATACTTTTTAGGAATAAAAATATCAGCATACATTTTATTATTATCGGGTAATACAAATCCGAAATTTTCACTCATTTGTAAAACACCTACAAATTCTGTTTTTGCTCTTTTAATAATTTCTATAACCTCACCTTCAAACTTATTGTTATTTTTTCTTCTATAAACATATACTTTTACTGTATCACCATCTAAGCCTCTATTTAAGTTTATTGTGGGTATAAAAGCATCATGTTCTAAACTATCAGTTATAAAATAAGCATTCTTATTAGAAGTAACATCTAAAATACCAATATGATAATGTTCATTTTGTATAATTTTAAATTTACCTCTTTCTGTTTCTTCAATTCTTTTATTCTGCTTTAATTCAATTAGTTTTTGAAGAATTTGTTGTTTAGCATTAGCATCGTTCACATTAATTTTTGAAGAAATTTGCTTATAATTAAGAGATTTTTGAGAGTTTTTATTTAAAACTTTTAAAATTTTAGCAGATAAATCTTTAACTATATTTCCTTTCTTTTTATGATGAAATCTTTTTTTTGACATTATAATATCTTTTTTTTTATAACAAAAAAGCCCCGATATACATCGGGGCTTTTTTATATTTAATAATTTTATTATTCAAGTACCACTTTTTGTTCATAAGTACCTTTATTTGTTGCTATTCGTAGCATATAAATTCCTCTAGGTAATCTAGAAACATTTAATGTTGAAGCATTCATTTTTACTCTTACCTTTTTACCAGTAATATCAAACAATGAAGCGTTTTTTAATTCTATACTATTTTTTAATTCTATAGTTATTTTATCAGTACTAGGGTTTGGATATATTTTAATATTTGCTTCTAATGATGTGTCTTCAGAAGAAGTATTTTTAGTAGTAAGTCCTGAAATTTTTCTAATACGATTATTACCTCTATCAACAATAAATAAATCTCCTGATTTACTAAATGCTAATCCTGTTGGGTTAGATAATTTTGCATTTTTAGCTAATTCACCATCACCTGAAAAACCAGATTTACCTGTACCAGCAATAGTAGTAATTATTCCAGTAGAAATATTTATTTTTCTAACACGATTATTACCTCTATCAACAATATATAAATCTCCTGATTTACTAAATGCTAATCCTAAAGGGTTAGCTAATTGAGCTTTAGTTGCTTGAACACCATCTCCTATAAATCCTGTTTCTCCTGTACCAGCAATTGTTGTTATAATACCTGTAGATAAATCTACTTTTCTTACTCGTTCATTTCCACTATCAGAAATGTATAAATTTCCTTTACCATCTAAAGCTAAACCAGTTGGGTTGGCTAGTTTTGCACTAGAAGCAGATGCACCATCACCAGAATAACCTACTTCTCCTGTACCAGCAATTGTTGTTACTTTTCCAGTAGAAAAATCTACTTTTTCTACTTTACTATCACTATTTACAGAAATATATAAATTTCCTTTATGATCAAAAACAACATTAAATGGTCCACCTAAAGAAGCATTAATATTAGGATGTTCTAATTCAGATTTTTTACCTACTAAAGTAATAGAACTTCCAGTATCTAAATTTACTTTTCTAATTCTTAAATTTGCTAAATCCGCAACATATAAATTATTATAATTATCAAATGTTAAACCAGTAGGTGTTTTTAATTCACTAATTAGTTTTTTATCTGCTGTACCAACAACAGTAGTTATAATACCTGATTCATTATCTACTCTTCTTATGCTATTATTATAAGTGTCAGCAATATAAATATTATCATTTTTATCAAATGTTAAATTGAAAGGTAAATTTAATTTAGCTGTAGTTGCTAAACCACCATCTCCAGAAAAACCAGAACTACCATTACCTACAACAGTAGTAATAGTTTGGCCTTGCATAATGTAAGTAAATAATAAAAAGAATAAAGTGTAATTTTTCTTCATAACAAAATAGTTTTAAATTCATAGTTTAGTCTGCTAATTTACACTATTTTATAATATATATATATATTGTTAATAAAATAATTAATAGGGTACAATAAATTATAATAGATATGTAAATATTATCAGTTATAAACATTTATATATATATAATATTTTTTATTTAAAATTTAAAAAAAAATGGTTACTATTATATACTGTTAATAATATATATATTTAAGACACTAATAATTTTGTTTTTAACTTCTTAATAAATAATAAACATTTTATTAAGTATATATATCATTTTAATACTACTGTAAATCAAAAAAATAACTATATTAATAAACAATTTATTATATAGTTTATTAACTACTTATTTTAATATTTTTTTTAGAAAAATAGTTAAGAAGTATTGTTTTTTTGTTGATAATAGAAAATTAAAAATATATAAATTTTTTAGTAAATTCAATTTTTAAAACTCATTAACATTTTTATTTAATTATAAAATAAATATTATCAATTTTAATTGATTAAAAGTTAACATTTATTAATATTTTTAAATCATTAGTAATTAGTATAATATAATTATTAGTTAACAGTATACATTAAATATGTTCATAACCATATTTAATGTAAATTTGATATTTAATTATAAAATTTTAAAAATGAAAATAGCAATAGGTAATGATCATGCTGGTACAATTTATAAAGAAGAAATTATAAAAGAGTTTACTAAAAAAGGATATATTTTTGTAAATTTTGGTACAAATACTACTATTAGTATTGATTATCCAGATTTTATTCATCCTGTAGCAAAAGCTGTAGAAAATAATGAAGTTGATTTTGGAATAATAATTTGTGGTAGTGGTAACGGTGCACAAATGACGGCAAATAAACATCAAAAAATTAGAGCAGCATTATGTTGGAATAATGAGTTAGTTCAACTAGCAAGACAACATAATGATGCAAATATATTAAGTATTCCTGCTCGTTTTGTGTCTCTACAACAAGCTTTAGGATTTGTAGAAATATTTTTAACAACAGAATTTGAAGGAGGTCGTCATCAAACAAGAGTTGATAAAATAGCCTGTTCTTAAAATGAATTGGTTTCTAAAAAAATTCTATGAATTAAGCTTAGATGAGTTCCATGATATTTTACAATTACGAATTGATATTTTTGTAGTTGAACAAAATTGTCCTTATCCTGAATTAGATTCAAAAGATAAATTAGCTTTTCATTTTTTTTGTAAAAATAAAGAAGGAAAAATCATTGCTTATACACGTTTTTTTAAAGCGGGTGATTATTATACAGAAGCTGCTCTAGGTAGAGTTGTAGTACATGCAGCATATAGAAATAAAAAAATAGGAGTACAATTACTAGAAAAAACACTCTTAGAAATGGAAAAAATATTAGGAAAAGTTATTATTAAAATAGGAGCACAAACACATTTAAAACAATTTTATGGTTCTTTTAATTTTCAGCAAATAGGTGTTGAGTATATAGAAGATGGAATTCCTCATATATATATGATAAAAAGGAGTTAGTTTTATGAATAATAAAAATGTAAAAATTAAAAATGTAAAAAACCTATCTAATGATTGGCATAAACTAAACAAAGTAAATTTTGATTACAAGTTTAAAAATAATGACTGGAATAACACTGACAGAGAGTGTTATGTAACAGGTAATAGTGCGTGCATACTATTATATAATATTAAAAATAAAACAATTATTTTAACTCGTCAATTTAGAATGCCTAGTTATTTAAATGGTAATGATGATGGTATGATGATTGAAGTTTGTGCTGGCTTATTAGATATGGATGACCCTATAACATGTATAAAAAAAGAAGCTGAAGAAGAAACAGGATATTTGATAAAAGAGCCAATAAAAGTACTTGAGGCATTTTCCTCCCCTGGTGCAATAACAGAAAAAATATATTATTTTATTGCCGAATATAATCATATGATGAAAATAAATGAAGGAGGAGGGTTATTATCAGAAGATGAAGAACTAGAAGTTTTAGAATTTGATTTTAATTTAGCATTGAAGATGATTACTGATGGAAAAATAATAGATGTTAAAACAATTTTATTATTACAATATCTAAGAATTCAAGGGATACTATAATTTTTATATAATCCTCTAAACTAAAGTTCTTTTTTGTACTTTAGCATCTCTTATTTTTACAATAACATTTTATTTATTATGGCAGAAGACAAAGAAAAAATAGCAAAATTAAAAGCATTACAACTTACATTAGATAAATTAGATAAAACGTATGGAAAAGGAGCTGTAATGAGATTAGGAGATGATACTCCTGAAGACATTGACGCAATTCCTTCTGGATCATTAGGTTTAGATATTGCTTTAGGTGTAGGTGGTTATCCTAGGGGACGAGTAATTGAAATTTATGGACCAGAATCTTCAGGTAAAACAACATTAACTATTCATGCTATAGCAGAAGCACAAAAAGCGGGTGGTATTGCAGCATTTATTGATGCTGAGCATGCTTTTGATAGATATTACGCTCAAAGTTTAGGTGTAGATATTGACAACCTTATTATTTCTCAACCAGATTATGGAGAGCAAGCTTTAGAAATTACTGAAAATTTAATTCGTTCTGGTGCTATTGATATTATTGTAATTGATTCAGTTGCAGCCTTAACTCCAAAAAGTGAAATAGAAGGAGAAATGGGAGATTCTAAAATGGGCTTACATGCTCGTTTAATGTCTCAAGCTTTACGTAAACTTACAGGTACTATAAGTAAAACGAACTGTACCGTTATTTTTATCAATCAATTGCGTGAAAAAATTGGCGTTATGTTTGGAAATCCTGAAACAACAACAGGAGGGAATGCTCTTAAGTTTTATGCATCTGTACGTTTAGATATTAGAAGAAGAACACAAATTAAAGATGGAGATAGAGTAATAGGTAATAGTACTAAAGTAAAAGTGGTGAAAAATAAAGTAGCTCCTCCTTTTCGAATTGCAGAATTTGATATTATGTATGGAAAAGGAATTTCTAAAACAGGAGAAATACTTGATTTAGGAGTTGAATATGGTATTGTTAAGAAAAGTGGTTCTTGGTTTAGTTATGGAGACACAAAACTTGGTCAAGGTAGAGATGCTGTAAAATCATTAATAGCTGACAATCCTGATTTAGCAGAAGAATTAGAAGCCAAAATAATAAAAGTGATTAATGAGAAATAATTCTTTAAGGTAAAAACAAAAAAAGGTCGTCTAAAAATTAATTTTTAGACGACCTTTTTTTGGCTATTAAGCCATTTTCAATAAAATTAACCTTTATTTATAGTTTTAATATAATGCTCTAATGCCATAGTCATAGAAGGTCTTTCTTTACTAGGTGCTGTAATATCTATACGTAAACCAGCTTTTTCTGCCGCTTTAATTGTTGTGTTACCAAACACAGCAATTTTAGTTTCATTTTGTTTAAAATCAGGAAAGTTTTCAAATAATGAGTCTATCCCAGAAGGACTAAAAAACACTAATACATCGTAATAAACATCTTGTAAATCAGATAAATCACTTATAACTGTTTTAAATAAAATAGCTTTTTCCCATTCTATTTCTAGACCGTTTAATAATTCAGGTATTATAGATTTTAATTTATCAGAAGATGGTAACAAAAAAGACTCTGTTTTATGCTTCTTAATTTGTTTAGTTAAATCTTGAAAGGTACGTTCACCTACATATATTTTACGTTTTCTATATACTACATATTTTTGTAGATAATAAGCAACTGCTTCTGATTGACAAAAATATTTCATAGAATCAGGCACAGTAAATCTCATTTCTTCTGCTAATCTAAAATAATTATCTACAGCATTTCTACTTGTAAAAATAACAGCAGTAAAATTTGAAAAATCAATTTTTTGATTTCTTACTTCTCTTGCGGTTTCGCCTTCTACATGAATAAATGATCTAAAATCAATTTTAACTTTTTGCTTATCTGATAAGTCAAAATAAGGAGATTGTTTTGTGTTTGGGGCGGGCTGAGATACTAAAATAGTTTTTATTTTCATAAACACTTTTTAATTTATTATATCCTTTAAACAATAAGTACTTTAAATATTATTAAAAAAGGGGCTATTTCGAGGGTGCAAATGTACAAAATAAAATAAAACGAATTACGAAAAATTACAGTTTGATTGTTTTTTAGTAATAACACATAATAGTATAAAAATAATAAAAAAGAAAAAATTAATAAAAAGTGAGTAAAAGTAGTTGATTCAGTAAAGAAATGAATAGCTGTTAGAGGTAATATTATTAAACTAAAATTTCCTAAATAACTAATTTTTAAAAAAGTAAAATATCGTTGTTCTCTCTCTTTTTCAAATAATGACCCCAATAAAAACCCTAAAACAATTCTTAAAATTGTAAAAAAACTAACATAAAATAATGTTTTTAAGAAGAAAATAAAATCATAAGAGATGCTATCATAATAATACAAATTCAATGCAATAAATAATACAAGAGAAAGTGTAAGTGTTGCAATAACAAAAAAGATAATATTAAAGATATTAAAAACTAGAGGGCTTGATTTTTCATAACTATTTATGTATGAATTATTTAATAATATATATTTTAACTTATAAAAACGATCACTGTATTTTGTTTTATTTAATATTACGAGCGTTAGAACAATCATTAAAACAATTGTAATCCAGTCTTTAGATATAAATATACGCTCAACAGCTTCTGTCATTTTTATGTATGGTATATAGATTGTAAATGTATAATTTTTATATCAAAAAAACTTAACATAAAATTAGTAATATTTTGTTTTACCTTTGCAAAATAAATAATACCAATGCAAGATACTTTAGTTATTATACCTACATATAATGAAAAAGAAAATATAGAAAATATAATTAAAGCTATATTTTCTTTAGAAAAAAAGTTTGATATATTGGTAGTTGATGATGGTTCTCCTGATGGTACAGCTTCTATTGTTAAAGATTTACAATTAAAGTTTTCTGAGCAATTGTTTTTAGAAGTGAGAAAAAACAAAAATGGTCTTGGTACAGCTTATATACATGGTTTTAAATGGGCCTTGTCAAAAAAGTATGAATATATTATTGAAATGGATGCTGACTTTTCTCATAACCCTAAAGATTTAAAAAAGCTTTATAAAGCGTGTAGTGTATATGGAGCTGATGTATCTATAGGGTCAAGATATTCTAAAGGTGTAAACGTGGTTAATTGGCCTATGAATAGAGTTTTATTATCTTATTTTGCAACAAAATATGTACGTTTTATTACTAGAATTCCCGTCCATGATGCAACCGCTGGTTTTGTCTGTTACAAACGAAAAGTACTTGAGACAATAAACTTAGATAAAATTAAATTTATAGGCTATGCTTTTCAAATAGAAATGAAGTTTAAAGCATGGAAACACGGTTTTAAGATTAAAGAAGTTTCCGTTATTTTTAAAGACAGAACACAAGGCCAATCAAAAATGGATGGCTCTATTATCGGAGAGGCTATTTTTGGAGTGATAAAAATGAAATTAAAAGGCCTACCAAAATCAAAATAATGAAGAAAATATTAATAAAAAACGCTAAGATAATTAATGAAGGAAAAATTATTATTGGCGACGTTCTTATTGAAGGAAGTTTTATTATAGAGGTTGGAAATATTGATAAAATTTCAACGGATACTAAAATTATTGATGCTTTAGGTAAATATTTACTCCCAGGGATTATTGATGACCAAGTCCATTTTAGAGAGCCTGGTTTAACACACAAAGCCAATATTGCTACAGAGAGTAAAGCCGCTGTCGCTGGAGGCATTACTTCTTTTATTGAAATGCCAAATACGGTACCACAAGCAGTAACACAAAGGCTTTTACAAGATAAATTTGATGTTGCAGCCAAAACGTCTTTTGCAAATTATTCTTTTATGTTTGGTGGTACAAATGATAATTTAGAAGAATTACTAAAAACGGACCCAAAGAAAGTCGCAGCAATTAAATTATTTTTAGGTTCTTCAACAGGTAATATGTTAGTAGATAATGAAGAGGTTTTAGAAAAAATATTTTCTTCAACCAAAATGCTTATTGCTGTTCATTGTGAAGATGAGACCATTATTCAAGATAATTTAGCAAGTGCAAAAGCTATTTATGGTGATAATATTCCGATAAAGTTTCACCCTAAAATTAGAAGTGAAGAAGCGTGTTATACATCATCATCAAAAGCAATAGCATTAGCAAAAAAAACAGGAGCTAGGTTACATGTTTTTCACCTCTCTACGGCTAAAGAAACGTTGCTGTTTAGAAATGATATTCCGCTAGAAGAAAAACAAATTACTGCAGAAGTTTGTATACATCACTTATGGTTTGATGATTCTTTTTACAAAGAAAAAGGAACCTTAATTAAATGGAATCCTGCAATAAAAACCAAAGAGGATAAAAAAGGGCTTTGGAAAGCCTTATTGACAGATAAAATAGATGTAATCGCTACCGATCATGCACCACATACTTTAGCAGAAAAATCTCAAGTATATACCAAAGCACCAAGTGGAGGTCCTTTAGTTCAGCATGGTTTATTAGCAATGTTAGAGGCTACACACCATGGTATTTTATCATTAGAAAAGTTGGTAGAAAAAATGTGTCATAACCCTGCAATATTATTTCAAATTGAAAAAAGAGGGTATATCAAAGAGGGTTTTTATGCTGACTTAGTATTGGTAGATTTAGAATCTCCACAATTAATTACCAAAGACACCATTTTGTATAAATGTGGATGGTCTCCATTTGAAGGCACCACTTTCAATTCAGAAATTACACATACTTTTGTCAATGGTATTTTAATGTACAATCAAGGAAAATTTAATGAAGAAAGTAAAGGAATGCAATTAACTTTTAACAGGTAAGCTCTTTGTAGAGAGTCTGAGTAATTTTAAATGAATGAAAAAAACAACATCAATACTTACTCTTTTTATAGTTATGATATCGTGTACGAGTAACACCATCTATAAAAAACCAGATCACCTTCTTGAAAAAGAAAAAATGATAGCTATTTGGACAGATATTTATATTGCCAGAGGAGCAAAACACATCAAAACAAAAGATTTAAGAAAAAACATCAATTATATTCCTTTAGTTTTAAAAAAACACCAAATAGATAGTCTTCAATTTAGTGAAAGTAATTTGTATTATACCTCTAAAATTGACGATTACGAAAAAATGTTTTTAGAGGTTGAAAAGCGACTCAAAGAAAAACAAGAAATTTACAATCCGAAGTCTGATATAGATTCTATTATTAAAGATCCAAAAGAAAAAATTAGAAACGAAACACTTCCAGATTTAAGGTAAACTTAATAGTTTTTAATGTCCTTCATATAATCTTTACAAGTCGCAAGAATTGTTTCTTCTAAAGAAAGAAATTGAAAATCAATAGCTTCTTTAATTTTTGTATTCGAATAATGAGAATGACTGTGCGAAGAATTGGCTGATTGTTTTGTAATTAAAGGTTCTTTTCCATTAAGTTTACTCAACAGCCACCCTAAACGCCAAGCAATACCACTCATAAGTTTATTGACCTTTACAGAAGGTCTTTTCTTTTTGAAACCATCAGCTATAGCAAAAAAAACAGTTTTAAAAGAGACATTTTCACTGACAAGAAGGTAACGTTCATTTTTTATTGAGCTTTGCATTAACTGTGTCATTACTTTTGCTACATCAATCACACTGACAAAACCAGTGACTCCTTCAGTATAAAATTTAAACCCCTTATAAGTTTTGTCAAACAATTTACCCGAACCACTTTTCCAAAAGCCTCCACCTAAAATAACTCCAGGATTTACAATCACAACATCAACCCCTTCTTGAGAAGCTCTCCAAACCTCATTTTCACTACCATATTTTGTAATGGCATAACCAGAATTATTTTCGGCAATATTCCATTCATTATCTTCAGTAATTTGATTGCCAATTAAAGGTTTTCCTACAGCAGCAACAGAGCTTACAAAACACAGTTTTTTAATCTGTTTGGCAATACATAAATTTACAATATTTGCAGTACCTTCAATATTAATTTTCCGCATTTTCCGATAATCTTTTCTACCAAAAGAAATCATAGCGGCACAATGATAAACATGAGTGATGTTTTGAAAAGCTACAGTTAGTGAAGTGATGTCAGTAATATCAGCCTCTACCCATATAATGGATGAAAAAAGGGCTTCAAAATTATCAGTATAATAAGAAAAAACATTTTTAACACTCCCGAAACTTTGAGATAAATTGCCTTTTTTTCTGTGGATGGCTACAACAGATTTATTTTGTAATACCAGTTGATATAACAAATGAGAACCTACTAAACCTGTGCCTCCTGTAACTAAAATCATGGGTCTAAATTAAGAATTTAAAAGAGATAAAATCTATTTTATGATAGAGTTTTAAAGTTTGATTTATAGTATTGCCCTCTGAGGGAACTTTAGGGGTGTTTTTAAAATCATCCTTCACCTTGTTATTCAATAACGATAAGCATATCTTTGCCAAAATAAGTAGAAAAAATGAAGAATAATTTTGTAGAAGAAATCAAATGGAGAGGCTTGTTGCATGATATTATGCCAGGCACAGAAGAGCAACTTTCTAAAGAAATAACCAGTGCATATATTGGTTTTGACCCAACAGCAGATTCTTTACATATAGGTAGTTTGGTACAAATTATTTTATTGATGCATTTTCAAAAACATGGTCATAAGCCCGTTGCTTTATTAGGAGGTGCAACAGGAATGATTGGAGATCCTTCAGGGAAGTCTTCTGAACGCAATTTATTAGATGAAGAAACTTTGACAAAAAATGTTAACGGAATTAAAAGTCAATTAGAACGTTTTTTAGATTTTGCTGCTACTACTAAAAATGCTGCTGTATTGGTAAATAATTACGATTGGATGAAAGGAATTTCCTTTTTAGATTTTGCTAGAGATATTGGTAAACATATTACAGTAAATTATATGATGGCAAAAGACTCTGTAAAAAACCGATTAGGTTCTGAGTCAAATGAAGGGATGAGTTTTACTGAATTCACTTACCAACTCATTCAAGGTTATGATTTTTTACATTTATACAAAGAAAATAATTGTAAAATTCAAATGGGAGGTTCTGACCAATGGGGAAACATTACTACAGGTACAGAACTAATTAGACGTAAAGTTCAGGGGAAAGCCTATGCCATTACCTGCCCGTTAATTACCAAAGCGGATGGCACCAAGTTCGGAAAATCTGAAGGAGGAAATATCTGGCTAGATACTGAAAGGACGTCACCGTATAAATTTTATCAATATTGGTTAAATGCATCTGATGAAGATGCTAAAAAGTATATTAAAATCTTTACTTTTTTAGATCAAAAAACAGTAGAAAATTTGATTAAAGAGCATCAAGAAGCTCCGCATTTACGAGTGTTACAAAAAACAGTTGCTAATGAAGTTACTACAATGGTACATTCTAAGGATGCCTTAGACAATGCGATTAAGGCTTCTAATATATTATTTGGAAAATCAACTGCAGATGATTTGAAAAGCCTTGATAAAAAAACATTTTTAGATGTTTTTGATGGTGTTCCTCAAGCAAAAATAGCAGGGCAAGACCTTGAAAACGGAATTGATATTGTTGATGGGCTGAATGAAAAGTCAGGATTCTTAAAATCGAATGGAGAGGCAAGAAGAGCCTTAAAAGAAAACTCTATTTCTGTAAATAAAGAAAAGGTTACTGAAGAGTTTAGATTGACTATTGATAATTTGATTAATAATAAATATATTCTACTGCAACGTGGTAAAAAGAACTACTTTTTGTTAGCGATGGAGTAGTGTTTATAAAATTATTTGTTTTAAGTAGTACCAACAAAGGGAAAAAAATAAAAATTTAGCAAATGAATGAAAGGCGAACAACCAACATACTTTTACTTATAATTGCATTACCAGTAGTATTTTATGTTTTAAATTTACTATCTTTTATATTTATCCCTCTTATCTTTTCTATGTTTATAGCCTTGCTCTTTTGGCCTTTGATGCGATGGTTACGTAAGAAAAAAGTGTCTAAAATAATTAGCCTTCTTATAGTTGTAGTCATAATTGCAGTTTTTTTTAAGCTACTAGGTGAAGTTATACACCTTTCTAGTAAAGAAATTTTAGCCTCTGAAAATAATCTATTTGAAAAGGCAGAAACAAAATTAGAAAACTTAATAACTCCTTTAGAAAGCTTTTTTGGTATTGAAAGGGTAGAGGGTGTAAGTATTACAATGCATTATTTTCAAGCTATTGACATTAGTAAAACCTTTGGTTCAACAGTAGATATTATCGGTAATACCATTTCAATGACTTTAATGACATTTTTCTTTGTAATATTACTTTTGGCTGAATCTTTAAATTTTCAAAAGATTTTGCACAGTACAATTCTTCGTAAAGAGTTTTCATCAATGAAGGTTTTTATGCGTATTGAAAAAGATATTATTACGTTTATAAAAGTAAAATTTATTATTAGTTTTTTTACGGGGTTAGGTTTTACTCTTGCGTGCTATTATTTTGACGTAAGTTTTCCAATTTTTTGGGGATTGTTTGCTTTTGCGATCAATTTTGTGCAAATGATAGGTTCAATAATTTCAGTGGTATTGTTATCACTATTTGCCTTTGTCGAATTAGATCCTACAAGTACGTTACTGTTTTTTATACTTGCAATAACACTTGTTCAAGTAGTTATGGGCGGTATTTTAGAACCAATTTTTATGGGAAAATCTTTTTCAATAAATGTAATAACTATCCTAATAATGCTGATGTTTTGGGGCTTTATTTGGGGTGTACCAGGCATGATTCTTTCAATACCCATAACAGTATTTATTAAAATAATTCTAGAGCAATTTAAAAAAACAAAGGTAATTGCAGATTTAATGTCTGGTTCAGAATTGATTCCTATAAAAAATAAGATAGAGAATTAAAATATTTTGATGTTAAAAACACCAATATTAAGTGAAAACAAGATTAAACACAAACTATAAGGATTAACTATAATTTATTAATTTTTCACAAACTTTCTTGAATAGTAATTACCATTATTTGTTGTTAATTTAATAAAATAAACACCTTCATTTAGTTGTTCAGTATTTATTTCAGTTGACAGCGTATTAACATCTAAAATAGTTTTAATTTTTTGACCTATACTATTAAAAATAAGTATCGTATTTATAGTGTGATTAGATTCAATAATAACGTTATTTTTTGTAGGGTTTGGGTACAACTTAAAAGTAGTATTATTAAAATTTTCAACAGCTAAATTACTTGCTAAAGTTCCTTCAAAAATATAAGCTAAATCTTTATTTGCAGCATCTCCAAAATCTGAGTTGAACATAACTTTATCTCCATTTGGAGAAGGAACTGCCAACGCTACTTTATTAGAATTAGCATAACTACTAAAATGATGGCCAAAATGCTCTACAATACCAGAATCGTCTAATTTTAGTGCAATGATTTGTCCAGATTGAGCAGAAGAGGATTGTGTTAAATATGTCCACCCAGGTCTGTTTATATTTCGACAAGATAAATGGCCAGCTCCATTAAAATCAGAATGTGTGGCGATTACTAAGCGTTCCATTCTATCTAAATAATACATATTTACAGTTCCTGTTGATCCCCAAAACTGTACAAAAACTTCATCTCCATTGGCGGCATAACCAAAATCACCGTGATTTCCATATACTGCTACGCGTCTTAAATATTGCATGTCAGAGGTATTATAAATTTCTACGCCATAATGAGTATTAAAAGGATTATTTTTTGATGTTGCATTATGATCCCACATTATGCCAATATAATCACCAGATTGAGATATGGAAACCCAATCAATATATTTTGGATAGGCGATACCTAAACGATTACCTTCAGCCCAAGCACCTTCAAAAGTTTCTGTATGTATTATTTTAAGGTTTTGTAAATCATATACAATAACATCTAGGTCTATTCCCTTTTTACCAACTAAGGCTACAAAATTATCGTTTTTATCAATATTTCCTTCTCCTGGACCTAATTTTATATATTCATAACCTTGAATGTTATCTACTGTTTGTATTGAGTTTGTAGCAACAAAATATTTTTTAATCTTTCCGTCTTCCTGGAAACTATAAATTAAATCAGGATTAGTGTTTGACCAAGAACTTGGGTAAATAGAACCTCCAGGAAGATCTTGTACTTCTTTGTGTGTTTGAGCATCAAAAACCTTCCAAGAACTAATTCGGTAAAGACTTTGATCTGCATTCCAATTTTGAATTTTTGGATAATCAAGAGACGGATACCAATTCCAAGCTTCAAAATATTTAGTTACTCTTTTAATATTAATTGGGCTTGGTACAGTATTGTCGACTACTGAATTTAAATAATTGGGCATTTCTGGTGTTGCGTTCGTAAAAATGCTTTGATATTGCCCATCTGTTGGAAATTGAGCATATATAAAGTTACAAAAAGATAAAAAAATAGAGATAGTTAGTGTAGAAAACTTCATAAAAAGATGATTATATAAGATATATACCAAAGGTAATTGAAAACTTATTAAGAATCAAAATAATTTTAGAACAATTTAAAAAACAAAGGTGATTACAGGTTTAATATCTGGCTCAGAGTTGATACCAGTTAAGCACTTATTTTTTGTTAGAAAACACGAATAGAGGTGTGAAATTTTAGTGTTCGTTTATCGGTACATGTATGGTTAGTTGCGTTGTTTTTTCTATAAATTTAATAAATAAGCCCAAACCTTTTGGTCTTCCGAGGAATTTTCCGCGAGGAAAAATCCGCAGCAATTAATTATACACCATGTTATGGGCTTTGATTTATTTGATTTGAGATTCTATTGTTAATTTCCAAGTGTCAATTTTACTCTTATCTAATTCCAATTTCGTGAAAAAATATTCATTTTCCGCTTGAAACTCTTTTCCTTTTGAAATATTTGTTAATAATCCATTAGGAATCTCTAAACTTAAACTTTTAAATGTTTTCAGAGTAATTATTTTTAATTTAGATAATCCTTGTTTCTTTTCTTTCGCATTATTGATATTTAGAATAATTTTCAATTCCTTTACAAATGTCTTTTGTCTGTTTTCTAAATAATATGCAAGATTATTTTGCATACCATTTATGTTCGATTGATTCCCAAACGAAAAATAGTCTGACGAAGAAAACCAACCTAATTCATCACCACGCCAATTTCGTAAAGCTCCAATTCCATTTTTTGACAAGACAGTTTTAAGTTCATTTACATTATTAAATACCTCAATTTTAGACTTTTCTGGTTTAGACTTTTCTCTACTTTTTATTATAGACTCTGACTTCATCCAACCTTTATGACTTGATGATAAATAACTTGGTTCTACAACGGTTATTTTTGACCAACCGTCTTTTTCTGATTCTATTCTTACTTTACAAGTGTAATCAACAGAAACGTAAACTGTATTTTTAGTTACACTCGAAGCTTTTTGATTAACTATTTTTTCAAAATTCTCTCCCGCTCCCTTTCTTAATTCAATTCCTTTTCCCTTTATACTATAGACTTTTATCGGTTTAACTTTAGGAATACTTTTCGATTGTTTTTGGTTTGCGTCTTTTGATGAATTATTGCAACCATATATGGAAAGCACAATAAAAAAAATTAAAGTAATTTTAAGTTTCATTAAGTTATTTTTTTAAATTCATTATATAATTTCTCTTTCAGGATTGGTTTTTTTTCATTGCCCATAACGTAAGAATATGAATGCGTTTTAATGATTCATTATTAGTGATAAACGAAGGTAGTTAAAAAGGAGTTAAGAATCAAAAGAAATCAGTACTGTTCAGCCAATAAATTGAGTTTTGAAAGTGTCTTTTAAATTTTAAATAAACCCGTTTTTAGAATAAAAATCTTGTATGGCATTGGCTACATCAACAGGCTTTTCAACAGCAGCAGAATGACCCGCATCGGGTATAGTATAAAAACTTGCATCTGGAATTTTAGATGCCATACGTTTTGCATAATCTGGTGGTGTTGCAACATCAAATTCGCCAACCATAATGGCAGTTGGAATAGTGATGTTTGAAAATTTTTCTAATACACTATTTCGTGAAAAGATACCTTTGCCAAAAGGGATGACGCCTTTTTTACTATGGCCTGTAATAATATTTTTCCATTTCTTCTTTTCTTCTTTTTTTGAATCATTTTGTATAAAACTGGAGTGAAATAGCAAAGGAAACACTTTAGAAATAACGGCAAACCAACCAATGTTTTTTATCATCCATAGCAATTGATTGTATTGTTTGAGTGATTTTTCATCTTCATCTTCTGCTGATGTATCCATCAAAACTAACGATTTTAATAAATCTGGTCGTTGCAAAGCAATTCGCATTCCTACAAAACCACCTGTAGACATTCCTACAAAATGTACAGACCCTAAATTTAATTCTTCTATTAAAGAGATAGCATCTTTTACTAAATTATCTAATGCATACCCTTCTTTAGTTACTTCGCTTTTTCCATGTCCTCTTTGGTCGTAAGAGATACATTTAAATTTATTTTTTAAGGCATCAATCTGGCCGTTAAACATGGTATTATCCATCAAATATCCATGAGAAAAAACAATAGTTTCTGTGCCATTACCAACTGATTGGTAATATAATTTTACGTTATTTACATGTATTGAACTCATAATTCCTTTTGTTAATTATCATATCTAACTTAAGAACAC
>Ga0256834_1000951_pt1 | contig 20290 bp, 16 predicted proteins | sample 4281140metaG_FD_190536 | JGI IMG/M metagenome (GOLD analysis project Ga0256834, IMG submission 190536) | Hydrothermal vent microbial communities from East Pacific Rise, Pacific Ocean - 4281-140 | ecosystem: Environmental > Aquatic > Marine > Hydrothermal vents | place: Pacific Ocean: East...
TAGAAGAGCTGGAAGAAATAGAAGAGCTGGAAGAAATAGAAGAGCTGGAAGAAATAGAAGAGCTGGAAGAAATAGAAGAACTGGAAGAACTTGAAGAGCCGGAAGAACTTGAAGAGCCGGAAGAACTTGAAGAGCCGGAAGAACTTGAAGAGCTGGAAGAACTTGAAGAGCCGGAAGAAATAGAAGCATCAGGCAGCGAACCCTCTTCTGATGGGATTGATTTTGCTGCGACTCTCAATGTTGAAGCGGAACTGGGAGAAGTAGAGTTCTATTTGCAACAAGGATTGTATGATGATGCCGAAAGAGTTGTTCAGACACTGATTGAATATCGTCCTGAACTGCCCGAACTACATGCGAAGCTAGCTGAGATCACTCCGGGACGGCAGGCTGCTGAAGTCGAATCAAAGGGGGCGGATTTCGTTGACCTCATGTCTGATATTCAGGATGATGATCTGCTGGCTGCAACTGATTTTCTTGACTCCATTGGTGACGATAACCAGGCAGGTGACGATTTTTCTCAGTCGCTGGCCACTGAACTAGATTCTTCTGATACTGAGTCGCATTACAATCTCGGTATTGCTTACAAGGAAATGGGCCTGCACGATGATGCTGTCGCTGAATTTGAGAAGGCAGGGAAAGATTCGCTTCGCAGACTCGATTGTATCACTCTGACAGGTCAGTGCTATGTGGAAGCGGGATATACTGACAAAGCGATGGAAACTTTTAAGCTTGGCCTGGCCCTAGAAGGACTTACTGATACAGGGAAGATGTCTCTTAACTTTGAAATTGGCATGCTCCACCAGCTAAACGGCCAGTTACTCGAAGCCCTTGAATCCTTCCAGCTTGTTGCAGAAAAAGATTCATTCTTTCGTGACGTTTCTGAACTGATTAAGAACTTACGTAGAGAGCTAGGCCTTGATGATGATTCTGATGATGATGGTCCACAGGGGGATCGCAACCGTGTCTCCTACGTTTGACCCTGTGATTGCAGGTATATTATGAGTTACCAGGGATATTACGAACTCGAACGGGAGCCCTTTTCAAATGCCCCGGATGCTCGTTTTTACTATAATAGTGAGCAGCACAGCCAGGCTCTGCTGCGTCTTATGTATGCCGTTGACTCCAACAAAGGACTCGCAGTTCTGGTTGGAGGTGTTGGCACCGGCAAAACGACCCTTGCCCGGCGCATGCTCGACAATCTCCCGGAAGACCGTTACGAATCGTCCTTGCTGGTGATGGTCCATTCAGGAATTACGCCGGAGTGGATTCTGACGCGGATCGCCATGCAGCTAGGTGTTAGGACGCCGGCCGGTGACCGTCTGAAGCTGCTGAAACAACTCTACACCAGGCTTCTGGAAATTGAAGCGGAGGGTCGCCGGGCTGTTGTCCTGATCGATGAAGCACAGATGCTGCAGAGTCGTGAACTAATGGAGGAGTTCCGTGGTTTGCTGAACCTGGAAGTTCCTGGTAAAAAGTTGTTGAATATAGTTTTTTTCGGTTTGCCGGAATTGGAAGATTCCCTGGCTCTGGATGAACCTCTGGCACAACGTGTTGCGGTCAAAGTTCAACTCAAGTCAATGACAGTAGGAACAACAACCTCCTATATCAAACATCGCCTTCATGTCGCCGGAGCGAAACGGCTGCTCTATGACAATGAGGTTATTCATTTGATTCATCGTTATGCCGGTGGTATCCCGCGTTTGATCAATACTATATGTGATAACTGTCTTTTTGAGGCCTATCTATGTCGGATGAAAAGGATTGATAGCCGAATTGCCCATAGTGTTGCCGGTGACCTTGGGCTTTTGCAGCAACCTGTTTCAGATCTTCCTCAGGGTAAGGTTGAAGACGAACTGACTGAAATTGAGAGTATGCTGGATCGGTTGGAGCGGAAGTAGAGCTGATTTTTTTAATGTGAACGGCCGGTTATGAGCAGCAAAATACAAATCCTTCCTGAAAGCCTCGCTAATCAGATTGCTGCTGGTGAAGTTGTCGAACGACCGGCATCAGTAGTTAAGGAGCTGGTTGAGAATTCTCTCGATGCCTCAGCTTCTGAAATTTTCGTAGAAATTGAAAAGGGTGGCAAGGCCCTGGTTCGGGTTACCGACAATGGTCATGGCATGAAGAAGGATGATGCTTTCCTCTGCCTGGAACGTCATGCTACCAGTAAGGTGAAAAGTGCTGAAGACCTCTTTGCTTTGCACACCATGGGCTTTCGTGGCGAAGCTTTGCCTGCCATTGCTTCAGTGTCTCGTCTGCGACTGATCACTCGTTCTGTGGAAGATGATTCTGGCTGGCAGATTTATGCCGAGGGCGGTACGATCCGCCAGGCCGATGCAGTCGGTGCTGCTCCCGGAACGGTTGTTGAGGTTCGTAACCTGTTTTTTAACACCCCGGGGCGCCGTAAGTTTCTACGCAAAGAAGACACTGAATTCGGCCATATTGCTGATGTTATCTCCCGTCTGGCTTTGTCACGCCCCGATATTCATTTTCGTCTATCTCACAATGGTCGTAATTATCTAGAAGCTTATCGGCACAATCGTCTTGAGGAGCGAGTGGCAGCACTACTTGGACGTTCCATTACTGGTGACCTGCTACCCATAGAAGCAGATTCAGGTAATGGTGAGATGCTGGTTGGCCTGTTAGGTGTTCCCGGGATCAGTCGTTCCAGCACTGGACATATTTACACCTATGTGAACGGCAGGTTCGTGCGTGACCGGGTTATACAACACGCCATTCTTGAGGCTTATCGGTCTCTGTTGGAAAAACGTCGTTATCCAATAGCCGTGCTCTTTATTGATATGCCTCCTGAAACGGTGGATGTCAATGTACACCCCACCAAGCATGAAGTTCGTTTCCGTAATCAACAGCAGGTGCACGATTTTATTGTTTCGGCAATTCGAGAACGTTTGCAAGGTCACGCCTTTGAAGCAACCAGAGGTGAATCTATCAGTTTAACTACAGACACTCAACCGACTGAACTGAATAGAGTATTATCTCCTGTAAATCCTGTACAGAGAGACTACCGCGAACGTATCCAGGAGTCTTTGGCGGCCTTCAATGAAAAAGTTTCCTCTGCACCGCCAATAGCTGCAGTATCCACGGTTAAGGGTGAGATGACCGTATGGTCAAAAGGGCATGGTGAAGTACTGTCTATGCTGGATGGGTGGCGCTTGATTGGCCAATATCTCAACAGCTATCTGCTCTGTCAGGTCAATGATGAACTGGTTCTGATTGACCAGCATGCTGCGCATGAGCGTATCGGCTTTGAACGCCTGCGTACTCAATTGGCCTCAAATGGTATAGATAGTCAGAGCCTGCTTTTCCCGGTCGTTCTTGATCTAGATCATCGCGAGGCCGCCATTTTATCAGAGCATCTGGACGATTTTGCCCGCTTTGGTTTCGAGGTAGAGGCTTTCGGGGGACGCTCATTTACGGTAAAGTCTGTCCCGGCCCTGGTCACCGATGTTGATGCCGAACGATTGGTGCGCGATCTGGCCGCAGAACTGAATGAGATCGGTCGTTCCGGTCAGCTTGATGATGAAATTGAACGTGTCCTGGCTGTTCTTGCCTGTCACAGTATGGTGCGTGCCAACCAGGCGCTTTCGCCGAGCGAGATGCAACAGTTGTTGAAAGATCTTGCTGAAATTGATTTCGGCAGTTGTTGTCCACATGGACGTCCGGTTATGCATCGATTACCCAAACGAGAGATAGAGAAGTTCTTTCATAGAGGCTGATTGTATTGACAACTCTGGACAATCGACCCGCTCTTCTTGTTGTCTGTGGTCCCACTGCGGTTGGTAAAACTGCACTGGCCCTTGAGTTGGCCGAATATTTCGATGGGGAAATACTCTCCGCTGATTCTCGTCAGGTTTACCGTCTAATGGATGTCGGCACGGCCAAGCCGACCAGTGAGGAACAGCAGCGTGTCAGGCATCACCTGATCGACGTCGTCTGGCCGGATGAGGAGTTTCATGCCGCCAGATTTGTCAGTCTTGCCGAAGAAGTCATTAGTGGTATTTGTCAGAGAAACAAACGCCCCTTTCTGGTCGGTGGCACAGGGCTCTATATTCGTGCCCTTACAGAAGGGCTCTTAGCTGCTCCTAGCGCGGATCCTGAACTTCGCCGGGATTTGCATGCCAGGGCGGAGAGAGAGGGCAGTGCCTCATTGCATAAAGAGCTTGCCAGGGTTGACCCTGTTTCTGCTGATCGTTTGCATCCCAACGATCTGCTCAGAATAGTCCGCGCTCTAGAGGTTTATGAACAATCGGGGCTTACCCTCTCTGCGTTGCAAGATAAACATGGTTTCAGAAGTACACCCTATCGAACTCTGAAAATCGGCCTGAACCTCGAGCGTGATGAGCTCTATAGGCGTATTGGTCAACGTGCTGAGATTATGTTTGAGCAGGGTTTGATGGAAGAGGCGGAGGTATTGCTGCAGTCTGGGTACGACCCGGATTTGAAAACATTGCGGACAATTGGCTATCGTCAGGCATTTGCCTTGTTGCGTCAAAAAATGACTCGTGAAGAGGCGATTGATGACCTCAAACGCTCAACACGGCGCTATGCGAAACAGCAATTAACTTGGTTTCGTAAAGACAAATCGATAATTTGGCTTGAATCCTCTGGCGACTTTGTTACAATTCGAAAGTTCATTGAAGAATTCTATGACATTTAAAAAGGAGAGGTTGTTATGGCTAAGTCACCATTTAATATCCAGGATCAGTATCTCAACCAGGCACGCAAAGAAAGAATCATTGTTGATATCACCATGATGTCCGGTGAGAAACTGCAAGGTCACGTTAAGTCTTTTGACAGTTTCTGTGTGTTGGTAGACAGCAGCGGGGATCTACTGCTCTACAAACATGCAATCACCTCGATCACCTCTGCAGACGGTCGTTTCCGTCTACATGGCGGTCGGGACTAATCACTGCCCTGACAGATAAAATGACTAAAGGTCCCTTACTGGAAGCGTTCTGGTCAGGGGCCTTTGTCTTTTGGAAGCACAGGTCTTTCAGAAGCGTAGTCTAAGACTTATAAAGCAGATTTCAATATGCTTGAAATACTAACAGTTGAGCCTGGCAGTATTGCAGATGAACTGGGGCTGTTGCCAGGAGACCATCTGCTGGCGGTCAATGGCGAGCCTGTCAACGATCTGCTTGATTACCTTTTAGAGGAACCCAACGAAAGCCTTCGTATTGAGATCGAACGATCTGATGGCGAATCCTGGCAGCTTGAGATCGAGCATGACAGCGATGATCCTCTCGGGTTGGGGTTGCCGCATCCTGAACCAAAGCGATGTGGCAATAATTGTGTCTTCTGCTTTGTTCACCAATTGCCGCGCGGTATGCGTAAAACACTTTATGTCAAAGATGAGGATTATCGTTTCTCCTATCTCTATGGTGCCTACGTCACCCTGACAAACCTGTCGGAAGAAGATCTGCAACGAATTCTTAAGAAGCGCTTGTCACCGCTCTATGTCTCTGTGCATGCTGTTGATAATCTCCTGCGGCAGAAGTTGCTTGGTAAACATGTCCCTGATCTTATGCCATTACTGCAAAGGCTGGTGGACGGGGGTATCGAAATCCATACTCAGGTTGTCGTTTGCCCGGGGATCAATGATGGTGAACATCTGGCCCATACTTGTAATGAGTTGGTTTCTTTGACTCCTGGAATAAAATCGTTGGCCATTGTCCCGGTTGGCTTAACTGGCCATAGGCAGCGTCTTCCAGAATTGCGCATTCACACCCGACAGGAGGCTTTTGATCTCTGTGGCTGGGTTGAAAAACGACAACTTGAGCTTCTGGAACAACTTGGCACCCGCTTTGTCTTTGCTGCTGATGAACTTTACCTCAAGGCGGGCAAAGATTTTCCGAGTCTGTCTGCCTATGAAGATTTAGCTCAGATTGAAAACGGCATTGGTATGATCCCTCAGTTTCGTTCGTATGCTGCAGAAGTCCTTGATACTGCGGAACCTCTCGGATTGCCTTCAATCAGCCTGGTAACTGGGATTTCTGCCGCAAATGATATAAGGCTTTTTACCGAAAAAATTGCCCAAAAGTGTGGCTTTGATCTACGTGTACATGTCGTGGAAAATCATTTTTTTAACGGCTATGTTACTGTGGCAGGACTTTTAACAGGCCAGGACCTTCTTGACCAACTGGCTACTGATTCCCTTGGTGAGGTTCTGCTGATTCCGGATGTCATGCTGCGTGAGGGAGAAGAACTTTTTCTTGATGATATTCGTGTCAGTGATCTGGGGGCACAATTGAATGCTCAAGTTGAGGTGTTCGCTGCCGATCCCTGGGGGCTGTGGGACATGCTTGATACTCTGGCTATGGAATTTGAGAATCCAGTTATGGAATTTAAATCAGATGAAGATATTGCTTAGATTGGGAGATACCACATGAACGATGATCAGATATCCTTGAGCCGGGCAGAGCAAGCTCTGGAAAACGGTTCTGCTGAAGAGGCAATTCGTATTCTGAAGCGTCTTATACATGAAAAAACCGACAACACAGATGCCAAGGCTCTCCTTGGGGAGGCCTTGATTGAAACTGGGCACCTCGAAGAAGCTGTTTTGGTCCTCGAAGATGTTGTCAGCCAGTTGCCAGATGATTTTGATCTGCAATTTGACCTGGGAACGGTTTATTTCGAACTAGGTCGTCCTGATGATGCTTGTCAGGTTTATGAAAACGTGCTGTCACAAGATCCTGATCAGACCGATGCCCGGGTCAGTCTCGGCTTGATCCATTATCACCAGGAACGTATGGACGAGGCCGAGTCATGCTATCGTCAGGCATTAAAGCGAAACCCTGAGTCTGCTTTTGCGTTGCACTCTCTGGGTGACGTTTGTTTTGCAACGGCACGTAACGATGAGGCCCGTAAATGTTACGAGAAAGCCCTTGAACTTGACACCGAAGACCCGCAGGGCCACTTCAATCTGGCAGAATTCCATTATGACAATGGCGATCTTAAAGAATCGGAAAAGCACTGTCGTCGAGCCCTTACTCTGGATTCAGAATTCTCTTTTGCCTATCTGACCCTGGGAAATATCTGTCTTGATCAGGAACAGATTCAGGAAGCGGTGCAGTGTTTTAAGGAGTTTCTCAAGGCAGAGAAAAGCCCGGCATCTAAAGAGATATGTTCTGAAGTTGCTGCCCTTATAGAAGGGCTTACGTCTGAATTCTAATGTTCCACCTTAGCTTTTGTGGGGGACCATGGTTCGTGGATTAACACTGCTGTTGCTTTTTCAGTTCTGTGGAGAGTTTATCAGTCGCATGCTCGACCTGCCGATTCCTGGTAATGTTCTGGGGATGGGGTTACTCTTGCTTGGACTGATGACAGGCCTTGTCGATATCAAGTGGCTTGAAGAGGCTGCTGAACTACTGCTGTCAAATATGGCACTTTTCTTTGTGCCGGCTGGTGTCGGTGTCATGGTTTATGGTGACTTGATTGCCGCAGAATGGTTGCCGATCAGTGTGGCCACCATTCTGAGTACCTTTGTGGTCATGGCGGTTACTGGTAAGCTTGCCCAAAAGTTGGAAACTCCGGAGCAGGACAATGTGGACTGATCTGGTTGCAACACCTCTTTTCGGTGTCACTCTGACGCTTGTCGTTTACCTGCTGGCTCAGCACCTCTATCGGCGTGTTAAAAATGTGTGGGCCAACCCGGTTTTGGTCTCGATTGTCACAATTATTCTTCTGCTCAAGGGGAGTGGCATCGAATATCATGACTATGCTCGTGGTGGTGATATCCTTTTGTTTCTGCTTGGTCCAACAGTTGTTGCTCTGGCGGTTCCCCTTTACCAGCGTCGTAAAGTGGTATGGCAACACAAACGACCGATCATATTGGCGATCTTTGCCGGGTCATTGGCTTCCATTCTTTCCGCTTGCGGCCTGGCCTGGATTCTGGGGGGAAGTCGCGAGGTCATCCTTTCGCTTGCACCCAAATCAGTAACAACACCGATTGCCATCAGCATTGTCGAAAAAATAGGTGGTATGGCTCCATTAACGGCTGCAATTGTTGTGTTGACTGGTTGTCTTGGCGCTGTCTGTGGTCCGGAGTTTTGTCGGCTTATTGGTGTCACGTCTCCTGTCGCCACTGGTCTGGCCGTGGGAACAGCGGCTCACGGCATTGGTACTGCAAGAATGTTTGAGGTTGATCGTCTGGCTGGAGCAGTGGCTGGCCTGGCGATTGGTCTGAATGGTTTGATGACAACTTTTTTGCTGCCGATTCTGATGGCTTTTACAAACTTCTAGGAGACTAGTGTCCCGTGCGGCTAATCCTATCCTTTAATTATGGCCCTTTTGTCCGCTGTCTGCGTTGCGCCTCTTTGGCTTAACGCACGCTAGGCCTTCATCAGCACGCCTTGACAGCAACCAAAATGTCTCAGAATTATACGTCACGATTAACCGCACGGGACACTAGCAGTTTGTCGGCCTTTCCATTGGTAAAATGTTAAAATAACCGAGCGTTCCCCCCCGCTGAGGCAAAATAACTTATTAGTCATACATTCCGTCAAGTTGATAGGAAAACACTCTTTCTGCCCCACCGTCTCTAAATAGTTCATTTTAAACTATTGCCTGCCACAGTATTGTGGTGCCACAGTATTGTGGCATCTGTGCTCTGAAGTATAGATGTTTTGCAATTAGACTGTTTCTACGTATCTGGATATTTAGATTTCTCCAATGAAATCAGACTGTTTTTAATATATCAAAAAAAAACAGGATTGTCCTTTCCTGTGGCATGAGACTTGTACAGTTTAATAGCAATGGTAGACATAGTCTCATTGGCAAGGACACAAATTGTTTTAATATATGAAAGTCACAAAAGAATGGAGTAGATTTTGGATGTTTTTGCAGAAAAAGGTATAAAAACAGAAAAAGTGGAAGATGTTTTGGGGACTTTTGCTGAGGATGGTATCCGTTTGCTAGAGAGTGATGAACAGCAACGTGTGTTGGTTGTAGAAGATGACCTCAGCCAGGCTCGACTTATTGAACTGATTTTCCAACACAGTGAATTGCCAATTGATTTACATATCGCGAATACTCTTGCCGAAGCCAATACTTTGCTCGATTCAATAACTTTCGATCTGGTGATTACAGATCTTAATCTCCCCGATGGTCTTGGTACTGCCATGCTACCGGACAACCCTATGAACATGACTTTTCCTGTTATATTACTGACGGGGCAGGGAGATGAGGACGTTGCTGTCCGGGCGATTAAGTCTGGAGCTTTTGATTACATTGTCAAGACCGATGATTCTATTAGAGCACTTCCTAATACAGCGGTAAGAGTCCTGCGCGAATGGGGGAATGTGCTGCTTAGACGCGAGATGGAAAAAACATTACGTCAGAAACAACTGGAATTGGAGGAAAAGCACCATGAATTACAGGAGTTATTCAAACAGGTTAGCCAAGGTAAGCGTGAGTGGGAATTAACTATTGACCGGGTCAATGATCTGATTATCCGCACTGACGAACAGGGTAAAATACGCCGCGTTAACCGCGCAGTTATCGAACTGACTGGTCTTAGCTTTTTGGATTTGACAGGTATGCAGATATCAGAGGTATTCAGTGATCTCTCTGTTGACATGATTGAGCACAACAAAATCGAGATACACCACAAACCAACTGGTCGTGTGTTTGTACTTAGCAGTTATTGTCTCGACGACACTGAAATTGGCTCTGGTATGGTGATTGCTGCTCACGAGTACACGGCAATCAGTGAGCTAAATAAACGCCTCAGTGAGTCTAACTTAGAGCTTGGCCAAAAAAGTACAGAGCTCGAAAAGGCTTATCAGGATCTGAAAAATACCCAAATTAAGGTTTTGCATCAAGAAAAAATGGCAACCGTTGGTCAGTTAGCGGCCGGGGTCGCTCATGAAATCAACAACCCGATGGGTTATATCCTGAGCAATCTTTGTACATTAGACAAGTATCTTACTAAGTTAACTGACTACATGATATCTCATGATGAGTCGTTCTCTAGAGTGGCCAATCCCGAACAATTATCAGCGCTTGAAAAGAAGAAAAAGGAAATAAATCTTGATTTCATCCTTAATGATATCGGTGACTTGGTGAGGGAGTCTCTCGAAGGTGCTGAGCGTGTCCGCAGGATCGTTTCCGATCTTAAGGGCTTTTCTCATCAGTCTAAAGATACTGTTGAGTTGACCGATATAAATCGAATGATTGAGGGCCTCATTCCGATTGTATGGAACGAAATCAAATACAAGGCCACATTAAAACGAGACTTCGGTGGATTGCCGCAGATATATTGCCGTCAACGTCTCATTGGACAGGTCATCATCAATTTGCTGATTAATGCGGTACAATCCATCGATAAGCAGGGTGTGATTACATTAAGCACCTGGCATGAAAATGGTACGGTAAGCATCTCTGTAGCGGATACAGGATGTGGTATTTCCGAGGAGATTGCCAAGAAAATTATGGATCCATTCTTTACCACTAAGGAGGTTGGCGTCGGCACTGGCCTAGGTTTAAGCATTTCCTACGATATTATTAAACAACATGGTGGTGAACTGATAGTCGATAGCGTTCTGGGCGCTGGGAGTACCTTTACGGTCTGCTTACCAGTTGAGCCAGTAAGTGACGATGGGGTGTCTGTTGCTATCACTGGTGTGTCGCATGGGATCGACAATCAGTCAGTAACGGATTCACCATGATTACTGTACCTGTATATCACGGTAAGAGGCTGAGATAACCATGAATAAACGAGAGACTCTCCTGATTGTTGATGATGAACCCCATATCATCAACGCTTTGAAGCGTCTGTTGCTTGGCAATGACTTTAACATCCTCCATGCAAACAGTGCCGCGGAGGGCTTGACCCTGGTTCAGCAAAATGAGGTTAACGTGGTGATCTCCGATTACTGTATGCCTGTACGGAACGGAGTTGAATTCCTTTCCCAGGTCAAAATTATTTCCCCCTCGACCGAACGCATCCTGATGACTGCGTTTGCTACAATCGACACAGCAATTGAGGCAATAAACAGTGGTGAGGTTTTCCGCTTTATCATTAAACCCTGGGATAACAAGTTGCTTCTTAATGCTATCGATGACTGCCTGATGCACCAGCGCTTGGTGAACACTCTGAAGCTCGGTGAGGAACGTATGTTTCACACTATGGCGCGCATGGTAGAATTAAAAGATCCCTACACGCGTGGCCATTGTCAGAGAGTTGCTAACTGTTCGGTTGCTATTGCCGATGTTCTTGATCTCAATAAGGCAATTAAAAAAGAGATCCTCTGGGGTGGTTGGCTCCACGACTGTGGTAAGGTCGGCGTGCCTGAAAAAATTCTCAACTTTCCTGGTAGGCTATCAGATCAGGACCTTAAGCTTATACACAGACATTCCGAATGGGGAGCCTCTGTGGTTTCAGAGGCTGGTCTCTCCAGGCAAGTTGTTAATATTGTTATGTATCATCATGAACATATTTCCGGTGGTGGATATCCGCTTGGGCTGAAAGGTGAAGATATCCCGCTAGAAGCGCGGATCGTGGCGGTAGCAGATGTTTTTGATGCTCTTTCTACTGACCGACCCTATCGTTCAGGTTTTCCAATGGACAAGGTAAGGCGCATTATGGCAGAGATGAGAGGGGATATTCTTGACCCAAAACTGCATGATATACTGTTTGATAATTTTGAAAAAGTGTTTTATGAAATGCACGCACCAATAGAGAAAAATACAGGTTTTAAAGGTGTATCTGTACGCCAGGCAAGCCTTAATTGATTGAGATGAACCAGTAAAATGAGTGGTAATAGGGGGTTGTTTAACACGGGTCGATTCTCTGTATGAAAGCAAATAACCTGAGGAGAATATTATGGAAACCAGGATTCTGATTGTTGACGATGAGCCACATGTGCTCAAGGCACTCACAAGAACGTTATACGACGAGGATTATGAAGTCATGACTGCCGAAAGTGGCGATGTGGCTCTGGAAATGGCACGACGATACACGTTCAAGGTGGTTATCAGTGATGAACGCATGCCTGGGATGCATGGTTCCGAATTGCTTGGAATGATCAGTGTGCGTCAGCCTGAAGTGGTCAAGATGCTTCTGACCGGCTATGCTTCAGTCGAGTCTGCAATCACGGCCGTCAACGATGGTGATATCTCTCGCTTTCTGGTCAAGCCTTGGGATGATTTCGAACTGAAAATGTCGATTCGCATGGGTATCGATAAATATGACCTTGAAATGAAAAATCGTAAATTGCAGGCACTTGTGCGTACCCAATACTACAAGCTTCGAGGTCATATGAATCTGGAGATTCCTAATAGTGAACTGGAGCAGGTTGTTAAAGATTTAAATGAGGAAGAAATCAGCAACCTGGTCAAGGAGTGCGATATAGACGTCCAAGTTGGTTGGGTCGTGAAGGATTAAGAATGGTTTCGCTGAATAATATTGAGATGGTGGCATTAAGGGCGAAGATTTTTAATGACTGATTTTCTGATCAACATAGGTTACAACCTGTCCATTTTGCTCAGCCTGGTACTGGTTTTTGTCTATCTTCGCCAGGAGATACCCAAAGCTAAGCGGATGGGCCCGGTTTTTTGGGGTGTGCTGTTTGGTATTGTAGCAATTTTTAGCATGTTAACGGCCTTTGTTTACAGGCCTGGGATTTTATTTGACAGTCGCAGCATTGTGATTTTTCTCGCCAGCTTGTTCGGTGGGCCAGTCACAGGTATCCTGGCTATGGCGATCGCCGGAACATATCGTTTGTTGGTTGGCGGTATCGGTATGTTCGCCGGTGTGGCAACTATCCTGGTTACAGGGGTATTCGGCGTCTGTTGCCATTATTTGATTCGCCGCCACAACTGGCCTCCTTCCCCATTGCAGCTGTGGGGTCTCGGTTTGGTTGCGCACATAATGGTGTTTGTCTGTACGCTGCTGCTACTCAAGTCGTTATGTATGACGTTAATTGTCGACTTGGCGATACTGTTACTTGTTGTCTACCCGTTGGTCGTGCTTCTTCTCGGCTCGATCCTTGTGAGAGGGGAAGATTTGTCTTCCAACTTGTCGCGCCTGAAGCATGCTGAATGGCTTTTCGAGCAGGCTCAAATATTGACCCGTTACGGTAGCTGGGAATACCAGATTGAAAGCGGCAAGCTGATTGCTACACAGCACTTTCACCACCTGCTTGGATTACCGCAAAACCATGAGACACTCCTTTTTCAGGACATTATCGAAAGATTCCACAATGAAGATCGGGAAACAATCCGGTATGTGTTTGATACTGCTATTGATGAAGCGAAAGAATTTGATATTGAGGGACGATTTAAGACTGGTGCTGGCCATGATATCTGGCTGCGCCTCGTCGGTAAGCCGATTGTCCGCAAGGGAACAGCAGTTCATCTGGTCGGCAATCTGATTGATATAACCAGGCGCAAAACCATTGAACTCGATTTAAAAGCCAGTGAAGAGCGTTTGCAGGCAATCCTTGAGCACACTCGGTCACTGATCTGTATTTGTGATCTGGAAGGAAAGGTTATTCTTGCAAATCGCCGCTTCGAGGTGTTGGATATGCGTACTGAGGACTTGGTCGGGCAAGTCTTGTATGAATCACTACCACTCAAAGAGGTCTACTCACTCGAACAATGGCTTGATGATTTATCGCTCCTGTTTGCTGATCAGCAGGTCGAAATCGAAGAAGAGTTACTACATGCCGATGGTACAGTCCATACTTATCTGGTCAGTAAATTTCTGCTTGTTGCTTCTAATGAATGTCCGTATTCTGTCTGTTATATTGCTGCTGATATCTCTGATCTGTGCCGTACGCTTGAAGAACGGCAAGTTTTAGCCAATGAATTGAAGTTAAAGAATGACGAACTGGAACGATTCACCTATTCGATTTCTCATGATTTGAAGGCACCATTGCTGACTATCAGTAGCTTCTCCGGGTTGCTTGGCGAGAACCTTACGTCTGGAAACAATGATCATAAAGTTGAGATGCTCAAACACGTGCGTGATGCTGCTGAAAAAATGCGACATATGATAGATGGACTTCTCGAGCTGTCTAAGGTTGGACGGACAGTTGGTGAAATGGTTCCGGTTAACCTCGTCAAGCTGATTGAGGAAACCCTGCAGTTGCTCGAAGGTGATCGCCGCAAGTCTGGCGCTCAAATCTTGATTGCACCAGATATTCCGACAGTTCCTGGAGATGAGTTGCGCTTAGGTCAGGTCATGCAGAACCTGTTGCAAAACGCGTTTAAGTTTGCCGATCAGGATCGTTCGCTACAGATCGATATCAATTGGACTAAAGAGCCCTCTGGTGGGCTAGTTGTGTCATTCGGTGACAATGGACGTGGGATCAAACCAAGTGAACTGCAGCGGATTTTTACACTATTTGCTCATGGCGATAGCTGCGAAGGAGGTTTCGGAATCGGTCTGGCGCTGGTGCATCGAATCATGGAAAAACACGGTGGCTCAGTTTGGGCTGAATCAGCTGGTGATGGGACTGGTACTACATTCTTCTTACGTTTTCCTCATATATCAGTAGTAGAAGGCAGTGAAACTGTTTTAGACCAAAAAGTAGCAGCATCGACAAAACTTACTGAGTGTTGATGTTTCGAGAGCTTTCGTTGCATCTGGAACACCTAATCGTAATGAGGGTGATGAACAAAATGATATCAATCGTTCACGTTGAGGACAACCTGGCACATGCCGTTCTTGTAAAGCAATATTTTGATATGTTGGATCCTCAAATAGAGATTATTCATCTGTTGGACGGTGAAGCCGCCCTGAACTACCTGCTGAGTAGGTCTGTAGATGTCGACCTGCCCAGCATGGTCTTGCTTGATCTGCGTCTGCCAAAGATTAGTGGCCTGGAGGTTCTGCGCAGGGTGAGAGAAGTAGGCACGTTGCATGCTTTGCCAATGATCGTTCTGAGCACTTCCTGCTCCAAGGATGATATAGATAACGCGTATCGATACGGGGCTAATAGCTATCTGGTCAAACCCCTTGATCCAGAAAGTATGCGCGCCATGATCCAGTCAATTTATAATCACTGGCTTAGCTGGAACGTTGTTAAAGAATAACTTTAATTCTAATTGATATTATGGAACAGGTATGACAGATAACCTTTTAGCTATTTTGATAGTTGAGGATGACCCCACCCATCAAAAGTTGCTCATGTACCATCTACGTACCGCTTTTCCTGATATAGAATTGACTATTGTCGCTACTCTGGCAGAAGCTCGTGAGGCAATTGTTTCATCCTGTCCTGATATTGCATTCGTCGATCTGAATTTACCCGATGGCCGAGGGGTTGACCTGTTGGCTGAAGGTGGCTGCCTCGATAGTTTTCCGGTGATTATTTTGACCAGCCAGGGGGGAGAAGATATAGCTGTCGAGGCAATCAAGAAGGGTGCCACTGACTACGTGGTTAAATCAGAATCGGCTTACGCAGACATTCAGCATTGTATCGAACGGGCTCTACGTGATTGGTATAATGTGTCTGCAAGAAAGATAGTTGAAAGTGATTTGCGCAACAATGAAGTAAAGTACCGTCGTTTGTCTCAGGAATTTCAGGCTATTCTGGAAGGAATCTCAGCTTCAATTGCTTTGATCGATTCGCAGTTTCGCCTGGTTTGGGCCAACCGTGCCGCCATAGATAGATCGTTTCCCGGAAAAGTCTGGCAAGAAGGGATCCCCTGTTTCGATTTCTGGTGGGGGAACGACGAACCCTGTTCTGGTTGTCCAGTCCACGAGGCATTTCAAACCGGCCTGCCCGCCGAGGAAGTCAAGGAGTACGACAATGGACGAACTCTGGCTATGCGTGCCTTCCCAATGCTGGCTCAGGAAGGTAGTGTCTCTAACGTGATCCTGTTATCCAATGACATTACCGAGAAAGTTCAGTTGCGGGCTGAAACCATGCACTCCAGTCAGCTTGCAGCTCTGGGGGAACTGGCCGCAGGGGTCGCCCACGAAATCAATAACCCGTTGAACGGTGTTATCAATTATGCTCAGATGCTGCATGACAGTAATCTGCACGAAGAGGAGAGGGCGCTTGCACAGAGTATTATCAGCGAGAGCTCTCGAATCGCTGAGATTGTCAGTAATCTGCTGACCTTCTCACGCAAACCACAAGATGAACCACAGTTGCTGTCTTTGGCTGAAGCCATGGATGGCGTCCTGAAATTAACTGCTGTCAAATTGCGACAAGACAACATTATCATTGAAATAGATATCGACGCTGACTTGCCTCTGCTGGTCGGTCATTATCAAACTATTCAACAGGTATTCCTTAATATTATCAGCAACGCAAGTTATGCGCTTAACCAGAAATTTCCGGGAACGGATCCAAACAAGCGACTACTGATCACTATGAGTCGCTTTGAGAGTAAGGGCCTCCGTTGGTTGCGTACCACGATTACCGATCAAGGTACAGGTATAGCGGCGGACATTCTTGCCAAGGTTTGTGATCCGTTTTTTACCACCAAGCCCCAAGGTAGAGGGACTGGCTTGGGGATGAGCATCTCTCATGGGATCATCAAATCTCATGATGGACGATTGTTGCTGAGCAGTGTTCTTGGCTCAGGAACCAAGGTTGTGATTGATCTGCCGATAAATTAGTTTCCATCAGGAAACCCTGGATGTAAAGAACTTGTAAGAGGAGTGAAGCTATGAGCGGAATCTTTCTGGTAGTCGATGACGAAAAGAGTCTGCGACTTACTTTTGAGAGTTTTCTGAAAAACGCCGGTTACCAGGCCATATCGGCAGCTAGTTACGACGAGGCAATGGCCTTGCTGGATAACCACCAGGACTGTGATGTGATCTTCAGCGATATTATGCTTGGAGGCCGCACCGGGATTGATCTTCTGCGAGAATTGCGTAGTCGAGGTCTGAATACCCCGGTGGTTATGGTGACTGGTTACCCGCAAATGGATTCGGCCGTCGAGGCGATCCGTCTTGGCGCATTTGATTATCTGACCAAGCCTGTTACCAAGGATTTACTCTTGCGCACGGCCGAGAAAGCGCTGCAATTCAAACGCCTGCGTGATGAAAATGAGGAGTTTCAGGCCTATATCGAAGGCATATTCCGCAGTGTTGATGACGCTATTATAACCGTCGATAGTGATGGTGTCGTTGTTGCCTTCAACGATGCTGCTGAAGTGCTCTGTAATCTCACCGCCGAACAGATCGGCCAACCCGCGAAAGCTGTGCCAGCATGTGCTCTGCCTGCTTTGCAGACGCTCATGCACAGCACTTTGCGTGATCGACAGCGTTGTAACGTTAAACGTCTCAAGGTCTCATTTCGTAACAACCAGACTTGTGTGGTTAATGCTACCAGTACACCGTTGATTCTGGCCTCTGGCAAATTTTCGGGAGCAATTCTGGTCTTGCGCGATGAAACACGTCTGAGTAATCTGGAGCGCACCTTGAAAAGCAGACAGCAGATGTCCTGCATGGTCGGCAAGAGTGCTGTCATGCAGGATGTCTTCTCTCTAATTGAAGACCTTGTTGATGTGCCATCAACTGTTCTGGTGAACGGTGAATCGGGAACTGGCAAGGAGCTGGTTGCAGAAGCTCTGCATTTTATGGGTGAACGCCGTGATGGGCCGATGGTTAAGGTCAACTGTGCGGCATTAACAGATACATTACTGGAAAGCGAACTCTTTGGTCATGTACGTGGCGCTTTTACCGGGGCTATACAGTCACGGGAGGGACGTTTCCAGAAAGCGAACGGTGGCACTATTCTGCTCGATGAGATTGGCGACATCTCCCTGGGTATGCAGACCCGTTTGTTGCGAGTTCTTCAGGAAAAACAGATCGAGCGAGTTGGTGATTCGACACCGATCGATATTGATGTGCGGGTGGTTGCTGCTACCAATCAGGATCTTCTTGCCAAAATAAGAAGAGGTGAATTTCGCGAAGACCTTTACTACAGGCTCAAAGTTATTACTGTTGAGCTTCCCCCATTACGTGACCGTCGAGAAGACATTCCCCTGTTTGTTGAACATTTTCGCCTGCAACTTAACCAGGAACTGAATCGTTCGGTTGATCAGATCTCACCTGAAGTCATGGACCTGTTTATGGAATATCGCTGGCCTGGCAATGTTCGTGAACTCAAACATGTTCTTGAACACGCCATGATACGTTGCCGGGGTGCGCTGGTGGATGTCGGGCATCTGCCACAGGAACTTCGTCGCGGTAGCGTAAGTTTGCTAACACGAAGCGGTTCGGAGGAGGATGCTATCCGAGATGCGTTACGCAGAGTTGGTGGAAATCGTTCCAGGGCCGCCAAACTTATGGGCATTGATCGCAAGACGCTTTACCGTAAATTAGACAAATACTCGATTGTCGTTGGTGATGTTGTTGATTATTAACTTTGCTACCAGTCGGCTCATCAATGAACAACCGTCATAGACTCATGGCTAATGACTTCGATAATATACTGAACAAACTTAAGCAGGTGCGAGGGATTGATTTCAGCGGCTATCGCACCAATATACTTGTTGGGTTTTCTGGGTAAGTATTTTGATCCGGTCGCGGACAGCTTTAGGGTAAAGCCCCCTATTCGCAAGATGGTCAACTTGTCACGGGATGACCTGACTTCTACCAGAACCTCATCACCGATGGAGAGTGTGTTCGGCGAGTTTGATATTATCCTCTGTCGCAATGTTCTGATCTACTTTAACAAAGAGTTGCAAAACCAGATCATGAATAAATTCCTGCGTTCTCTTGCTCCCGGAGGCTATCTGGTTTTAGGGATTTCCGAGCCGCTTGGCAATGAAGTCGAGCACCAGTTCAGTGTTGTGAACCGCAAAAACAGAATATATAAGAAGCGTATGATGTAAGCATACTGAGATTAGCCGTTTGCTTGATTTGTAAGGAGTACCACACGGGTTCAGCTTTTCGTTTCAAGAAGGTTCGAACTTGGTTGACACTCTGGCTACTTTCCCTGGCACTCTTGCCATTAATAATCTCCAGCACCATTAGCTATTCTCAACGGGTTGCGGCGATTCAGCAACAGGGGATCGCCAAATTGACCGCCATTCGTGACATTAAGGTCAATCAAATAGAGACCTGGATCGACGAAAGAAACTGGGATTTGAATGTCATATCCAGCGATCACGAAATCAGACGAATAGCGGAAGCGCTGGACAAGGTTCAGCGTACTGTTGAAGACCAGCAATATATAATAGTTACACGAGAGTTGTTGCAGAGATATGTGGGCCAGTACAGTGAGCTTTTTATCGTTGATGCAAAAGATGGCAAAGTCATCCTGTCCACAGATAAACATTACGAGGGTGATTCGAGGAAAAAGGACCTTTGTTTCACAGAGCCTCTTCAGTCCGAAAGTTTTTTTATCAAAGACATCTATTTTTCGAAAGCCCTCAAGACTCCGGCAATGGCCTTTTCGATCCCAATCTTCGATCTCAGAGACGACTCGCGTATCAACGCAATTCTGGTTGCACGAGTTGATGTGAAAAAGTCGATTTATAGACTTTTGCTGGATCGAACCGGTATGGGAAAAACCGGTGAAACCCTGATTGTCAACAAAGATGGCCTGGCCTTAAACGAGCTGAGATGGTATGAAAACGCGCCGCTTAATCTGGTCATTAACGCCGAACCCGCACTATTGGCATCGCAGGGACATACCGGAGTTATAGAGATTAATGATTACCGGGGTGAAGAAGTGCTAGCAGCATACAAGTACGTTCCGAAAACCGGCTGGGGATTTGTCGCCAAGCAGGATATGACAGAAGTGTACGCCCCTGTTCAGGCAATGCTTTTAAATCTTTTGATCGTTTTTGCCCTATCCACCCTGGTAATTGTTTTCTGCTCATTTTATATCGCGGGAAGGATCGTTACGCCAATTTTGAGGATGAAAGATGTTTCGGTCCGTCTGCAGGAAGGTGAATTATCTGCGCGTAACTCTATTGATAGCAATGATGAATTTGGTTTTCTGGCCAAGGCAATCAACGAAATGGCCGTTTCGATTGAATCGCAGATAAAAGTTCAGAATAACAGCAGTCAAATTATCAAAGCACTTGTTGTCTCAGATGATTTAAGCGATTTCTCCTATATATTGCTGAAAAACCTGCTGGCGATTACTGACTCCAGCCTGGCTGCTTTCTATTTGCTGAGCAATGATGGAGAAACCTTTGAAGCTTTGACTTCAATCGGTGCCGATACCCACACATTGCAATCATTTGATGCAGAATGTCTGGAAGGCGAATTTTGGACTGATGGCTATTTTGCAAGTACTGTAGGCAAGCATGGTAACAAGGATACGATAGGAAAGTATGTGAAGAGCCAAGG
>Ga0256834_1000952_pt1 | contig 20272 bp, 17 predicted proteins | sample 4281140metaG_FD_190536 | JGI IMG/M metagenome (GOLD analysis project Ga0256834, IMG submission 190536) | Hydrothermal vent microbial communities from East Pacific Rise, Pacific Ocean - 4281-140 | ecosystem: Environmental > Aquatic > Marine > Hydrothermal vents | place: Pacific Ocean: East...
TATGTCGCAATCGCCGATGTAAGCGCCTATGTTATTTCAGGCTCAGATATAGATAAAGAGGCATATACAAGAGGCAATTCGGTATATTTCCCTGATAGAGTCGTGCCAATGTTGCCTGAGCGAATTTCAAACAATCTTTGCTCATTGATTGAGGGCGAGCAACGCCCAGCCATGGCATTGAGAATGGTATTTGATAAAGATGGCAATAAGTTAAGCCATCAATTTCATCGAGTTATCATGCGCTCAAATGCTAAACTAAGCTATCAGCAAGCGCAAAATGCCATAGATGGGCAAAGCAATGGAATCACCGCCCCATTATTAGAAACGATATTAAAACCACTCTGGGCAGCATATGCCGCCATGGCAAAAGCTCGCAATAAACGTGGACCGCTAGAGTTAGACCTACCAGAGAAAAAAATCATTCTTAATGATAAGGGTATGGTGGAGAGAATATTTATTCCACCAAGATTAGAAGCGCATCGCCTGATTGAAGAAATGATGATTGCCGCCAATGTTTGCGCCGCACAGACTTTAGAGCAGTCAAAATCGCCGCTACTCTATCGAGTTCACGATGTGCCGGGGCGGGAAAAGCTGATTGCTTTACGAGAATTTTTAGCCTCATTAAAAATGTCATTTTCAAACTCAGATGCAATCCGTCCAGATCATTTCAACCAAACGCTTAGAAGCGCCAAGAAGAATGATAAATCTGACCAAGTTAATGAAATGGTCTTACGATCGCAATCACAAGCCGAATATTCGCCAATAAACTACGGACATTTTGGTCTCAACCTCGACAGATACGCTCATTTCACCTCGCCAATCCGCCGATATTCTGATTTAATAATCCATAGAGCATTAATCAGCGCTTTAGAGCTTGGAGAAGATGGGTTAAGCGAATTTGATATTCAAAGGCTTTCCACTACCGCCCAACACCTCAGCTCAGTTGAGCGAAGAGCAATGGCGGCCGAGCGAGAAACCACCGATAGGTTAGTCGCCTATTTCATGAGCGATAAGATTAACGCAATTTTCAAGGGACGAATCGCTGGTTTAGTAAAATCAGGGCTATTTGTAAGACTGCATGAAAGCGGAGCAGATGGATTTGTGCCTGCATCATCATTAGGCAGCGATTATTTCCGCTATATTGAAGATCAACAAGCAATGATTGGCGAGCGGACGGGTGAGAGATTCCAACTTGGCGACGATGTAGAGGTGAAATTATTAGAAGTAGCCCCATTAGCAGGTGCATTGCGTTTTGAGGTAGTCTCAAAAGGAGAGATGGTCGCTCCGCTGAAAAGCAGAGGCGCAAGAAGAGGCGCAAAACCATATAAAAGAAGCAGGCGAAAAACGAAATAATATCTACTTGACTTTTTAGTGCAAATCACTAGGTTGCGCCCAACTAATTCAAAAATGCTATTCGTTTAGCAATGCTATATTACAGGAATAACAAATGGCCAAATCAAGTTCAGTAAAAATCAAACTAGTTTCAACTGCCGATACTGGTTTTTATTATGTAACAAAAAAGAACGCTCGTACAATGACAGAAAAAATGGTCAAGAAAAAATATGACCCAGTTATTCGTAAGCATGTTGATTTCAAAGAAGCTAAAATTAAATAATTTTTCTTTATTTATTTAGAATAAAAAAACCCGCTCTTAAATTTTAAGAGCGGGTTTTGTAGTTTTGACTGACCAAACTAAACAAAAGTCCAATTTGGCCAGCCGCCCCACGAACTCAGGAGTTGCGGCGGACCTGAGCAAAGTAACCGTAGGGTAACTATATGTTCGTATGTCTCTGACTAATTACTAGGCGAATATGAACATTTGCGTTAAAATAATATTTACCCCAAGCAACACAAATCAACAAGCAATTTCAATCACTTGAACACCTGTTTCGATATTAATGATGAATAATAATGATTAATTTTAGGATTTAACTATGTTTAAGCTGCATCAAAAACAACTCGGTTTCGCCCACTATCTTTTGCATGATAAAGTGCAACATCAGCTCGTTTCAAAAGTTTATCAGGCATATCATAACCCTCTAAATTCAACGAAACACCTACACTTACAGTGATAGCAATTGATTGATTGCTACGAGTAGCAAAATGAGAATTTTCAACAGCAGCTCTCACCCGTTCAGCAATATTTGCCGCATCATCTTGCGAAGTGTCTGGCATAAGAACCACAAATTCTTCGCCACCGTATCGACAAGGCAAATCCACCCCACGCACATTTTGCTGAATTCTATAAGCAAAATCTTTTAAAATATCGTCACCTGCCTCATGCCCATAAGTATCATTCACTGCTTTGAAATGATCTATATCAAGCATCATAACCGCCATTTTGCGTCCCTGCTGTTGCGCTTTTGAGAGCATAACATCTAAATGCCGATCAAAATAACGGCGATTATATAGACCCGTTAAATCATCAATAATTGCTAATTGCATTGCGCTACTCACACTATCACGCAATTCTGCGGCATATCTAAAACGTCTAATTTGGGTACGAACTCGAGCTACTAATTCATGGTGCTCAACTGGTCGCATGATAAAATCATTTACGCCCAGCTCTAATGCTCGCACAACCTGAGCTTTATCAGCCTCATCAGATACTAAAATAATTGGTACATTTCGCCCCTGATCTAAAGCTCTCATTTGTGAGCAAACTCGAAGCGGATCAAAGCCATCAAGCGCCATTGACAGAATGATTAATTCATAACTTTTTTCGGCCAATGCAATTACTGCTTGCGAGGGATCTCCAAGAATATCAACTCTATGATTAACCTCTAAGCCCTGTTTCAAACGTGCAGCATGATTTACATTAGTATCAACAATTAACACGTTACTTCCATCAACTGTGATTGTATCCATCACTCTTAGTGAATCCTCAACCGCAATTTGCTGACCAGTTTCTGCACGAGCCCTAAGCTCATCAGTAAGGGTTTTTAGCCTAACTAAACTTTTTACCCTTGCTAAAAGTTGAACAGAATCAATAGGTTTTGATAAAAACTCTTCTGCCCCTGCTTCAAGCCCTGCAATTCTATCTTGCGGCTGATCAAGCGCAGTAACCATTACAACTGGTATGTGATGAGTGTGTGAATCAGCTTTTAGTTTTTTACAAACTTCAAAGCCGTCCATGCCGGGCATCATCACATCAAGCAATATTATATCTACATCTTCATTAGCGCAAATATCTAACGCCTCTTGCCCAGAAGTTGCCGTTAAAACCGTATAATATTCAGCCATTAGGCGAGTTTCTAGCAGTTTAATATTTATTGGAATATCATCAACAATTAACACACGCGCAGTCATTTATTAGTCCTTACTCTATACTCAACACCTAACTATGCAGGCCCTATAAAATCTTCAATAGTCGCCAAAAAATGTGGCACTGAAATTGGTTTAGAAATATAACCCTCACAGCCAGAATTCAAAATTCTTTCTTCATCACCTTTCATTGCAAAAGCAGTAATTGCAATGATTGGAATATTTGCAGTTTCATCATGTTCTTTCATCCACTGCGCCACTACCAAACCTGAAACCTCTGGCAACTGAATATCCATTAAAATTAAATCGGGAATATTGTTACGCGCCAAATCAAGCGCCTCCATGCCATTGCTAGTTTGAATTATAGAATATCCACGAGATTCAATAAGATCATGGAAGAGCTTCATATTCAGCTCATTATCCTCTACAATCATCACAGTTTTTGCCACAATATAATCTTTCTCTAAAATAAGCATTTATTTGAAAGAAAAATATCACTAAAACATTAAAAAAATCACAAATGACATATCATTTGTTAGGGGGAAAAAATAAATGAGTATTAATGGTGAACAAATGGTTGAGATTAATACTTTAGCGAGCAATTGCCTGACATTTCTTGCCAATGATGTAAAAGAACTTACCGCTTTTATGGACTTTGCTGGTTATGAGACACAGGGGTTACGCAAAGCCGTCGGCACAAAGGAATTAAACCTTGCACTATTTGAATATTTTGCCAAAAATGATGCGCTATTGATGGCTATGAGCGCTAACTTTGATACAGATGAGACACGTTTTATCTATCTTTGGCAACACATGAGCAATTAATGGAAAACGACATTCAATTTCATTTATGCAAAGATTGCTTTGAATTTTACCAAGCGCAAAACCCACCTAGCCGTTGTATAAAATGTGGCTCTCCACGGATATTATCGCATTCAGAACTCAATGATTTAACTATGGCGCATGTAGATTGCGATGCCTTTTTTGCTTCGGTTGAAAAACGAGATAGACCAGAGCTGGCAGCAGTGCCAGTAATTATTGGTGGCGGAAAACGAGGAGTAGTTTCTACTTGTTGCTATATTGCCCGCCAAAGCGGCGTTCACTCAGCTATGCCCACCCATCAAGCAAAAAAACTTTGCCCAAAAGCAGTTTTTATCAGACCTAACATGAATAAATATGTAGATGTTAGCAAGCAAATCCGCTCATTAATGAACGAATTAACCCCACAAGTTGAGCCGCTTTCAATCGATGAAGCTTTTCTTGATCTTAGCGGCACTCAAAAAACACACAAAGCAAACCCATCCCAAATGCTTGCCAAATTTGCACAAAAAGTAGAACAACAAATTGGCGTTAGTATTTCTATTGGTCTTAGCCATAATAAATTTCTTGCAAAAATGGCATCTGATTTAGATAAACCACGAGGTTTTGCAATTATTGGTAAGCAAGAAACATTAGAATTTCTTGCTCCAATGCCTATTTCAAAAATTTATGGCGTAGGTAAAAAATTCACCAAAATGCTAAATAAAGACGGATTTATAAATATTGGGCAACTGCAAAATCATCCAATTGATGATTTGAAAATGCGTTATGGTGAGATGGGAATTAGATTATCGCAACTATCTAATGGGCAAGACACACGAATAATCAGTACAAGTTCAAAAATAAAATCCGTTAGTAACGAGACAACATTTGTGAAAGACATTTCAGATTTCGAACAATTATCAGTAAAATTATTAGCATTATGCGAGCAAGTATCAGATCGCTTAAAATATAAAAAAATCACTGCAAACACTATTACGTTAAAATTGCGTACATCTGATTTTAAGTTACGAACAAGGTCAAAACAATTCACAACCCCCACCCAATTAGCTCATGTTATGTATGAAACCGCCCAAAATTTGTTAATAAAAGAGGTAGGGGGAACGTCATTTCGCTTGATTGGTGTTGCAATGTCTGGTCTAGAAAACAACATTCAGGACGACCCAATAGATTTGCTTGAACCAAAAATTGCTCTAAAGGCAGCGGCCGAACGAGCAATAGACAAAGCTAGAAATAAATTTGGAAATAATGCAATCATACGTGGTAAATTATTTTCGAAATCAAAGAAAAAGGATAAATAAAATGAGCGCATATGACAAATTGAAACAATTGGGCATTGAATTAACTAAACCTGCAACTCCTGCAGCTAATTATTTACCTATAAAAAAATCTGGCAATAATATTTACATTTCTGGGCAACTTAGCACAAATTCAAATGGCTTGATAAAAGGGACAATGGGCAAAGATATCACCCTAAAAGACGGGCAAACTGCTGCAAAATTTTGCGCTATTTCAATATTTTCGCAAATAGTTCATAATGCAAATATAGAGATAGACGATATAAAATCATTCGTAAAATTGACGATATTAGTTTCCTCTACTCCAGAATTTATAAATCATCATCTAGTTGCAAATGGTGCTTCAGATTTTATAGTTGAAATTTTAGGCGACAAAGGAAAACATGCCCGAGCCGCATTTGGCGTATCCGCCTTACCTCTTGGTGCAGCAGTTGAAATTGAAGCAATTATTGAGGTTTAACAATTGACTAAAAAACGCCAAGCAACCGCTGACTCTATTAAAAAACTTATTGCAAAACCAATTGCTCATCGTGGGCTGCATAATAAAAAAAGTGGCATCATTGAAAACTCATTTTCTGCTTTTGAAAACGCAATAAATGCTGGATATTTCATAGAATGCGATCTTCAGTTAACAAAAGATAATCAGGCTATTGTTTTTCACGATGATAGTTTGGAGCGGCTTTGTGAGCAACAAAGAAATATTGCGGATATTGATTTGGCTGAAGCAAAAAATATCACTCTTAAAAACAGCACAAATAAAGATAAGATTCAAAGTTTTGCTCAAATGCTTGAGCAGGTAAACGGACAAGTTGCAATATTTATTGAATTAAAAGCACAACAAGGAGAGCGCAATATTATACTTGCAAAAGCAGCAGTAGAGGCTTTGCGAAATTATCGAGGAGATGCCGCAATCATATCTTTTTCTCCAATAATTCTTGGGGCGGTTAAAAAATTTGGTTTTCAAAATCCCACAGGAATAGTTGTAGAAAAATTCACCTCAGATAGCGCTAAAACAAAACTATCATGGTTGGAAAGATTTTACCTGCGCCATATGTTGCACTTTTTTACATCAAAATTTGACTTTATTGATGCCGATCATAAGGCGCTTGATTTGCCCATCATAAAATTCTTACAAAAATTGGGTTTTTTTACAATTTGCTGGACAATTAAATCACAAAATCAAGCAGATATAGCACTAAAAAAATGCGATCAAATATGCTTTGAAGGCTTTATCCCGAAAGAAAAAACATGATTAAATATGACAATGACAATATTTTTGCAAAAATTATTGCAACAGAAATCCCATGCGCTAGGGTTTTTGAAGATGATAGTTTTTTAGTTTTTATGGACGTTATGCCTATGTCAAAAGGGCATTGTCTTGTAATACCTAAAGCACCTTCAAGAAACCTGCTAGATGCTGATCCGTCAAATTTGCCTAGCCTTATTCAATTGGTACAAAAAATTGCAAAAGCTACAAAAAAGGCAATGAATGCCGATGGCATAATCATTCAACAGTTTAATGAAGAAAGCGCAGGGCAAACTGTGTTTCACCTGCACTTTCATATAATTCCAACTTATCAAGGAAAAAAAATAAATCGCCATGCAGAAAAAATGTCTGATTTTGCTGAATTAGCAAACTTGGCTATGCAAATCTCAGAGCAACTATAGTTATTGGAATTAGGCATGCTAGACTAAGCACTCGCTTTTTTATCAAAAAACCTAGTTTGAAATTCAGGTAAATATCTGGGCTGCACCCGCACAATAAATATTGTCCCTTGTTCGTCTGGCTGCTTGCGTTCTAGCACTTCTGAATGCGAATATACCCAGCCAATATCAGCACTTTTTTCATGCGGAATTAGAATTTTTAACTCTTGGGCATTTTTTGCGAGGGTGTTTTCTATTACCCCTAATAATTCATCAACCCCCTGCTCACTCACCGCTGACACCGCCATATGCGCCTCAACTTCGCCGACTGTTTTAATGCTCTCTAATGCTTCATCACTAACAAGGTCAATCTTATTCCACACTTCAATTAATGGCGTATTTTGGGCATTTACCCCAAGACTAGCCAATACAGACAGCACATCTGTCGCTTGCGCCGCATTATCTTGGCTTGAAATATCTCGCACATGCAAAATTATGTCTGCTTGAATTACTTCTTCTAATGTTGCACGAAATGCTGCAATTAAATCAGTAGGTAAATCGGCGATGAAACCAACTGTATCAGATAGCATAATGTCACGCCCAAAGGGTAATGTAACTCGCCTTACTGTTGTATCCAGTGTTGCAAAAAGTAGATTTTTTGCTTTCACCTTTGCGCCTGAAATTAGATTAAAAAGGCTAGATTTGCCAGCGTTTGTATATCCTACTAACGCAACAATTGGGTAAGGAACTGCATCTCTTGGTTGGCGTTGAAGATGGCGGGTTTTGGCTACTTTTTTTAACTTTTTTTCTAACTTAATAATACGCTCTTGGATTTGGCGCCTATCACTTTCAATTTGGGTTTCACCCGGTCCACCTGTGAATCCGCCGCCACCTCTTTGTCTTTCAAGGTGTGTCCATGAGCGAACAAGGCGACCTTTTTGATAGTTTAAGTGTGCCAATTCGACTTGCAAGACACCTTCACGGGTTGCGGCTCGTTCGCCAAAAATTTCTAAAATTAACGCTCGCCTATCAAGCACTTTTGCGCCAATTTTTGTTTCAAGGTTTCGTTGTTGAACGGGGCTTAATGCGGCATCAACCAGCACTAGTTCTATTTCCTCAGATTTAACTTTCTCAGTAAGATTCTCTACATGCCCGCCACCAATGAAGGTTGCTGGGCGCACTTCTCTTACTTTAATAATTTCGCTAAATATAATATCAAGACGAATGGCACGAGCAAGCCCTGCAAATTCAGCAAGCCTAACGTCAATATCACGTTTTTGTAAATTTTGATACAAATCTGGGCAGACAAGAGCCACACGAGTGGGTGCGCCTTGTTGATCTACTAGCTTTTTCTCACGTTGAAAATCTACGCCTGCGCCATCGTTTGGCTTATTGCTCTTAGTCGTTTTCGCCTCCGCCCTGCTCTTGCTCAAACAGATGAATTGGCTCACTTGGCATTATGGTTGATATTGCACTTTTATATACCAGTTGCGATTGCGAATCTCGGCGTAACAATACACTAAAACTATCAAACCAAGTAATCATGCCAGAAAGCTTCACGCCATTAACTAGAAATATTGTTACTGATATTTTTTCTTTTCTGACATGGTTTAGAAATGTGTCTTGTAGATTTTTAGAATTTTTATCATTGGACATTATTTGTCTCTTTCTTTTGTTCCCATATCAGCATCATTGCATAAAAATTATATTTTTTCTATATATTTTCTTGATGTTTTTTACCATTTGATGCGGCTAAAGATTGCTAGCACCACTAACAACTCAATTCTGGCAACTAAACTTAATATTGATAATGTTAACATTGTTGCATTCGATGGGCTTTCACCTATTGGCAAATCAAGGGCTAAGGTTACAAGATTTGCGGTTGACGAAAATGCGCCAACACTCATTTCTAAACTGCTAACCAAGTTAATTCCCTGTAAAGAGAATGTAATTGTTGCAAGCATTATTGTTAATATCGCAATAAAAAGTGCACTCCAAATTGCTTTTGCAGATTCAAGTTCTAGCAGATTTTCATTCACAGAGTTTGCAACAACTAGATGTGGGTAAACTAATTTTTTAATCTCATTGGCAGAATGCCTAAACATTGCGCTAATTCGAAAAACTTTTAGTCCCCCAGAGGTTGAATAAGAACAACCACCAACAACAGCAATTGCTAACATTAATTCAATTGGCAGCCCAATGCCAGCACGGGTATCATGGATAATTCCTGTTGTTGTCATTACCGAAACCACATCAAATATTTTATTCAATATTGTTTGTGAAAGGGGTGCATTTTTTGTAGCAAAAAACAGGGTGGCAATAACTGCCAATAAAGAAACCAAGGCAATTGCAAAAATAAAGATTAAGGATTCTTTTTGCTCTTTTGCTTGCGTCCAACTTTTTGATATTAGAGTACGATGCCACACTAAACTAGTTGCCCCTAAAATCATGAAGATGATTAAAATAATTTCACCAGCACTATTGTTAAGAATTGTTGCGCCCGTGTCTAAGGGCATAAAACCATTTGTTGAAATTATGTTTAGTGAGATATTCACTGCATCTACTGGGTTAATGCGGGCAATTACAAGAGCTGCAGCACAGATTAAAGTGAGAGAAAAATATGGCACAAACACTTCTAAAAATGTTCGTCTAATTTTTGGATTCCCTTTTTGTGAAGTGTGTAAAATTAACCTTAACTGCTGGTTAGATGTGCCACCAACTTGATAGCGCCCCAAAACATACACCGCCATCAATAGCGTTAGCAAACCGCCAGTCCAAGCTAAAATGCCACGGTAAAAAATCATTGATGATGAAATATCTACTCGCTCAACATAGGTTATTCCAAGCGTTACTACTGCTGAAACTGCTTCAAATAAAGCATGGATAAAGCTTAAATCCTCTATTATCATAAATGGCACAAGCGATATCAGAACCAATGTAAGCCACATAAAAATTGAAGCCGAAAACACGCCTACTCTATTTAATTTCTTAAATCTATTAGCAGTTGCAAGCATTGTTAAAATTGCAAGAAAACCTAAAGAAGCAGAAAGAAATAAAAATGCTTGAACCGCCTGCCAATCAGAATAGGCAAATGCTACCCCTGCTGCCAATAAGAGCATGATAGCAAAAAAAACTATTACAGCAGATATAAGAGCAATAATTGAAAGCATTAGCTTTTAAATCCTAGAAAAAATCTATGCTTACTCGAAACATTTGCTCTACCCGCCTCACTTGTGAAGTAAGAGCAAACACGACAACCAAATCACCCGCTTCAATGCGAACATCACCCGCAGGCATAACAACATTATCACCACGAATGATAGCGCCAATTCTTATGCCTTCACCCATATCAAATTCACGCAATGGCACACCCACTAACGGAGAAGTTTCTAACGCTTCAGCTTCAATTAATTCGGCTCGCCCTTCAAACATAGAATATACGCCTCTAATACGCCCACGCCTAATGTGACGCAATATTTTTGATACTGTAATTGATCTTGGATTAATAAAACTATCAACACCTAAGCGTTTTGCAAAGCGTGGATATTGTGGCTGATTCACTAGTGCAAAATTTGCTTTGCAGCCCAATTCGCTTGCCAAAACAGAAGACAAAATATTTGTTTCATCATCATTGGTTAGCCCTAAATACATCTGAGCATCACGCACATCAACTTCTTGCAAAATATCTTCTTGCAAAGCATCGCCAAAAACTACTATAGATTTTTTCATAGTTTGAGCAGCAATTTGCGCAATTTGTCGGTTATTTTCAATCAATCGAACCGATATGCCTTCGTCACTTTCTTCAAGTTTTGAGGCAACATATCGCCCCACATTTCCTGCCCCACCTATAACAATACGAGATGGCGGCTGCTCATCGCAACCAAATAAACCTAAAACCCTTGAAACCTGATCTTTTGCTACTGCCACCACTGCTTGATCGCCAACTATCAAACTATCATGCGATGATACGGCATGAATTTCTCCATCTCTTCTTACTCCCATTACGGTTGCTTTTAGATTTTGGAATAGAGCGGTTAATTGGCGCAACGGGGTATCAATCACGGCACAATCTTCACGCACATCAACGGCAATTACCATTACTTTATCGTCTTCAAACGTGATAATTTCAGATGCACCCGGATAGGCTAATCTTTGTAAAATTAAATCACCAACTTCAATTTCTGGAGAAATAATTACGTCAATTGGCAAGTGATTTCGTGAAAAAAGATTTTGCCATTGCGGGCTTAAATAGCTTTGCGCCCTAATGCGAGCAATACGAGTTGGCACTTCAAAAATTGAATGAGCCACCTGACAGGCTGTCATATTAACTTCATCAACTTGCGTAACAGCAATAAGCATATCAGCATCTGCTGCACCTGCTTGCGCCAAAATGTCTGGGTGCGAGCCATGCCCATGCACACCACGCGCATCTAATGTATCACGAACCCTTTGAACCAAGTCAGCATTTCTATCAATAACAGTAACTTCAATACCCTCAATTGAAAGTTTTTCAGCAATGCCATAACCAACCTGCCCTGCTCCACTAATAATAACTCGCATAAATCCCCCAAAAGATTATTTACTCAAACAAATCTTATAGCATTTATTTTACAAACCAAGTGATTTAATTTTCCTGTGTAAAGCTGAGCGCTCCATACCTACAAATTCAGCGGTTTTGGAAATATTTCCGCCAAAACGCTCAATTTGGGCAAGCAAATATTTGCTTTCAAACACCTCTCTTGCTTCTCTAAGTGGCAGGCTCATTAAGTGGGCCGAGGCAACACTGTCGTTATCGCCAACATCTGGTAGAACTTCGCCAATATCTGAGGGAAGCATTTTGGCAGTTATTATACCATCATCTGGCGCTTGATCTTTTAGCATTATTACTAAACGTTCAATTGAATTTCTTAGCTGCAAAGCATTGCCTGGCCAATCTTGTGTTTGTAGAACCGCAATTGCATCTTCGCCAATCGTAAGGAGTGATAAATTGTGCATTTTACATACTTGCTTTAGAAAAACTGACACTAATTCTGGCAAATCTTCTCGCCGTTCTTTTATTGCAGTTAGGTTAATTGGGACAAGTGAAAGCCGATGAAATAAATCTGCTCTAAATTCTCCAATTTCACATAAATTCATTATATCTAAAGAGCTTGAGGTAATAATTCTCACATCGATTGGAACAGATATTGTGCCGCCAATTCGGCTAAATTTATTTTCAACAAGCGTTCTTAATAACATTGTCTGTGTTGATTGAGGCAAAGTCGTTACTTCAGATAAATATAGAGTGCCACCATGAGCGCTTTCTAATGCCCCTACTTCCATACGAATTTTGCCGTTTTTATCAGTTGTTTCACGCCCAAATAAAGCAGCTGGAACTTCATCTGGATCATAAAGTGAGGCATTAAACTCTACAAATGAAGCATTGTTACGTGGGCTTGCCTGATGAATTAATCGAGCGCAATGGCCCTTGCCCACCCCAGAAGGCCCAGCAATGAATACACGTGAATTAGTAGGTGCTGATTTTTCTATTAGTGATCTAACTTGGATTATTGCAGGAGATGTGCCAACTAGTTCATTGCCTGAGTTGCTAGATTTTTCTTTTAACTCTTCGTTTTCATTTTTTAATCTAGTTGCCTCCATTGCACGTTGAGTAATGAGCAATAATCTATCAATTTTGAAAGGCTTCTCAATATAATCATAAGCACCTCTTTTGATTGCAGATACCGCTGTCTCAAGACCACCATGCCCTGAAATCATCACTACTGGCATATTTGGGTGTTGACTTTGAAATTCGTCTAATAATTGTAATCCATCAAGGCGAGATCCTTGCATCCATATATCTAAAAAAACTAAATTTGGGCGACGAATATTTAATTGCTCTATACCAGAATCAGCATCATATGCCTGTCGGGTTTCATAACCCTCATCTTCTAGAATTCCTGCAATCAAATCACGAATATCATTTTCATCATCAATGATTAAAATATCATATGCCATTACTATATTACCGCTATTATGCTTGCGGTCCTTTCTCTAACTTTAGATTATTCTCTAACATTGCATCTTTTGCTATTAGTGATTGTTGAGTTTTGGAAATAGAAAAAGAAAAACACGCGCCGATTCTGCCCGCTTCATCTGGTTTGGCATCACTTAAAACAATCTCTCCGCCATGCTGTTCAATAATTTTTGCAACAATTGCCAAGCCCAATCCAGTTCCTTTTTCACGAGTAGTCATATAAGGCTCTAACAATCTATCGCGCCCCTCACTTGGCCAGCCTTTGGCATTGTCACATATCTTCACAATTATTTTTGCACCATCATCAATAACTGTAATTAGTATTTTTGGTTTTTGTATATTTGAAGCACCTATTACCTCAAATGCCTCGATTGAATTTTTAATTAAATTTGTTAAGCACTGAGAAATTAACCTATCATCAAAATTTGCAATGATTGGTGTTTGCGGCAATTCAGATTCAATTGTAATTTGTGGTTGACGAACCGCCTCCAAAAATACTGCTTGCCTAATGGTATCTCTTAAATCACCCTCAACTAAAACAGCTGTTGGCATTCTGGCAAAGGCAGAAAATTCATCTACCATATTTCCAATGTCACCCACCTGCCTGATAATTGTAGAAACGCATTTGTCAAACACTTCAAAATCATCGCTAAGTTTATCGCCATATCTGCGTCTTAATCTTTCTGCTGATAATTGAATTGGGGTTAAAGGGTTTTTAATCTCATGAGCAATACGACGAGCTACATCTGCCCATGCACTTGTGCGCTGTGCTTTAACCAATTCTGTAATATCATCAAGCGTAATTACATAACCTTTAGGCTCATTAATAGTACCTTCTCTAGTCATTCTTACCTGATAGGTTCGCCCTTGCATCTCTTCACCTAATTGAATTTGATCTTGCATTTGCGATGAGTGATTATTTAATGCCCTTTTTAATAGTGGTGCTAACTCTGGTATAGCTTTAGCTAATTCCTCGCCTAATAAATTTACTTCACTTTTAGTGAAAATCTTAGTTGCATTTGCATTTACTAAAGTAACTAAGCCAGTTGCATCTAAGCCAACAATTCCTGCAGAAACACCCTCCACAACCGTTTCTGTAAACTGGCGGCGTTTTTCATTTATTTCATATGCTTGCACCAATTCACCACGTTGATTACCCAATTGCTGAATCATTTTATTAAATCTATCGCTAAGATCATGAAAATCACCCCGCTTTTCAGTAATAGGAACTAAAATATCAAGATTACCTTTTGACACCTGATTTGATGCAATCATTAAATTGCGAATTGGGGTAACAAAACGGTTTGCAAAAGCAATGCCAATCCATACTGATGCAAGCAATAAAACGAACGCCAGACCTACATACATCAATGTAAAAGTGACCTGAAACACTAACCTATTAGAAGCATATTCTCTATATTCAGTTATATTATCATCTGTAAGGCGTACATATTCTAGCACTTCTGGATCAATCGGGCGCGCTACAAATAAAAATACATCATCATAATTACGAAGCTGAACAACTGCGCCCACTAAGTTTGTTTGCCCTGGTGAAATTAATGTAGGCACTATTTCTACAACATCTTCCATCAGCGAGAGCGGCATTTTTGGTGGTGCACCGGGTACATTAATTTGCGCCTTCATTAACACATCAGTATCACGCGAAATTATCGAAGTGAAAGGAAGTGAGCGAGTTATTGCTAATGCGGTTAGTATTTTTTGATAACGCTCTCTATCTGCCCCAAATACATCTCTTGAGCTTTCTAACTCTTGCGCCATCCAGATAATATCATCACGTAAAACTTGAGCATGCTCTAGCATATATGATCTTGCGACTAATCTTGAACTTTCGACCATTGCTTTTGTTCTCTCAGAAAACCAGTGATCTAGACCCTGATTAAGCGAAACTGTTGCAACTACCGCTACAACTAAAGCAGGCACAACTGCAATGAAAGCAAACATTGACACCATGCGAGAAAGCAATCTTGAGCCAGCTTGCCCTCGTGATCTTGCTTGAATTAACAAAGTGATTTCTGTCAAAACAAGAACAATAACCAACAAAACAAGCGCACCGTTAACAATCCAAATAATTGTCCAAATTTGCGGCTCTGGTTCAATATTTGTAGCGCCAGTTAAAATTAAAAAAGAACCAATGGAAACAATCACAGCAGCAAAAACAATAACTATGCCTAGATATCGAATAAATACCGAACCTTTTGGGCGATATTTATTTATCATTTGTACATTTTTTGAAGAGATATTTGTGTCTTTCATATCACACATTCATTGTTTGGCTGCATTGCGTACCGAAGAAAACAATTTTTCTAATATAAGTTTACTCATTTATCTTGTTTGTTCAAGATGAATGTTGCGAAAATGTGACACTTTTATGATGTTGGTATAATTTTGGAAATATTCTATTTTGATTGCTTTATTATCTCAATATTATGTTGGCGGATTTTCTTTCTTAAGGTGTTTCTGTTCAACCCCAATATTGATGCAGCTTTTATTTGATTGCCTGCACAAGCATTGAGACTCATAGTAAGCAATGGAAACTCTACTTTATCCATTACACGCTGATACAGACCACTGGGCGGCAGGTCTGGCTCATGTTCATACAAAAAATGCGAAATCAACATTTCTACGGCAGAATTTAGATCAGGAGATTTTTCTAAGTTTAATAAATTTGGTGACTGGTTTTGCGACAATTCTAATTGGATAATTTCTTCTGAAATCATCTCATCGGCATGTAGCGCAACTAATCGCATTACCAAATTTTCTAATTCACGCACATTACCCGGCCAATCATATTGACTTAATAATTTTAACGCCTCAATCGTAATTGTTTTTGCCTCCTCGCCCTCTTGTTTTTTTGATCGCAAAAAGTGATTCACTAAATCTGCAATGTCATCTTTTCGCTCTCTTAAAGGTGGAAGTCGTAATGGCACAACATTTAAGCGATAATATAAATCTTCACGAAATAACCCCTGCGAAATCATTTGTTGCAAATCTCTGTGGGTTGCCGCTACAATTCTTACATCACACTTAATTGAAGTTCGCCCACCAACCATAGTGAACTCACCGTCTTGCAATACACGCAAAAGCCGAGTTTGCGCTTCCATTGGCATGTCGCCTATTTCATCTAAAAATAATGTGCCGCCATCTGCTTGCTCAAACCGCCCAATTGAGCGGGAGTTTGCCCCAGTGAACGCCCCTTTTTCATGTCCAAACAATTCTGCTTCAATTAAATCACGTGGAATAGCGGCCATATTTATTGCTACAAATGGTTTGTTTTTTCTTTTGCCAAAATCATGTAAAGCTTTTGCTACCAATTCTTTGCCTGTGCCGCTTTCTCCCGTTACCATTACCGTAATGTCGCTTTGCATTAGGCGAGCTAATGAGCGATAAATATCTTGCATAGCAGCCGAGCGACCAACCATTGGCATGGCTTCGATTTCATCGTCTTGTTGGTCTTTTTTAGTGTTATTATCTTTATATTCAGCAAGAGCGCGCGCTACAATTGCTAGCACTTCATCAATATCAAATGGCTTTGGTAAATATTCATATGCCCCTGCTTCTGAAGCACGAATTGCTGTCATAAATGTATTTTGCGCACTCATTACAATTATTGGAAGATTTGGGCGCATTTTTTTGATTTTTGGCATTACTTCAAACGCATTACCATCTGGCATCATTACATCAGAAATTAGCAAATCACCCTCACCACGAGAAACCCAACTCCACATTGTTGCAAGGTTACCAGTAGGCTTCACATCATATCCCGCTCTAGTTAGAACTTGATTTAGCACCATTCTGATTGCGCTATCATCATCAGCCAATAAAATTGTTTTAGCACTCATTTGTCTAATTCCCCTGCGCCGAAGCTAATGGCATTAAAATTTTGAAACTGGTTTTTCCTACCCGACTTTTTACATCAATCACCCCACCATGATCGCCAACAATTTTTGCAACCATTGCCAAACCTAAACCTGAGCCATTTTGCTTTGTGGTAACGAATGGATCAAACATATTAGGTAAAATATTTTGCGCAACGCCCGCCCCATTATCTTCTATGATTATTTCAAATGGTAAAGATATACGCTTCTCAGCCCCTGCAATGCTAATGCGAATACCCGGTTTATATGAGGTGAAAAGCTTGATTTGTGGGTTTTTAATATTTTTTAACGCATCAGTTGAATTTTTGATCAGGTTCAAAAATACCTGAACTAATTGATCTGAATTGCCAAAAATTTTAGGTAAAGAAGGATCATAATTTTCAATAAATTTTATATTTTTTGCTTCAGAGCTTTTTGCTAACAATTTTACCCTATCAAGAATAACGTGAATATTTATCAACTCGCCCTCAAGCGGTCTTTCATCACCAAAAACATCAACCTTTTCTAATAAATTTACAATTCTATCTGTCTCATCACGAATAAGCCTTGCAAGCGCAATATCATCGCCCACAACAGATTGCTCAAGCAATTGCGCTGCACCACGAATGCCAGAGAGAGGGTTTTTTATTTCATGCGATAACATGGCGCTAAGTCCTGTAACCGATCGAACGGCGGAGCGAGAAACCAATTGCCTATCAATTTTTTCTGCCATTGTGCGCTCTTGGAATAATAGCACAACCCTGCCCTCTTTATTTGAGATTGGGGAAGCAAAAACATCGATAATTTTTTCTTCTTCTAGGCGGATTGGCTCGAGTGGAAGTTTATATTTACTCATAGGAGCTTTTCGCTCAATCACGCCCTTTATTAGCGAAAGAATGGGCGAACCAAAACCCACAATATCTTCTAGCGTTAATTTGTATAATGCATGACAAGATGCACCAAAAAAATCTTCTGCTGCATAATTGGCATAGATGATTTTTTGCCCTTCATCGCAAACAATAACTGGTTGTGAGAAAGATTGAACAATGGCACTATCGAATGACTTTTCATTATTCATTTAAGCAGTCCTCGTTTTTTGAGTTGCAAAAATTTCTTGCAAAATAGTTTTCACTTCAGCCGTATCATGGCTAGTAAGCAGTAATTTTTTAAGCTGCTTGTTTGGTTTTATACTTGCTTTTTCTAAATACCAACCCAAATGTTTTCGTGCCACACGCACACCATGATCTGCCCCATATTCTTGCATCATTAATTCATAATGCTCAATCATTAAGGCGAGTAAGTCTCTGCCCGTTGGCGCTATACTAATCGTTTCGCCTGCAAGAGATTTCCCAATTTCACCAACAATCCATGTTGCACCATAACAAGCTCGCCCAATCATTACTGCATCTGCACCAGAAATTTTTAACGCAGATTTTGCACTTGAAAAATCAACTATATCGCCATTAACAACAACAGGCACATTTACAGCCTCAACCACATCACGCACTGGTTGCCAGCGTGCTTTGCCCTTATAAAATTGCTGGCGCGTGCGCCCATGCACCGTGAGCATTTGCACGCCTGCATTAACAGCACTAACTGCAATTTGCGGGGCGTTAATATTTTCTTCGTCCCAACCAAGCCGCATTTTTAGCGTTACTGGTAAGTCAGTTGCATTCACTATTGTTTCGATTAATTTTAACGCCTTATCTGGCACTCGCATTAACGCCGCACCCGCAACACCATTAGTAACTTTTTTCGATGGGCAGCCCATATTTATATCAATAATATCAGCGCCCGCATCTGCTGCCATTTTTGCTCCCAACTCAAGCCAGTGCGATTGATTGCCAGATAATTGTACTACATGCGGCATATTTGGAATTTTCTTTAATCGGCGTATCATTTCTTGCTGCCCCGCCCCCAAAGAAGCACTAGCAATCATTTCGCTAACAACCAAGCCCGCACCAAATCTAGCCGCCAAAGTTCGAAATGAATGATCAGTAATTCCAGCCATTGGTGCAAGAAACGCATTATTCTTAAATATATGCTTGCCGATTTGTATTTTCTTAGTATTCACTAATTTGCCTTATAAATAGTCAACTATTATTATTGCCTAACTATTAGTCATTTTTTTAATTTAGTGCAATGATATTTGTTTCCAAATATTCTACAGCCATCTTTACACCCCACCCTCCTCCATCAGCACCTAGTAGTTCAACAAGATAACAAGTATAAAAACCAAACAAAATTACTTACATTGCCAATAAAAAATATAAGCGGTTGCACGAATTGCTTTGGCGGTTTATTTTACAATTATTCATGGAGTGGACTTTGGCTAATTCAAAAAAAATTGCAGTTATTATTGTAGCTGGGGGGCGTGGTAGACGCGCAGTAGGCTCAGGCAATGATATGCCAAAACAATATCAGCAAATCGCAGGGAAAGCTGTTCTAACTCGAACTGTTGAGCAGTTTTTTGATATAGATAGCATCAACATTATTCTGCCCATTATCCATAAAGATGATATTGATCTTTTTTCTAACCTCAGCCTAAGCAATGATAAATTATTAGCACCTGTTTTTGGTGGAAAAACCCGCCAACTTTCAGTTTTAGCTGGTCTTAAGGCACTTGAAAAACATAATCCTGAACTTGTGCTTATTCACGATGGCGCACGTCCTTTTATTAGTGAGAATGTTGTGAATGGGGTTGTTAAAGCATTAGAAATACACGAAGCGGTTATTCCTGCCACTGCTGTAATTGATAGCATTAAGCGCTCAATAGATGGTAAAACTATTGGTGGCAGTGAGGAGAGAGAGCAACTTTTTGCCGCCCAAACCCCGCAGGGTTTTGATTACCAAACTATATTTAATGCGCATAAAAAGGCGCTTAATTTTAGTGATAGTTTTTCTGATGATGCGGCAATTGCTGAATGGATAAAAATTCCTGTGGCGCTCTCTTTGGGTGATATTGATAATATTAAAATCACTAACCCCGATGATTTTATGAGGGCGGAACGATATTTGGGGACGAAGAACATGCAAGATATAGTGAGTTATGAAACTAGGGTTGGTGCAGGGTTTGATATTCATCAATTTGAAAAAGGTGATTTTGTCACTCTTGGCGGGGTGAAAATTCCACATTCTGCCAAGCTTAAAGGTCATTCCGATGCCGATGCTGCTTTGCATGTTTTAACCGACGCTATTCTTGGTGCTTTGGCGGAGGGCGACATTGGCACGCATTTTCCCCCTAGTGAAAAAAAATGGAAGGGCGAGGCTTCAACCACTTTTCTTAAATTTGCGGTTGATCGGGTGAATAAACGCAATGGGCGAATTGTGCATCTTGATTTAACCATTATGCGTGC